>ENA-OQKI01000098-OQKI01000098.1-human-gut-metagenome-genome-assembly--contig:-NODE-98-length-20996-cov-3.358235_pt1 | contig 20996 bp, 14 predicted proteins | sample MGYA00242778_ERZ504798 | MGnify/ENA primary metagenome ERZ504798 (study PRJEB26092, sample SAMD00036414) | human gut metagenome | host: Homo sapiens | study: EMG produced TPA metagenomics assembly of... | reverse complement strand
TCATGATGAACGTCGGCGACGAGTTTGTCGCCAGCTCGCACGGGCTTTCGAGCTCGCTTGCGTGGCGTATGGACGGTGTGACCGAGTATGTTCTCGAGGGCAACGTGAGCTACGCCGGCGCCGTCAAGACGTGGCTGCGCGACGACCTGGAGCTCATCAACAATCCCGAGGAAGTCACCGACCTGTGCTACGCCGCCAATCCGGCGAGCCGCGTCTACTTTGTGCCGGCGTTCACTGGCCTGGGCGCGCCGCACTGGGCGAGCGATGCCGAGGGCTGCGTCTTTGGCATGACGCGCACCACGGGCCGTGCGGAGTTCGTAAAGGCCGCCGACGAGTCGATCGCCTATCAGATCTTCGACGTGATCGATGCGATGGTCGAGGATTCGGGCGCGGCACTGGCCGAGCTTCGTGTTGACGGCGGTCCCACGCGCGACGCGTACCTGATGCAGTTTGAGAGCGACCTGGTCGGCTCGCCCATCCGCATTGCGAGCAACGACGAGATGAGCGGTCTGGGTGCGGCTTGGGCCTGCGGCATTGCGCTGGGCATGTACACGCGCGATGTCGTTGACGTCTACGGCGCCCGCGGCATCGTGGAGCCTGCCATGCCTGCCGACGAGCGAGCCAAAAAGATCGCCGGCTGGCGTCACGCCGTCGACGCGACCATCGCCTACACTGCCTAGGCGGCTGCGCGGCGCCCGCAGGCTATTCCCGGGTAGCTCATTTGGGACGGGGCTTTTTTGACTGGTATGATTGGTGCGATCATTCGAACCAGCTAAAAGAGCCCCGTCCTAAATTGACTACCGAGAGGAACTGCCATGGAGCGTATCGCGAGTTTTTCCGTTGACCATCTGCTGCTCGAGCCCGGCGTGTATGTGAGCCGCATCGACCGCGATCCGGCGACCGGCGCCGCCGTCACCACCTTTGATCTGCGCCTGACCACGCCCAACAAGGAGCCGGTCATGAACACGGCCGAGTGCCACACCATCGAGCACCTGGGCGCGACGTTCCTTCGCAACCATGCCGAGTGGTCGAGCCGCATTGTCTACTTTGGTCCCATGGGCTGCCGCACGGGCTTTTACCTCGTCGTGTTTGGCGAGGTGACGAGCGAGGAGATCCTGCCGCTCGTGCGTGAGCTGTTCGAGTTTGTCGCCGGCTTTGAGGGCGATGTCCCCGGTGCCGCTCCCGAGGAGTGCGGTAACTATCTGGACCAGAACCTCCCCATGGCAAACTGGCTCGCGCGTCGCTATCTCGACCGCGACCTGGCCGATATCGATGAGAAGCACCTGCATTATCAGCAGGCGTAAGGGCTTTATCGCCCAAAGCGCGCGCATTGGGCGCCTTCGCTTATGCGGGGGCGCCTTTTTGTTGAGTGGTCGGGACGAGCGTTCAAAATCGCTCATGTTTGTTCTAGAATGTTCATATAGTCACATTTACGAACAGGAGCGAACATGCACATCTATTCTGTCAACGATCCCGAGTTCAAATCCTATGGCAACGTTTGGGATGACGTTCCGTCCGAGCTCACGTTGCTCGTGCTCGAGGCGCTCTCTGCCACGCCCATCCCCGAAGGCAGCAAGTACGTAGCAAGCGCGCCGGAGCTCGAGAGCGTCAAGGGTGCCGATAAACTGGGCTTTCTCATGTTTGGCGGCCGCTCCTTCCAGCTCGGCTGGTGCAACGGGCACAACACACGCCTCAACTGCCTGGAGTATCACCGCGCCAGCGAGTTTAACCTGGGCGCCCGCGACTTTATCCTGCTCGTGGCGCATCGCTGGGAGATTGAGGGCGGCAAGCTCGACACCGCGTGCGTCAAGGCGTTCCGCGTGCCGGCGGGTACGGTCGTCGAAGTCTTCAACACCACGCTCCACTACACGCCCTGCATGGTCGACGACGGCGGCTTCCAGGTGATGGTGGCGCTGCCGGCGGGCACCAATGGCCCGCGCCCCGAGGCCGCAGCCGACATGCCTGCCGCCGGTGACAGCTACTGCTACTGGAAGGCCGACAAGTGGGTTCTCTGCCACGCAGATAGTCCCAAGGCTGCCGAGGGCGGCTACGTGGGCCTCGTCGGCAAGAACCTCGACATCGCCTGTGACTAGCATCTTCCGTCTCGATTTGTAACATCTAGCGGGCTAAATCGTCTCTACCTGTTACAGATTTAGACAAACTGCGGGGGGCTGCCCGAAAATCTCGATCTGTAACACCAAGCCCGGTTTTGGCTGCCTACCTGTTACAGATCGAGACAAACCGTCCCCAAACCACCACAAAGGTGCCTGTCCCCTTTGTGGTGGTTTGGGGCGGCGGTATCAGAAAGTGTCAGGCAGGGGCGGCTGCCGGGCCGCCGTGTGCGAAAAGAAGTGTCGGCCTGCGCCGTTGCCGTTGAGCGACGCGTTGTTTGCAGGGATACTGAGCCTATGACAACAGCGTGCGAAAGGATTGATGCATGGCTTTCCGTAATGACTTCCTGTGGGGCGGCGCGACGGCTGCCAACCAGCGCGAGGGCGCCTACAACGTGGACGGCCGTGGCCTGGCCAACGTGGACGTGGCACCGCACGGCTCCGAGCGCTATGCGGTGGTCTCCGGCCAGCGCAAGATGCTCGACTTCGAGGATGACTATTACTATCCCGCGCAGACCGGCATCGATTTCTATCACCATTACAAGGAGGACATCGCCCTCTTTGCCGAGATGGGCTTTAAGACCTTCCGCATGAGCCTGGCGTGGACCCGCATCTTCCCCAACGGTGACGAGACTGAGCCCAACGAGGCCGGCTTGGCCTTCTACGAGGACGTGTTCCGCGAGTGTCAGGCGCACGGCATTGAGCCGCTCGTGACCATCACGCACTTCGACTGCCCGATTCACCTCATCAAGGAGTACGGCGGCTGGCGCAACCGCAAGCTCATCGACTTCTACAAGAACCTCGCGACCACGATCTTCACCCGCTACAAGGGTCTGGTGAAGTACTGGCTTACCTTCAACGAGATCAATATGATCTTGCACCTGCCGTTTATGGGTGCCGGTCTGGTCTTTGAGGAGGGCGAGAACAAGGAGGCCGTCGAGTACCTGGCCGCCCACAACGAGCTCGTCGCCAGCGCTTGGGCAACCAAGATCGCTCACGAGATCGACCCTGAGGTCAAGATCGGTTGCATGCTTGCCGCAGGTAGCTACTACCCCTACAGCTGCCGTCCGGGCGATGTGCGCCAAGCGCAGATTGACAACCAGAGCAACTATTTCTTCGTCGACGTTCAGAGCCGCGGCTACTACCCGGCCTATGCCGTCAAGAAGCTCGAGCGTTTGGGCATCGATGTGGGCATGACGGATGAGGACCGCGAGATCCTGGCCGCCAACACCGTCGACTTCATCAGCTTTAGCTATTACAGCACCCGTTGCTCCGCCGGTGCCGATAACCCCGATGTCGAGCGCACCCAGGGCAACGCCTTCGCCGGCGCCAAGAACCCCTACCTGCAGGAGAGCCAGTGGGGCTGGGCCATCGATCCGCTGGGCTTCCGCATCACCCTCAACGACCTGTACGACCGTTATCAGAAGCCGCTGTTTGTGGTCGAGAACGGCCTGGGCGCCAAGGATGTTGTCGAGGAGGATGGCTCCATCAACGACGACTACCGTATCGACTACCTGCGCCAGCATATCGCCGCGATGCGCGATGCGGTGACCGAGGACGGCGTTGACCTGCTGGGCTACAGCACCTGGGGCCCAATCGACCTGGTGTCTGCCGGCACGGGCGAGATGTCCAAGCGCTACGGCTTTATCTATGTCGACCGCGATGATGCGGGCAACGGCACCCTCAAGCGTTCCAAAAAGAAGAGCTTCGACTGGTACAAACACGTCATCGAGACGAACGGCGAGGACCTGGCCTAAGGCTTCCCAACAACCATAGCCTCCTAACCAAAACGCCCGGCGAGCAGTTAATGCCCGCCGGGCGTTTTGTTAAAAGAAGTGAAAGCACTCATTGGGGACGTACTTAAATGAGCGCCCGCAGAATGAGAGTGGATAATCTCCCGTTTTTAGCCTGTTTGTGGGCTCAAAGTGGGAGATTATCCACTCTCGCCATTTGGGCGTCCAAAAATCCTCGCTCGTTTTGTCTTAGTCATTGGGGACGTTCTTAAACGACTAGTCGCTGGCGACGTCCCTCGCCGTCGGCGGATTTTGGGACATGTGGCCCGCTTTTTGGGCCCGCCTGTCGGTACACTAAAAGCACTATGGGTACCTGCGAGCGACATATCGGCCACGCGGCCGCCCGATCCGCACCCGTGGCGGATCCCAGGGGCGGCAGGCTCTTCGCCATGCCGCGATTCCTTGTTGGCATATCGCATGGCGTGTATCGCCACCGCGTCTTTGTTATCGCCGGCGCCATTACCGCGCTGTTCCTTATGCTTTTGGCAGTCTTGCCGGCACTGTTCGTCTCCGACCCCAAGCTTTCCAACACCGTGCCCGCCTATAGCGAGGTGTCCGAAGAGGTCGTGGATGCGCTCGTCCACTCGAGCTCTCTCCCGCTGCTTGTCGCCGCAATTGCATTTTCAATCTGGGGTGTGTTGGCGTACCTACGCTGCTTGGACTACGTCTTGCGCCGCCGCCTTGTTGCCATCGCCGCCATTTGTGCCCTGTGGATGATCGAGGTCATCCTCAAATATAAGTCGTTCACGCCGTTCTATGCCACCGTGCTGTGGTACCTGTACTACGTGCCCATGACGCTCATTCCGCTGGTCTACCAGCTGTGCGGTCTGCGCCTCGCGGGTTTGGAACAGCATCGTATGGGGCGTCGGTACCGCACCGTTTTGTGGGTCATGGCTGTCCTGCTTATCGGCTTTGTGCTTACTAACGATGTTCATCAGCAGGTCTTCCATTTCGATCGATCGAGTGGAACCTGGAGCAACGATTACACATATGGTTGGGGCTACGGTACCGTTCTGGTATGGACAGCCTTTAACTTCGTTGCCTTTTTTATCTTGGTAGGACGGTCCTCGTCTTTTCGTATTCAGCGTTTCTCGGGCACGGCCGCGCTTGTCCTATTGGGCGGCGCGTTCTTTGCCATTTCATATGCGCTGCGTGTGCCCTGGGCATGGAGGCTTAATTTTTCACTTGTCTACTGCGTCCTGTGCGTGGTGGCGATGGAAATCTGTCTCGATTGCGGTGTCATCCCGTCGTACCACGATATCGCCGGTATTTTCGGCACCTTGCCGCTTGACCTCAAAGTTCTAACGCGTGACCTGCAGGAAGTCTATGTCACGCCGGTGTCAAAGCCAATGCCGGTAGGCGTGCGTGAGGAGTTGCGGGTCCAAGAGCACGGGCACGCTCACGCCTTTGCCGTGGCGTCCGATCCCGATGTAATGTATCGCGCCTTTCCGCTGCTGGGTGGATCGGCTCTCCTTGCCCAGGACGTCTCGGAGCTCAACGAACTCAATCGCGAACTGGCGCATCGTCGCATGGAGCTGCAACGCCAAAATGAGCTGCTTGCCGCCGACTACGACCTTAAGACGCATTTGGCAGACCAAGAGGCCGAGACCTTGCTGGTCCAAGACGTAGACCAGGCGCTTGCCCGCGCGCTCGAAGGGATGTACGACCTGCTGAGCTCGCTGCCGCCGTTGACCGACGAAGCGTCTTCGCACGAGCGTTACCGCATGCTGCAGCGCGCCAAGATGCTCGTCGCCTATTGCAAACGCAAGGGGTCGCTCACGTTGGCACAGCACGGGGAGAGCGGTTTTGATCGCGACCGCATTCAGCTCATTGCCAACGAGCTCGCAAGCGACCTGCGCACCATCGATATCGATTGCGCCTCGATTATCGCCATACGGCGCCCGATGCACGCCAGTACGGTAAGCGCCCTGTACGACTGCGTGTATGACTTTGCGTTTTTTGCCTACACCACCGACCATCCGGCGCTTATGTATCACTTGGGCGACCATGACCGGTGCAGTGTCGAGCTGCGCGCCACGCTTTTTTCCAACGATGATGAAGATCTTTCGCAGACGCCCGCTGCGCAAGAGCTCGAAAGCGCTCTGCAAGGGCGCAACGTGGCATACCGCCTTGAGGGCGAGCCCGGCCAGCTGCGCATGATCGTCTTGATGCCGAGGGCGGGTGAGTGACGATGCGGATTTCGCTCATCCTTCCCCAAATCGTTGCGCTCGATGTTGTCTTTGCCCTGGCTGCGTGTCTGCAGATGATCCACGTCCCGCTCATCGCATCGCGCCGCTCGTCCTATAACCGAAAGGTGATTTGCGCCTACGAGACGAGCCTGGTGCTTCACCTGATGATTTCGGCGCTCATCTTATTCGCGTCGTCTGGCTCGTATCTGGTGGCGTCGCTTGACGTTTGCGCCAGGGCAATGGGCGGAGTGCTGTGGCTCAATGCCGCGATCTTTGCCTATGGCGTGGTCCTTATGGTGCGCTATCGTCGCCCTGTCATGCTGGCCGAGCTGCTGCTTGTTGGCGCCGTGACACCGCCGGTGGTTTTTGCCATGGGCTCGGTGTGGGCCGTTGTCCTTATCGCAGAGGGAGCGTTCTTCCTGTTCCGTTCCGTCGCGGCGCTCTTGATGGACGTCCGTAACCGCCAAGAGGATATCACCGCGTTCTCGACGATTGAAACCATCAACGTGATTCCCGTGGGCATCCTGTATCTGGACTCGAGGGGCCGTCCACTGCTCATGAACCGCTGCATGCGCAAAAACCTGGCGGAGCTTCATATGCCCACCGACCTAGGCGATATGAGCGGTACATGGAACGACCTGCGCAAGCTCAGCATGCAAATGCCCGAAGGCGGTAAGAACCGCGTGCGGATCAACCTGGACCGCTTTGGTGAGGCGCGTGCGGTGGTCGAGGTTTCTCCCGCCGAGATTCGCCTGTTTGTGTGCGATGACGTTATGGTCTCGGGCCGTTCGTTCGAGCGCATAATCGGTCTGGACGTGACAGAGTATGCGCATGCGCATGACCGCCTGGCGCAGGCCAATCACCTGCTTGAGCTTGCGGGCCAAGAGCTCCAGGCCCAGATCGAAGAAGTCAAAAAAGTTGCCGACAATGCGGCCTATCTGCGCATGCGCACCCGCGTTCACGATGTGATCGGCCAGCGCCTATCAATCCTTCATCGCTATTTGGAGGAGGGGCGCTTGGACGACGAGTCGCTCGAGCAGATCGACCCGCTGCTGCGCTCAATCGCTGCCGATCTGCGCAGCGGGGGCGACACCGAACCGGCAGAGCAACTGGGCGATATCGTCCATGCTTTTGGCCTGGTGAGCGTGCAGATCGATGTTGAGGGTGCGCTGCCTGAGGACGCGCGTGTCGCCGCTGCCTTTTTGCAGATTATCCGCGAGGCCTCGACCAACGCCACCAAGCATGCGCAGGCGCATCGGGTCCATGTGCGCTTGTGGCAGGAGAGGACGGATGCTGACGCCGTCGCGCACATGACGATTTCTAACGACGGGTCCCCGGCCCCCGTATCGTATCGCGAGGGAACGGGTATCCCAGGTATGAGGCATGTCGCGCAAGATCTGGGTGGCAGCCTAGAGGTCCACGCCACCCCGCCCTTTACGCTTACGGTATCCATTCCGCTTAACGCTAGCGACACGTCCCAAAGGAGAAACTCATGATCCGCGTGTTAATTGTCGAAGATCAGGCCATCCTGCGCGAGAGCCTGGCGCGCTCCGTTGGCGACCAGCCCGATATGACCGTCGTTGCCGCGATCGCCGATGCCTCCGAGGCCTTGGGTGTCGCGCTCAAGGAGCGCCCGGACATGATACTGATGGACGTGTGCACCGAGCACGATTCAAACGGCATCGTGGCGGCGGCACGCATCAAGGAGCAGCTGCCCGAGTGTCGCATCATTATCATGACAGGCATGCCCGAGATCACCTTTGTCGATCAGGCCCGCGAGGCGGGCGTCGATAGCTTTGTGTACAAGAACGTCGGTATCGACGAGCTGTTCGCCGTGATGCGCTCCACGCTGGCGGGTTACTGCACGTTTCCCAAGCCGCCCGAGAGCATCTTCTCGGGCACGGCGGCCCTCGACGATGTCGAGCTGTCGATCTTGCGCCTTGCCTGCGAGGGTAAAAGCCGCCGCGAGATTGCGGCCGAGCTGTTTATGAGCGAGGGCACCATCAAGCGCCGCATCTCGGAGATCCTGAGCAAGACCGGCTACGACAACATCATGCGTCTGGCCGTACATGCGGTGACCGAGGGCAGCATCGTTCCCAACATAGAGCGCTAGCGCTCGTTGCGCATCGGCATAAAAGCGACGGGGCCGCAGGATCATCTCCTGCGGCCCCGTCTGGTGTGCGCGGATGTGTCCGCCAATCCGCGGCTGTCGTGGTCTACCGCTACGCGATGGTTGCGCTGTAGGAGGCGACGTCCTCGTAGGAATCGGTCAGGTAGGCGTCGATGCCGATGGTCGTGTTGACCAGGTCGTCAAGGCTGTCAAGCTCGCCGTTCGAGAACGTGAATTCCTCAGTGGCGTTGGTGCCGGGCATCAGGTGAGCCGAGAACCAGGGTTCCTTCATGGTGCCGTTGACGTTGGTCTTGCCGCTGGGGGCGTAGAAGGTCAGGTCCTTGTCGCTCTTGTTGGTGATGTTGACGACAAAACCGATGTCGCCCCACTCGTCCTTGAACTTCTCGGTGATGGTAATGGTGCACAGGTCGTCATCGGCAACGGTGACGGCGGGGGAGATTTCAATCTTCTGGACGTCGTCGTCTTCGACGGCCTCGTCGATCTCTTCTTCCTTCTCGGCCGCCTCGCGATCCTTCTTCACCGTGCCGGACAGGTCCTTGTCGGACTTGGTAAAGACAAGATTGCCGTCATCCTCTTCGAGGATGAGCTTGCCGTCCTTGAGCTTCATGTCATACGACTCGTCTTCGGCGGTGAGGGTTACGGTGGTGGCGTCCTTTGCCTCCCATTTAAGGTCGACGACTTCAAGGAACAGGTCGAGGGCACCTGTACCGTCCTCATCGAGAATCAGGACGCAGTGGACACCCCAATCCTCGAGCATCTTCATGTACTCATCGGTTAGCTCTTCGCCATCCACGGTTCCACCCGAGAGTTCCCAGCTGCCGACGAAGTTGGCCTTGGGGTCTTTGCCGCCGCCGCTGCAGCCCGTCAGGGCAAAGGCGAGCGCCAGGACGCATGTCAGAAATGCGAGTGCGGACTTTTTGAACGTTGTCTTCATGGTGTCCTCCTTTATCGAACGAAACCCATAGAAGCAAATGCGGGGGTGGCGGACCTCCCCGCCAATTACCGGATAGAGGGGCTAGGGCCTGGGCGTTCCGCAGTTGCTGCAGAACTTGCCGCCGTTTTCGCTGCCGCAGTTGGGGCAGAACCACTTGGCCGGTGCCGGGGCGGGTGCGGGACTGCCGCACTCGGGGCAGAACTTGCCGGTGTTGGTGGCACCGCAGCTGCAGGTCCACGTGCCGGCCGCGGGGGCAGCGGCAGGAGCCGGTGCGGGGGCGGGAGCCGGAGCCGGCTGCGGGGCAGCCTGCTGCTGTGCCTGGCCGGCGGCGAACAGCTGGCTGGCATTCATGCCGCCCATGCCACCTGCCATGCCCATGCCCATAAAGCCTGCCATCGCGCCGTTGGGATTGGCGGCTGCCGCGCGCATTGCGTCGCTCTGGGCGCTGGCAATGTTGGCTGCCGCCATAGTGGGATCGCGCATGACGGCGGCCTTCTGCAGGTCCTTGATCATCTGCTCGTCTTCTTGCGAGGCTGCGATGGAGTTGACGCCAAAGCTCACGATCTCGACACCACGCAGGTCGCGCCAGTCGGCAGAGAGGACCTCGTTGAGCGCACGAGCGAGCTCGGTGGTGTGGCCGGGGATGGCGCTGTAGCGGATGCCCATCTCCGAGATCTTGGCGAAGGCGGGCTGCAGGGCGGTGAGAAGCTCGGACTTAAGCTGGCTGTCGATCTTGTCGCGCGTGTAGCTATCGGTCACGTTGCCGCATACGTTGGTGTAGAACAGCAGCGGGTTGGTGATGCGGTACGAATACTCGCCGTTGCAACGCACGGAGATGTCGACGTCCAGGCCAATGTTGTTATCGACCACGCGGAAGGGCACAGGCGAGGCGGTGCCGTACTTGTTGCCGATGATCTCCTTGGTGTTGATGAAGTAGACACGCTGGTCCTTGCCCGCGTCGCCGCCAAAGGTAAAGCGGCTGCCGATATTGGCGAAGGTCTCCTTGATGGAATCGCCCAGGTTGCCGCTAAAGACGCTCGGCTCGCTGCCGGTATCGAAGACGAACTCACCGGGCTCCAGCGCGACTTCGATGATCTTGCCGTTTTGCACCACGAGCATGCCCTGGCCGTCGTTGACGGCGATGACCGAGCCGTTGGAGATGACGTTGTCCTCGCCGCGCGTGTTGGAGCTGCGGCCACCGGTGCGTTTGCTGCCCTTGCAGGCCAAGACGTCAGCAGGCATCGATTCGCAGTAGATAAATTCCTTCCACTGGTCGGCCATGACGCCGCCGGCAGCTCCCAATCCAGCTTTCAAGAGTCCCATGGTGATCTTCCTTTCTCGTCAAAGGCCGGGTGGTATTGGTCGGATTGCTTAGTCGTCCTTGTCGTCTTTCATGACAACGGTGGTCTCGGTGTGGTTGAAGGTGTCGTGCTTCTCGGTCAGGTCGAGCTCGCCGCAGTACTCGTCGGCGTGGGTGGCCTCGTTGGCCGTCTTGAGCTGGCCTACCAGTAGCACGTCTCCGATAATCACGATGATCAGCGGCGCGACGATGTTGATGAGGATGCCCTCGATATCAAAGGCGAGGTAATCCGGATCGAAGGCGTTCTCACCCATAAAGAGAATCTGGGAGAGGATAAATCCGATCACAAAGAACAGCACCGAGGCAATAGCGAGCTTGGGCTTGGAGCAGGGGAGCTCGCCGACCAAGCGGCCGGTCTGGCCGTTCATGGCAAACAGGTAGCTCTTGCCGTTCCACGAGGTGGAGAGCATCCGAGACGGGGAACAGGGCGTAGTCGCTGTCTTCCCAGGTGTAGTCGAGCTGCTTGCTTTCGACCGTGGCATCGTCGTACTCGTCGACGACGGTCTCGCGCAGGGCCGAGATCGTGCTCTCCTCCATGCGGCGCTCGGCGCGCGCCTTGCAGGTTTCGCAATCCTCGTCATAGCGGTTGGCGATGTAGCCGGGCATATAGGCGACCGAGAACGGGCGCAGCGCGTCGTAGTCAAACGGCTCGATGGCGTCCATGTGGCCGTCGGGCATCTTGGACGATCCGTCGACGGGCACGCGCTCAAACGAGATATTGCCCTTACGGTAGGCGTCGTAGTGGTCGGTGGTCGTGACGGTGCGGTCGGATTCCTCGGTCACGGTCTCGTTGGTCGCGTCAAAGTACACTTCGCCGTCCACGCGGGCGCCGTAGAGCCAAAACGGCACGTAGACACCTTGGACCTCGTCGATGTGGTTGCCGGTGACAAAGCTCTTGGGCAGCAAGATCTTGCCCTTGTAGTGTTCCTTGAGTGCGGCCGTGACGTCGTCGCGCCCGAGCTTAAACGGAATCACCAGGTCGGGCGAGAAGTCGCCAGAGAGCTGGCCGGGCGCCACGGCGGAGTTGCCGCAGTACGGGCAGGTGGTGACGGCGACGGTGCCGTCGGACACGAGCTCGGCGCCGCACGACGAGCAGGTGTAGCCGGCGTTTTGGGCGAGCTCCTGCACGGCATCGTCGGCAGCAGGTTTGGGAGCTGCGGCTGCGGCATCGGCTTTGGCATCTGCCTTGTCCTGGCGCTCGCGATAGAGGGCCTCGACTTCTTCGACTTCAAAGCGTGAGTCACAGTAGTCGCAGACAAGCTTTTGCTCGGCGCTGGCAAAATGCAGGGGACCACCGCAGGCAGGGCACTGATAGTTAACGCTCTCGAAGGCCATGATCGGTCCTTTCCGTGCCGGAGGCTATGCGCCGATGGCGCCGCCGCAGTATTCGCAGCGCCCACTGGCATCGGGAATGGTGGTGGCTCCGCAGAAGGGGCAGGTCACCGCGGTCTTGGGGGCCTTGGCGGCCGCGACGCTGTCGCGCGTCTCCTGGCGCAGCTGCACCAGCGCGTCGCGGACCTCGGTTGCCTGGCGCTTGGCCTCGCGGTATTCGATGGAGCCGCGCTGATCGATGGTGGAGTCGTTCACGCGCAGGTTGATCTCGGTAAAGTACGGCGTGTTGACGTGGATGGTCAGATTAAAGTCGTAATCCAGGTCGTAGCGCGGCGGGTTGTAGCTCTCGCGCTCGCCGTCCTTGGTCTCGCGATAGATTTCGGTGCGATGCTCGTCGATATCCATATCGCAGCCGAGTACCTGCGAGAACTCGATGATGTCGGGATTGGCGTCGCGCCAGCGGCTCTGCGAAGTGATGATCAGCAGGCCCGCGTCTTCGTCGAGCATGATGTTGGTGCGCCCGGCCGAGAGTGTGCGCGTGGGGTTGAACGACGCCAGGCGCTCGGCATTGGCCTCGCGGTAGGCGAGTTGCTCGCGGATATCGTCCGCGGTGCTGGAGCGATAGCCGTGGAAGTAGGGGGAGAGCTTGCCGGCACACTCTTTGCACAGGTAGCCTTCGCTGATCTTGGTCTTTCCCAAAAGTCCCAGCTCGGTACCGCAAATCGCGCACTCTTTCTTCTCGAACATCTTGTCAAAGAAGCCCATGGCTGCCTCCCATCAACAGGTAGCGTGTGTCACTTTTGATGATGGGGGAGTGCGCGATCTTTCACGATACCCAGACGGCTCAACGAGTCTCCACAACTGGGACACATGGCCCATTTTTGACTAGTCGCTGGGGACACTCTTCGGCCACTCATTGGGGACGTACGCTGCTGGGGCAGTTGGGGCGACGAGCCGATGATGTCGTGATGTGGGATGGACTGGCACTTGCTACCGACGATTTTGGTGGGGATTTTGCACCCGCATGTTCCGATTCCGCGCCCGTGGAGGCAGCGGAGTTCACGCCCGATGAGTGCCTCGATGCCTTCGTTGCCGCCTTTGGGCTTACAGAGCGCGAGCGCGATATTCTTGAGGTCTTGGTCGTTTCGGACCAGAGCGTTCAGGACATCGCCGCAACGCTCTTCCTTTCGCGCTCAACGCTCTACCGTCACATTTCCTCGATCAACAAAAAGACCGGCACCACCTCACGTGTGGCCCTTATCAACTTCTTCTGGTCCTGGACGCCCAAGGACTAGCTAATCCTCCAATAAGTTGCGGTGGAATAGTCCCTAAATCAAAGTCATGGGGCTTTAAACAGGAACTATTCCACCGCAACTGCTGAGGGGACAGACTGCGGCAGCGGCAGAGGCGTTGGCAGCTGTGGTAGTGGCAACGGCAGCTGGCAGGGTGTTTTCCGTCTGCTCGCTACAGCAGCTCGCCGTGGCGGGCAATGTAGCGGCGCTTTGCCAGCTGAGTGAGCGCGATGTAGGCGGTGACGATGCCGATGAGCAGCGCGAAGAAGCTCGCCGGCAGCGGCAAGAGGCCGAGCGCATCGGCGATGGGGCTTGCCGGCAGCCAGGTGACGAGCGCCAGGCCCAGTACGGTGAGAACGCACAGCGCGGGCGCGGCGTGGTCGCGCGGGCTCGGCAGGCGCGGGGAGCGCAGCATGTGGATCACGAGCGTCTGCGACCACATGGACTCGACAAACCAGCCGCTCTGGAAGAGCGCGGCGAAGGTCGCCATGCCCGCGACATTGCTCGTAGCGGCAAGCTCGGCCCAGCTTGCGCCCACGGCGGCGGGGCACACCACAAAGAAGAGCGCGGCGAAGGTCACGATGTCAAACAGCGAGCTCACGGGGCCCAGCTCGAGCATAAAGCCCTTGATGGACGCGGCGTCCCAGGCGCGCGGACGGGCGGTCCAGACGTCATCGACGGTGTCCCACGGTAGCGCGACGCACACGATCTCGTAGACGAGCGACAGCAGCACCAGCTGTAGGGCACTCATGGGCAAAAACGGCAAGAACAGGCTCGCGACGGTCACGGACAGCACGTTGCCAAAGTTGGAGCTCACTGTGGTCTTGAGGTACTTGAGCAAGTTGCCGTAGGTGCGGCGGCCTTCGATGATGCCGCGCTCGAGCACGCCCAGGTCCTTCTGAAGCAAGATGATATCGGCGGATTCCTTGGCAATGTCGACGGCCGAATCGACCGAGATGCCGCAGTCGCTCGCACGCATGGCGGCGGCGTCGTTGATGCCGTCGCCCATAAAGCCCACGGTGTGGTCGAGCATCTCGCGCATGACGCGCACCAGGCGTGCCTTCTGCAGTGGCGAGAGCTTGGCGAAGAGGTGGGTTTTCTCGGCGCGCTCGGCAAGCTCGGTGTCATCGAGTGCATCGATCTCGGAGCCGAGCAAGACGTTGCTCGCATCGATGCCGATCTGCGCGCAGACGGTGGCGGCGACGCGGTCGTTGTCGCCGGTCAGGACCTTGACCGCCACGCCCTTGGCCTCGAGGGTGGCGACGGCGCCCGCGGCACTTGCTTTGGGCGGATCGAGGAAGGCCAAAAAGCCCATCAGCACCATGTCGCACTCGTCGGCGATGCCAAACTCGCCCACGCAGCGCGGATTGGTCTTCTGCGCCACGGCAATCACGCGCAGGCCCTCGGCGTTAAGTCCGGCGACCTGCTTTCGAATCTGGGCGAGCCTCTCGTCGGTGAGCGGCTGAGCGATGCCATCGACCTCGACAAAGGAGCAGATCTCGAGCATTTCCTCGGCAGCGCCCTTGGTAACCATCTGGGTTTTGCCTTGGGCGTCGGCGACAACTACGCTCAGGCGACGGCGCGAGAAATCGAAGGGCACCTCGTCGACCTTGGTATAGCGGTCGCGCAGGCTCTGGCCCAGCATGGAATCGGGCACGACGGTCGAGGGCGTCACATCGGCACGGTCGATGACGGCCAGGTCGATAAGGTTTTTGAGGCCGGTCTGGAAGAAGCTGTTCAAAAACGCATGGCGCAGCACGCGTGCATCCTCGTTGCCGTCGGTGTTGAGGTAGCGCTCGAGCACGATGCGGTCCTCGGTGAGGGTGCCGGTCTTGTCGCAGCACAGGACGTCCATCGCGCCGAGGTTTTGGATCGCCGGCAGTTCCTTGACGATAACCTGGCGACGGGCGAGGTCCTTGGCGCCCTGCGACAGGCTCGTGGTCACGATGACGGGAAGCATCTGCGGCGTGATGCCCACGGCCACGCTCGTGGCGAACAACAGCGCATCGATGACGTTGCCCTTGGTGGCGGCGTTGATGGCAAAGACCGCCGGCGCCATAACGAGCATGAGGCGCACGAGCAGCATGGAGACGCTCGAGACGCCGCGGTCAAACGCGCTCTTCTCGCCGCGCCCGTTGAGCATCTTGGCGATGCCGCCCAGGTATGTGTCCGAGCCGGTGGCAACGACGAGTGCCATGGCGGTGCCGTTTTGCACGGAGGTGCCGGTAAAGACGATGTTCTTGCAGGCAGACAGCGGCAACGCGGAGCTGTCGGCGCCCTCAATGACAGCTGCGGCAGAGGTCTTCTCGACGGCCTCGCTCTCGCCCGTGAGCGCGGACTCGATCACAAACAGGTCGCGCGCGGTGATGATGCGGGCATCGGCCGGCACCATATCGCCGGCAGAGAGACGGATCACATCGCCGGGGACGAGCTCGTCGAAGGGGATTTCGAGGCGCTCGTCGTCGCGCAGGGCGCAGCAGGTGTTAGAGACCAGGTCCTTGAGGGCCTCGGCCGCATTGCCGCTGCGGGCTTCCTGGATAAACTTCATGCCGCCCGATACCAGCAACATGATGCCGATGACGATGACCGTGGAGGGGTCGCGCTGCGGCTCGGGCACGGCGAGCACGTCGATGTAGAGCGAGACCAGCGCGAGCGCGGCGAGGATGCCGGCGAAGGGGTCAACGAATGCGTCGGCGATGCGGCGCACAAGCGTCTTGGTCGGCGCCTCGATGGTGTTGGGGCCGACGGCGTTCAGGCGCTCGGCGGCATGCTCGGCAGTGAGTCCGTCGGCCGTGGCGTCGAGCAGCACGAGGGCGTCCTCGGCGCTATGGGTGGCGGCGAATATGATGTTCTTGGACATGCCGGCGCGAGCGGCGGGGCGCGCCGTGCGGCGGCGCTTGGAGATGGCTTCGAGTACCGTGGCGGTTTTGAGCATCAGCATAGGGTCCTCCTTGTTGAAGGGAGTTAGCGTACGTGTCGTATTTGCTTCAAAAAAACCTAGATGTCGCTCACGTCATGCTTTCAAACCACCACAAAGGGACAGGCACCTTTGTGGTGGTTTTGACGATCGGTTAGTGGCGCTTATGCGTGCGCGGAATCCTCGCGGCGTGCCGAGGGCGACATGCAGGTTTTTCGACTATGGCTGCCTTCCATGGCACACCCCCTTAAGGCCGGGCGCGGCGCGCTTTGGGTATCTCGTACCCGTTTTAATCCGCCCGTATTTTTGATGAGGGGGTTTGCCGTGTCAACCCCTTTGTTTGGAAAACCATTGCCCCTGACAAAGCCTTTACAGAATGCTGAGGCCCCAAAGCGCGCCCGCAACGCGCCTTGCCTGCGCTAAACTGGAAGACACGTACGCGATTACGAGAGGAGCCCGCATGGAGGCTTACAAGCAAGAGTTCATCAAGTTTATGGTCGAGTCCGATGTTCTTAAGTTCGGCAGCTTTACGCTCAAGAGCGGCCGTCAGTCCCCGTTCTTTATGAACGCCGGCGCTTACGTGACGGGCTATCAGCTCAAGAAGCTGGGCGAGTATTACGCCCAGGCCATTCACGATAACTTTGGCGACGACTTCGACGTGCTGTTTGGACCGGCCTACAAGGGCATTCCGCTGGCCGTCGTGACCGCAATTGCCTACCACGAGCTGTACGGCAAGGAGGTCAAGTACTGCTGCGACCGCAAGGAGGCCAAGGACCACGGCGCCGACAAGGGCAACCTGCTGGGCTATGAGCCCCAGGACGGCGATCGCGTGGTCATGGTCGAGGACGTCACCACCAGCGGCAAGTCCATCGACGAGACCTATCCCAAGGTTAAGGCTGCTGCCGACGTCGAAATCAAGGGCCTGATCGTGTCCCTCAACCGCATGGAGGTCGGCAAGGGCGGCGTGACCACCGCGCAGAAGGAGATCGAGGCCAAGTACGGTTTCCCCGTCGCGAGCATCGTTTCCATGGCCGAGGTCGTCGAGACCCTCTACAACCACGAGATCGATGGCAAGGTCGTCATCGATGACGAGCTCAAGGCCGCTATCGACGCCTACTACGAGCAGTACGGAGTTAAGTAGGTTACGGCGTTTTACCAAACGCCGTAACCGGCCGACGCTGCGCGGGCCGCATTTGGACAATCTGACGTTCAACTTCAAGGGCGCGACCAGAAGGTCAGCGCCCTTTCGTTTCACGTCACCTTGTCTCAAATGCGGCCCGCTCGCTGTCGTTGCCAAGACATCGGCACTCCCGTTGCTGGCGATGCGGCATCTGGGGACACTCCTGATGTAGTCATTGGGGACGTTCTTAAATGACTACTTAGGATGAGCGTCCAAAATCCGCGCTCGTTCGATTGGCGCATGTCTACGCAGCGTAGGTTGTCGAGCCTGGCCTTCAAATGGATACTGACTGTCGAACCGGTTCACTCCATTTCTTCAATTTGATTGGACAGCCCATGAACCAGACACGGCAAACCAATGCCTCCCATACTTTTTTGGCAGCGCATGCCATTAAGCAGCTGCGCGAAGAGCGCGGCCTCACCCAGCGCGCCCTGGCGGAAAGCCTTGGTGTGACCGATAAAGCCGTCAGCAAGTGGGAATCCGGCCGCGGCCTTCCCGACATTTCCCTCGTTGAGCCTTTGGCCCAGAGACTCGGCATAAGCGTGGCTGAGCTTTTGGCTGGTGACATTCGGGCCAACGCCAACCGTGCAGGCAATATGCTCAAAGGCGTCTTTTACGTTTGCCCTATCTGCGGAAACGTTGTGCACGCGCTCGGAGAAGGCAGCTTTAGCTGCTGTGGCTCCACGATGTTTCCCCAGGAGGCCGAAGAGCCGGACGCGGACCACGCCTTTTCCATCGAGCGCATCGAGGACGATTGGTACGTCACGCTCGATCATCCCATGACCAAGGATCACTACATTAGCTTTGTGGCATATGCGACTATGGACGGCGTCTGCTTTAAGAAGCTCTATCCAGAGCAATCGGTGCAGCCGCGCTTCCATATTACCGGGCGCGGCAGGATATATCTTTACTGCAACCAACACGGGCTCTTTACGTCGCTGACGCCTCGCAAATAACGGCTGTCTATCCGCCCTCCTCATGCGTTTCCCAGGGGACCCAAAATGAGCGTGGATAATCTCCCGGTTTTGGCCTGTGTGCGGGCTCAAAGTGGGAGATTATCCACGCTCGTTATCTGAGTGTCCAAAAATCCACGCTCGTCGTTACTTGAGCCCGGGCAGGCGGGTGTAGGGAAACGACCGCTCGAGGAACTCGGAACAGCGGGCGTAATCTTTGGCAAAGTAGCTGCTGTAGAGCGAATCGAGCACGTATTGCACGGCGATGTGGCTGGCGAACTGCGTGATGCGGTGCGTCATACTCTCGTGGTCGCTCACCATGAGATAGGCGGCAAAGCCGGGGTGAATGCGGGCGCAGTACGGTGTGCCGATGACGATGACCGGGACGCGTCGACTGCTGAGGATCGGCAAGATCTCCCTGAGGTTGGGGGCAAGGCCGCTGTAGGAGATGACAATCGCCACATGGTCGGGGCCCGAGGCGAGCGCCGTACGCACCTGCGCCTCGACGCTGCCGTAGCACGTCGCTCTTTTACCGGCGGAAAGCAAGCGATCGCGGAACATTCCCGCTGGATACAGGTTATGCGAGCCCGTGTAGATGTCCACGGTGTCGGCGCGCATGACGAGCTTGGCGGCGTAGTCGAGCTGTGCGGGGTCGAGCAGTTCCTGCGTTTCGGCCAAGGTGGTCTGGTAGAGCCCCTCCATGCGCTCCATTACCTGTGCGGGGGTGGAGGTGGCATCGAAGGGAAAGTTGATGTCCACGTCGCGCCGATTGCCCGCCTCGGTCGCCTGGCGGATGAGCTCGACCTTGAGGTCTTTGAATCCCTCGAGGCCGAGCTTTTTGCAAAAGCGGTGCACGCTCGCGACCGAAACGTTGGCGCACGCGGCAAATTCCTTAATGGAAAGCCCGCGCACATCCTCGCCCATGGCGAGGGCCGTTTGCCCAAGTTGTTGCTCGGTGGGGGTGAGGCTTTTGCCCTGCGTGATCTTTCGCCTGATATCCATATGGCTCCTATGCGTTTGCGTCGCGATAAACCAATCATAACGATAAATAAAACGTTCGGCTTGGCTGGGAGTTTTGGTCCGCCGGTCTATGAACGACGGACCGCTCGACGCCGTGCGGGCTCAACATGGGGGCACTGTCCTTGTTGGGCCGTTTGCGCCCGGGGCGTTACCCGAGCACACGTACGGGCCCCAAGAGGCCGCTGGGCTCGGAGGGCTCGGTCATGCCGAATATGTCGGGGACGGCGTGATCGAGGGTGTTGATGATGTCGATCGTAAGCGCGTGCTCACCGGCCAAAAGCGCGCCGACCTCAAAGCGGTAAGGCGGACAGATACGGGTGCCGAGGGATTTGCCGTCGAGGGCGACGGTTGCGGTCTCAAAGACCTCGCCAAGGTCGATGACGGTGCTGGTGACCGCTTCGCCCAGGACAAAGGAGGCCTGGTAGCGGAATGTGCCGGCCTTGCCGGGGAACTCGGCCGAGGAAAGGTCGTGCAGGTCTGCAAGCTCAACAGGCTCGCCAAAGGCATCGGTGCCAGGGGCAGAGAAGGCAACCGCCCAGGGCCCGTCGATGCATGCGGCTTCGTCTCCAACGGTTGCCGCGCCGGCGGAACCTGTAGCCCCAAGGACCACGATGCAGCTCTCGTAGGGAGCCAACTCGAGCGTGCCGTCAAAGGCGGCGGGCTCGGTGCCGTTGAGCAGGTCGAGGCGCGCGCCTGCAACGGGTGTGCCGTCGGCAAGCGCAACCTGAGTGGAGATACCCTGCTTGGGATGCTCGTTGACGAGCATCAGATAGCTCTCGCCCGCCCGCTCGTAGCGCAGTGCGCGCAGCCAGGGCTGGGGCTCGGCGCAAACCACGGTCTGCATGCCGGTATTGGCAAGTGTGCCTGCGAGCCCGGTGGTCGCCAGGAGTTTGATGCCGGCGAGCGCGGTTGCATCCAGGGAGGCAAAGCCCTCGCGGCCTGCAGTGTCGCCGTCGTAGCGCTTGTTCGGCAACTTATCCAGCGCGTACACGGCAACGCCCGCGGCTGCGGCGCGCGCGGCAAAGTCGAGCACGGCTCCGCCGACAAACTCGGCTCCGGGCATCACCAGGCAGCGGTATGCCTGGCCGTTCACGCTAAAGCCGCTACCGTCTGCGGCAATTTCAACGGCATAGCGCCCTGCGTCCTCAAATGCCTCTGCTGGCACGATGTCAAAGTCGACCTGCGCGCGCATAAGCTCGGAGGCGGCATGCTGCATAAAGTTCGCCTCGCCTGCCCACTCGGCGTCCGCATGGTAGAGAAGCGCCGCCGGGGTCGTTGCACGCCCGCCGCTCAGCAGACTCGCCGTACGGTTCATGTAGCTCATGAGCTGCCCAAAGTGTGCAAACTGGGGGTTTTGGCCATGCGCATAGAAATGCGGCGGGCAGTCCCAGTCGGGGAAGGCGGCCATGCTAAAGGCATGCGGCACAAACCAATTGACGCCGCGCACCAAAAAATGATCGGCGATCCACTTCATCTCGCGCAGGCCTTCGTGCCATCCAAATGCGCCAAAGACCTCGGCCATGCAGCGCCCCTGCTTTTTGGGGTCGAGGTGTGCTGCCGAGGAGCCCAGCTTGGGCAGCACGTAGTTATAGAACTCGAGGTCCCATACGCCGCGTCCGTAGCTGTGAAGGCCGCGGTCCATGCCGGGTACCAGCTGGTTGATCACGATGTCGACGCCCGCCATGTCCTGACCGCCCACGGCGCGGAAGTAGTGCCCGGCGCCCACGCCCAGGCGCGCGTGGCAGTCCTTGTCCTCGATAACGTGGCCGATGTACTGCACGCCG
>ENA-OQKI01000097-OQKI01000097.1-human-gut-metagenome-genome-assembly--contig:-NODE-97-length-21229-cov-2.542271_pt1 | contig 21229 bp, 17 predicted proteins | sample MGYA00242778_ERZ504798 | MGnify/ENA primary metagenome ERZ504798 (study PRJEB26092, sample SAMD00036414) | human gut metagenome | host: Homo sapiens | study: EMG produced TPA metagenomics assembly of... | reverse complement strand
CGCGAGATCGACAATTTACGTGCGCAGTTGGAGCGCAAAGATGATGAAGCCAGGCTTGCCGAGGCGGCGGCACGCAATGCTGCTCAAAACGACCTGTCCGCGCGCGACGCTCAGATTGCCGAGCTGCAGGCCAGGATCGCCGCGGCGGACAAGGCCCAGGAGATGGCGCTTGCCGCTGCCGCGGTAGAGTCGCAGCGTGAGCTCGATGCCGCTCGCAGCGAGGCCGAGCGCGCGCTTACTGACTATCGCGCGAAGGTGCAAGAGAAGTTTTCCGCCGCAAAGGCTCAGTCCGAGCAAGAGGCCGAGGGCCTGCGTGCCCAGCTGCGCGAGCAGGAACTGATGGCAAAAATGAACCTGTCAGAGGCGGTCGCCGCGGCGGAGCGAGAGCGCGATGAGGCACGTGCCAAACTGACGAGCGAGTTGGCGGTGCGCGATTCTCGCGAGGAGCAAGCCAAGGCGGCACACGAGCTCGAGCTTGCGCAGGCCAAGCGCGCGAGCGATGACCTGATTCGCTACAAGGATGAAGAGATTGAGCGCCTTAAGGACATGAAGGTTCGCCTGTCCACCAAGATGGTGGGCGAGTCGCTCGAGCAGCACTGCGAGACCGAGTTTAACCGTCTGCGCATGACGGCGTTTCCCAATGCGTACTTCGAGAAAGATAACGATGCATCCGAGGGCACCAAGGGAGACTTCATTTTCCGTGAGCGCGACGCGAGCGGCAACGAGGTCATTTCGATTATGTTCGAGATGAAAAACGAGAACGACGAGACCGCGACCAAGCATAAAAACGAGGACTTCTTTAAGAAACTCGATCACGATCGTCGCCAGAAAGGCTGTGAGTACGCGGTGCTCTGCACGCTGCTCGAGCCCGAGAGCGAGCTTTACAACGCGGGAATCGTGGACGTGAGCTATCGCTACGAGAAGATGTATGTGATCCGCCCGCAGTTCTTCATTCCCATCATTACGCTGCTACGCAATGCCGCCATGGGTTCGCTTCGCTATAAGCAGGAGCTGGCGGAGTACAAGCAGCAGAATATCGACGTCACGAACTTCGAAGCCAAGATGGAAAAGTTCAAGAACGATTTCGGCCGCAACTGCGAGATCGCGAGTCGCAAGTTCCAAACGGCAATCGATGAGATCGACAAGACGATTAGCCATCTGCAGAAAACCAAGGAGGCGTTGCTGTCCTCCGAGAACAATCTGCGCCTTGCCAACAAGAAAGCCGACGATCTTACCATTCGCAAGCTCACATGGGGCAACAAGACCATGAAGGCGGCGTTTGACGAGGCGCGCGGGGCTGCGACGGAGACAAACGATGAGCCCGCCGAGGCGGATTCATATGAGGTCGAGGATGCCGAGTAGGGGATAGCGTATCGCGCAAAAAGCGGGGCCGCTGGCGATGTTGCCAGCGACCCCGCTTTGTTTCGTCCCATTGCGCCCGGCTAGTCCTCGAGCAGGTCCTCGATAAAGCCGACACGGTAGTTCTTGAAGATTACCTCGCCGCCGTCTTGCGTGGCGTCCAGATCGACATCGCCCATGATGCCAAAGTCGTGGTCGCCGTCCTCGTCGGCAAAAATCTGGTGCACGTGCCACACGTGGAGCGCCTTCTCGTCGGACTCGTCGATCGAGAACATAGCAGAGGAGCGCGCGTCGCCGTCGGTGAGAATCTCCTCGTGCTGCTCGTGGTAAGCGTCGAGTGCTTTTTGCCAGCGGATCTCGCTCATGCCCCAGTCGTCGTCGAGCTCGCCCAGGTCGCGAACGTGCTCGCGGGCGGCAAGGGTCACGCGGCGGAAGAGCGCGTTGCGCACCAACAGCGTGCAGCCGCGGCGGTCCGCCACGACCTCGTCGATGCCCTGCGGCGGCGCAGCATCGAGGGCTGCCGGGTTGCCGGCGTTCTCCCACTCGTCCACCAGGCTCGAGTCCACCGAGCGCACCACAAAGCCGAGCCACGAGATAATGTCGCGCAGACGCTCGTCGCGCTTCTCGATGGGCACGGTGCGGTCGAGCGAACGGTAGGCCTCTGCCAGGTAACGCAGCAAAATGCCCTCGGAACGGGCGATGCCGAGCTTTTGAATGTAACCCTTAAAATCGCTCGCGCTTTCCAGCATATCGCGCAGGACGCTTTTGGGAGAGAGCTGGTAGTCGTTTGCCCAGGGCACTTCCTGGCAGTACTTGTCGAAGGCGGCGTCGAGCAAGTCCTCGAGCGGTTTTTCGTAGGTGACATCCTGGATGCGCTCCAGGCGTTCCTCATATTCGACGCCGTCAGCCTTCATTTCGGCCATCGCGCGGTCGCGCGCTGCGCGCTCCTGAGCGCGCAGCACCTGCTTGGGATCCTCGAGCGTTGCCTCGACCATCGAGATCAGGTCCATGGTATAGGTCTCGCTCTCGGGATCGAGCAGCTCCAACGCGGCAAGCAAAAACGGCGAGAGCGGCTGGTCGAGCGCAAAGTCCTCGGGCAGGTCGACCGTCAGTGCGTAGTCGATGTCCGGCGCGGCGTCAGCCGGAGCGTCGGGTGCGGGCGGCACCTCGGTGCGCACGACGACGCCGGAATCGATGAGCGTGGCGAAGATCTCGTCGGCACGAACCTCGAGCTTAGCCTTTTCCTCGGGGGTCTGCAGGCTCGTCTCGATGAGGTCGTGTACGCGGGCTCGGGCATCGCCACCCTGCTCGACCACGCTAATCACCATGGAGTGCGTGATGCGCAGGCGCGGCTTGAGTGTCTCGGGCTGCGTCTCGATCAGGCGCTCGAACGTCTGCTTGTTCCAGGTGACAAAGCCCTCGGGGGCCTTCTTTTTTTTTAATCTTGCGGAGCTTTTTGGGGTCGTCGCCCGCCTTGGCCATAAGCTTGGCATTCTCGATCTCGTGCTCGGGTGCCTCGGCGATGACCATGCCCTCGGTATCGAAGCCCGAGCGGCCGGCACGACCGGCAATCTGATGGAACTCGCGGGCGCGCAGACGACGCATCTTATAGCCATCGAACTTGGTGAGCGCGGTGAGCACCACGGTGTGGATGGGCACGTTGATACCGACGCCGAGCGTATCGGTGCCGCAGATGACGGGTAGCAGGCCCTGCTGCGCCAAGCGCTCGACCAGCAGGCGGTAGCGCGGCAACATGCCAGCATGGTGCACGCCGACGCCGCATCCGAGCAAGCGCTTGAGGATTTTGCCGAAGGCCGTCGAGAAGCTCGTGCCCTTGGCCGCCTCCTTGATGGCCTCGCGCTGCTCCTTGTTGGCAATGCCAAAATTGGCGAGCGACTGTGCCGTCGCAAGTGCGGCATCCTGGCTAAAGTGCACGATATAGAGTGGGGCCTCGTCGCGGCGCATGGCGAGCTCGACCGTGCCCTCGAGGGAGGTCGTCACATAGTCGTAACTCAGCGGAACAGGACGCGGGGCGTCGACGACCAAGTCGCAAGCAGCGCCGGTGTGCTCCTCGAGTGAGGCGGCGATGGCAGTGACATCGCCGAGCGTGGCGCTCATGAGCATGAATTGCGTGTGAGGCAGGGTGAGCAGCGGCACCTGCCAGGCCCAACCGCGATCGGGGTCGGCAAAGTAGTGGAACTCGTCCATGGCGACGCAGCCAACATCGGCATCTTCGCCCTCGCGTAGTGCGTCGTTGGCGAGGATTTCTGCCGTACAGCAGATGACGGGCGCCTTGGTGTTGATATGCGTGTCGCCGGTGATCATACCGACGTTATCGCGGCCGAGCACCTGCACAAGGTCGAAAAACTTCTCGCTGACCAGAGCCTTGATGGGGGCCGTGTAATAGCAGCGTTTGCCCTGTGCCATGCCCATAAAGAGCATGCCCAGCGCGACAAGCGACTTGCCCGATCCGGTCGGCGTGCCCAGAATGACGTGATCGCCGGCGGCTAGATCCATGAGGGCCTCTTCCTGGTGGTCCCACAGCTCAATACCGCGATCGCTCGTCCATTCAAAGAAGCGCTCGAAGGCCTGGTCGGGCGTGAGCCACGGTTCGGGCTCGCTGCCATCCTCGGGCTCCCACCAGGTGGGGGAGAGCGCACCGAGTGAGCCGAATTCGGCTTCGGTTCCCGTGCCGCCCGAGAATGAACTGGCGGCTCCGGCACCGGGGACGGTGCTGGCGGCGATATCTGTCGTGGTCTGTGCCATGTGTTTGCTTTCTCTCGCGATTGTCCGCCAACTATTATGGCGTAGCGTCGCATCGATGCGTTCGCAGGCAAGAAAATGCAGGAAATGGGCGTTCTGCCCAGCCGTTTAGTGTAGTCGCTAGCCAAGTGAGTAGACTTTTTGCGATATTGCGAGCACATGACTTTTGCGCAAGGGTTCTACCTGCGGTTTTATGTTTCGCTATGCGGGCTGTGCCTGGCTATTGCAAAAAAGTCTACTCACTTAGGTTTGAGGGCCGTTCGCTGGCGCCAATTTGCGCTTGTTTGCCGACGCCGCGACCATCAGAACGCCCCTAGGACTCGTTGCGGCAGGCGCTTCTTGCCTTTGCGGCGCGGTTTCTAAAGTTCTCGACGGCCTCTTCCATCCCCAGAGGTACATAGGTGAGCTCATCGAGGTTTTCGGGCAGGTAGCAGGCAAGGCTTTGCTCCTGCGCGCGGCCCGCCGCGAGCTGTTCATTGCTGGGCTGCGCGCCAGGTGTGGCGCAAATGCCATAGACGACGGCGCCCATCTCGCGCGTGCGGCATTCATATTCGGTCTCGGGATGCTCGGGATGGTCGCGGCGTACGTCGTCACTTACCCAAAGCGTGTCGTAGCCGGCCGCGGCAAACTGCCCCAGGGCGTAGTCGCGCAATGGCTTACTGTCGGTTCGCAGTGTGACGGTGGCGCCGGCTGAAAAGAGCGGGCGGTAGAGCATCAGATGGTCGACATGGACGAGTCGTTTTTTGGCGTACTTGGCCTTGGGCTGCGGCGTGGGAAAGTTAATGGTGATGGCATTGAGCTCGCCTGCGGCAAACAGCTGCGGCAGCGATGCGGCGCCTCGGGGCAGGACGAGTGCGTTGGATAGCTCCTGCTCGCAGATTTTCTGTGCGGCATAGGCGATGCAGATGGGCTCCTGGTCCATGCCGATAAAGAGGGTGTTTGGCTCGTGGGCCGCGCGCTCTACAAGGTACGTTCCCTTGCCACAGCCAAGATCAAGGTGAAGGTGTTCGAAGGGCTTGCTGCCAGCTGGCGCACAGGCCTTGCGCCAATCTCCGGCATAGGCCTCGGGGTTCGTCTCAATCGCATCGGCGTAGCGCTCCAGGCGCTCCTCGAGCACAAAGTTCTTAGGCGTGCGAACGTGGACGGCTCCCATGAGGCTCCTTGATCATGAGTATGGAACGCATGGCAGCACGTTCCATCAATGGGTTGAAAAGGGTGGGGCATAGCTTGCCCGAAAGTTGCGGTGCGGCTCGGCGGCAAGTCGCCGATGCCTACAGGCGCTTGAGAATCACGTAACGGTTGAGCTCGCCGCTGCGACCGTCGGCATGGAAGCGCTCAAGCTCGCGCACGGGGACCTCGCCGCTCTTGTAGAATGTGCGCACGCCGCGCACCAGGTCGGTGATCTGCTGATCGTCAAAGTGATGGCAATAGCGGTAGGCGTGGCGGTCGTTTTGCCAGCCAATGAGGTGGTCGCCGGCTTCAAACTGCGCGGAATCGTAACTTTCAAACGGCGGGGTGAGCTCGGCGCGGGCTTCGGCGCGAACGGCCTTGCGCGCCATGCGCTCGTCGTTCATAAACTCCCAAAAGCTGATGGCGATGATGCCGCCTGGGCGCGTCTGGCGCACCAGGGCGTCGAGCACGCGTACGCGGTACTCGCACGACGGCACGTGGTGCATAAAGCCAAAGCAGACCGAGATGTCGGCGAGCGGGGCGTCGAAAAGCACGTCGGGTGTCTCGGCGGGGTTGAGCTTCATGAGGGCATCGAGTACGTCGAGTTCCTGGAAGTGCAGGTTGGGAATGCGCAGGGCGTGACCGTGCGCATCGATAGCCAAATCCTGACACGAGTCAACACCATAGAACTCAAACGGGCAACTGGCGTCTGCCGAGGGGTTTGCGCCGTCGACGCCCTTGGCGGAAAGTGCGCCGCCGGCGGCAAAGTTCTCGAATCGCATGTTGCCGCAGGCAAGATCGAAGACGCGGACGGGATGCTCGATCGTGGCGACGTCGAGCTGCTCGAGCGCTATGTCCATGGTGCGTACCCAGCCGGGCCACGGTGCCTGGCGCGTATCGGAGAAGGAGGCGGAGTGCTCGCGATAGAACGTATTGTTGAGCTGAATGAGCGATGAGGCGAAATCGCGGTTCACGGCGCGGAACTCCCTCCGTTGGCGGTGCGGAATAAACAGTACGACCATACTACCGTTAACGCCGCAACGGGGACAACCGAGCTGCGGGTCATTGCTTTGTTTGGACACATTTCCGCAGCTCATATATGCCCGCAACCGCCGGTTGTCAAAAATCTCACTAGAATAGGTGGCATGCTTTTGGCGGTGGCGGATAGATTTTTAACTGTGCAAGGCGCCTTAAGAACAAAAACGGTCCGGCGGCACGGCTGGCATCGCATAGGAGGAACCATGAATGTAGAAACTGCGCAGCGGCTCGCCGACCTTCGTCGCAGCAAGGGTTTTAGCCAAGAAGGGCTGGCGCGAAAGCTGGGGCTGTCGCGCCAGGCGGTCAGTAAATGGGAGCGTGCGGAGAGCTCGCCCGATACCGAGAACCTGATCTCGCTCGCAAAACTCTATGGCGTGAGTTTGGATGAGCTCCTTAATCCGAGCGATGAGATCGAGGACGATATCGAGTTTGAGAACGAGGACCGCGCCCGTCAGCGCGAGGCCGAGGCAGCGGAGCGCGCCCGTACCCATGAGGCAGCGGCACGTGCTACCGAGGCGGCAACACAGGCGAGTGATGCCGCCGCCAAGGCGGCGCAAGCGGCAAGCTGGAGCGCGCAGGCCGCCAATGCCGCTACGGCGCAGGTGACGAGTGGCGGCGCAGCTGGCTCGACTCCGGTGAAAGGTCCGTTCCAGTCGTTTCCGTATTGGGCCGTGTGCTGGCTGCTGTTCTTTTTGCTGATGTTCCTGTTTGGTGGCTCCTTTGCCGCGCTGATCTTCTTTACAATCCCCATCTATCACTGGGTGGCGCGTGCGCTCGATGGCGATTGGGCACGCGGGGATATTCAGGTTGGTCCGGCGCCGGAGGCGGCTAAGGCTCAGGATGTTTCCGCTGCGGTTGATACTGACGTGGCTTCCTCGACCGCCGCTGAGCCGAGCGCCAAAGAAGGTGATGAATGATGAAGCTCTCGCATGAGTCCAAGGTCCGCCTGGGCGTCGGTATCGGAGCGTTCGTGCTCATCATCGGGCTTATCTTTGGCACTTCGCGGATATTGTTTCATTTTGATGGCCCGTGGGATCTCGGCGATATTGCATCCGGTTTGTCCGGTATGGACGATGTGGTTGACGGGGACGATTCTTTGGATGGCGGTAACTATTCCGCTCAGTCTCGGCAGCTTTCGAGCGAAACGTTTGATGCCGACTCATTCCAGTCCCTTGACCTGGATGTGACATCGGGTGAGGTTGAGATCAAGTGCGTTTCCGGCGGGCAGGTGCGTGTCATCGAGAGCGGTCGTGTTGCAAAGGGGGTAGCTACCTACGATGCTGCCACTCAGAATCTGGCCGAGGTTAAGGGTTCTGCGCTCAAGATTCGCCAGTTCGATTGCGATGACGAGCGCGCCATTGACCGCACGGTTACCGTCGAACTGCCGCGCGAAGTTGCCGATAACATGGTGGGCATTACAGCGAATGTAGGATCGGGCGATCTGACGGTCACGGACATTGCGTGTCATGACCTCAACTTGACTTTGGACTCGGGAGACATCGAGTTTGCGGGCACCGTAACCGACACCTTGGATGCCGAGGTCGGTTCGGGCGATGTGGCGTTCGAGCTCTACCAGGCCCCCGCGAAGTCGATGGACGTAAGCGTGGGCTCGGGCGATGTGGAGATATCGGTTCCGAACTCTACGGGCTTTAAGGCGAGCCTCACCGTGGGCAGCGGTGACTTTGAGAGCGATTTCCTTCCGCTTGGCTACGATGGCGAGACCATATTGAATGCTGAATTCGACAACGGTGACAAGTCTGCAACGTATCGTTTTAAGGTCGGTTCGGGCGACATGTCGTTCGAATCGGTGTGACATGCGGTTTTCGGAGATCGGTGCATATAGGCATGCTCTTTGATGGAGGCGCCGGGGCCGTGACTGGCTCCGGCGCCTTTGCCTTTACAATGGGGGCGATGGAACAGATTATTTTTGAACATACTCGAGGCTCTGCGTCGCGGCGAGACCGTGGACGACAAGGCACTCGTCAAGCTGATACATGCCGAGGCGCGCCGTGAGGGTGCCGACAAACGCGATTTGGCCAAGCGCCGTCTGCTGCCGTTCTACCAGCGGGTTAAACGTGAGGAGCCGGCTCGTTGGGCTGGATGGAATGTCGATGCCGATCTGGAACGCCAACTGCTGCAGGTGCTGCGTATGAAGCCGCGCCGAACGGCCTCGGGCGTGGCGACCATTACCGTCATCACCAAGCCCTGGCCATGCTCGGGCGATTGCCTGTTTTGCCCCAACGATCTGCGCATGCCCAAAAGCTACCTGCACGCCGAGCCGGCGTGCGCCCGTGCGGAGCAAAACTGCTTCGATCCGTATCTGCAGGTGAGCGCCCGTTTGACGGCGCTTTCGCAGATGGGGCATGCGACCGACAAGATCGAGCTCATCGTGCTCGGCGGTACCTGGAGCGACTATTCGCAAGGGTATCAGGCATGGTTTATGTCGGAGCTCTTCCGTGCGCTCAATGATGATGCGGTGCGGGCGTGGCGGCAAACCCCGATGTTGGCGCGTCCGGGCATCAGCCGTGCCGAGGCGGGCGCCTGCTCGATGACGCTCCCGCCGATGCCCCTGCCGCCGGTGGTAGCAGACCGCCGCGAGCGCTATCGGGCTGCCGGCATTGTGACTGATGAGGCCGAGCTTGCGAGCGGCGTTACCGACGAGCAGGAGCGTGTGGATGCTGCCGTGGGATGCTATAACCGTGCGGTACGTCGTCTGTACGGCCCCGGCACGCCGTGGGGCGAGGTCACCGAGTGGCAGACGGCAACGATGGAGGAGCTCGAGCGTCAGCAGCGCATCAACGAGACGGCGAAGCATCGCGTGGTGGGACTCGTTATCGAGACGCGCCCCGATGCCGTAACGCCGCAGGCCCTCACGCTTATCCGCCGTCTGGGCTGCACCAAGATTCAGATGGGTATCCAGAGCCTCGACCAGCATTTGCTCGATATCAACGAGCGTCGCATTTCGGTGGCGCAGATCGAGCGGGCGTTTTCGCTTGCGCGCCTGTTTGGCTTTAAGATCCACGCGCATTTTATGCTCAACTTGCTGGGCGCCACGCCCGAGGGGGACAAGCGCGACTACGAGCGCTTTATGACCGAAGGGGCCTTTATGCCCGACGAGGTCAAGGTTTACCCGTGTGCGCTCATCGAGGGCTCGCGTCTGGTGGGCTGCTATGAGCGTGGCGAGTGGCGCCCCTATACCGAGGAAGAGCTGCTCGATGTGCTGGCCGACGACATCGTGGTGACGCCGGCGTTCTGCCGCATCAGCCGTATGATTCGCGACTTTAGCTCCGACGACATCATGGTGGGCAACAAGAAGCCCAACCTACGTCAGCTCGTCGAGAACCGCCTGGCTGCTCGGGGTGACGGTGCGACGGTGCGTGAGATTCGCTATCGCGAGATCAGCACGGCGGGTGCCGACCTGGACGAGTTGACCCTTGATGAGGAAGTGGCGTACGAGACGCCGGTGACTTACGAGCACTTTTTGCAGTGGGTGACGCCGCGGGGCAAGATCGCGGGCTTTTTGCGGTTGTCGCTGCCCGATCGCGCTTTTGTTGCCGCGCATGTGGACGAGCTGCCGACGACGCCGGACGAGGCGATGATTCGCGAGGTGCACGTGTACGGTATGGCGGCGCGCGTGGGCGACCAGGGTCAGGCGGCGCAGCACCATGGATTGGGACGTTTGCTCGTGGAGCGTGCGTGCCAGATAGCTCGGGATGCCGGTTATACGCACATCAACGTGATCAGCGCGATTGGTACGCGCGAGTACTATCGCCATCTTGGGTTTTATGACCATGGACTCTATCTGCAGAAGGAGCTCTAGATGAACAAGCCAAGTGTTTCTGCCGGCGTCGTTGCCGGCGTTGCCCTGGGAGCCGCGGCGCTTGGTGCGGCCGCCGTCGCTGTTCGCGCTGCCTGTTTGCAGGTCGCGAGGACCCGCAACGGGCTGGCGCGGGTGAAGCGCATGCACAATGAGGGCGGTGACGAGGTCCGTGTGCTCGTGCAGGGCGGCGTCTACCAAAGCGCGAGCTATGTTGGCGATCGTTGGGCGGAGCCGGCCTTTGCGTACTATCGTGCATTTGACGATGTGTTTGAGGGCCGAGGATGCAATGCGCGACGCTTATGGTCACGGCATCGACCGCATGCTTATGCTCGGCGGCGGTGGGTTTTCCTATCCCAAGTTTGCACTGTTGTCGCATGAGGGCTTGCGTATGGACGTCATCGAGTATGACGGAGAGATAACGCGCTTGGCGCGCCGTTGGTTCTATCTGGATGAACTGGAGCACACGGTGGGCGATCGCCTGCGGGTGATTACCGCCGAGGCTCGCTCGTATCTGGGTGTGACGAGCGTGGGCCATCGTCGCTACGACGTCGTTGTGAGCGACTGCTTTGGCGGTGCCGAGCCTGTGCGCGAGCTGGCGACCGTTGAGGCGCTGCGCCTGGTGCGGGGCAGCCTGAATGCCGGCGGCATCTACGTTGCCAATATCGTGAGCGCAAACGAGGGGAGCGATGTGACGTTCCTGCGCGATTGCGTTGCCACGGCACTTGAGGTGTTCAACCGCGCTTGGGTGGCGCCTTGTGGCGATACGGAGTTCGGCGGCGAGGAGAACTACCTGCTCATCGCCAGCGACGGCGACTACGCCTTTGCCGAAGCCGTGCCCTTCGACACCGACTTCCTCGGCACCGTCCTTCACGACAAGTAAGTCTCCCCGTCCCAAAAAAGACTGGTCTTAGGCGTGGTCGCGCCAGCCGAGAACGCGCTGCTTCATACCCTCGATGTCGAGCACGCCTTCGGCAAAGCCCTTGCGCACGAGCTCTTCGGGAACAAACTCGTCGTAGCGGTCAAAGTAAGGCACCTCGCCAGGATAGACGAGCTCGATGGGATCGAAGTCCTTCTCGGCCTCGGCGGCGAGCACCTCAAAGAACGTCTCCTCGTCGGCCTTCATCTTAAACTGCATAAAGTACGGGCGTGACGGATCGAGCCCGCGAAGGCCCAGCTCCGCGGCACATTTAATCTTGAGCATGCGCTCGAGGGCCAAAAAGGCGTAGCTGCCCAGCCAGGGGAAGAGCACCCAGGTATCGCCGCCCAGGTTAATGAGCGGCTTGGTTCCCGCCCCCGAAATCTCGGCGGTATGACGAGCCTGCGCCAAGCGGGCCCGTGCGTTACCCATAAGGTACGGATATGTCGCGTGCTCGTTGAGCGCCTTGCGCATGCGCTCGAGCACATGCGTGTTAATGTCGCCGGGGCAGTCGCCAAAGTAGGCCGGCACCCGGCCCTTGACCTGCGTGGCAAAGACAGTGTGGCGCTTCCAGTCCACTTCCTCGACAATCCAACAGTGTCCGGCGATGGCGATGCGCTCACCGGGCGGGGGCGGATTAACGATCGTGCCCAGCTCGGCCGATTCGCTCCGGACGGTAAACTCCTCGTTTTCCTGGAACACGGCGTAGAACTTAAAGTTGTTGATGATGCGCTCGCCCGCGAGACCCACGATGAGCCCGCCACCTTCGGTGACCTGGATATGGTCGATCTTAATGAGGTGACGTAGCAGCACGCGGTAATCGTCTGCCGAGACACGGTGGAAATAGCTGAGCGTGAGCACGCGCTGGGCAAGTTCGGCCGGCGTGAGCTCGCCGGTGCTGGTGAGGGTCGACATAGTCTGGTGATAGAGCAGGCTGTAGGGGAGACGATCGAGCTTGGGTGGCTCGACCCACTTTTCCTCGCGATAGAGTTGTACGAGCGCGATACCCTGCAGGAGCTTCCAGGGAATGGTTTCGGGCATCATCGTGCGCGGCTCGGGCTCTTCCTCGCGCATGACAAACCACATCTCGGGCGGAAGATCGCGACGGCCCGTGCGCCCCATGCGCTGCAAAAAGGAGCTAACGGTAAACGGCGCGTCAATCTGGAAGGCGCGCTCCAGGCGGCCGATATCGATACCGAGCTCCAACGTAGAGGTGGTGACGGTTGTCTGCGTCTGCTCCTCGTCGCGCATGAGCTCCTCGGCCGTCTCGCGTAGCGATGACCGAAAGATTGCCGTGATGGATGAAGAAACGGTCGGGCTCGTGCCGGCTCTCGCAGTAGCTGCGCAGCATGGAGCACACGGCCTCTGCCTCCTCGCGCGAGTTGGCAAAGACCAGGCATTTGCGGCCGCGCGTATGCTCAAAGATATAGCCCATGCCGGGGTCGGCGTTGTCGGGCGCCGTGTCGGTGGGGTTGAGAAGCGCCTGCTCGGTCGCTCGTGGGATGTCGACTTCGCCCTCGGGGGCCGAGGAAGTGCGACGGTCTTTGGGAGCGGCCTTGCCCCGCGCCTGCTCACGACGTTGACGGTGTTCTTCCTGTGTAAGCTGTCCGCTGTGGCACATGTCTTGTCCGGATGCGGGCAGCGCCGCGGGCGCGCCGTCTCATACGCTCGCAAGCAAGCACCTCGGCTTCTTGTGGACCTGTGCCTACGAATCCTCGTTGCTGAGCCTGGGGGCCCGAGTTGTAGAAGTGCTCCATGGAGATGCGCCACACGCGGTGTGGTTCCTCAAAGCGGGGGATAGCGCAGTCGCGCCCCGTTCCCTGCGAGAGAAAGGCGCCCGTGCGCTCGGGGTCGCCGATGGTGGCCGAAAGGCCAATGCGGCGGGGCTGCACGCCTGCCATGCGCGAGAGGCGCTCGATAAGACAGAGCGTCTGCCCGCCGCGGTCGCCGCGCATGAGCGAATGGACTTCGTCGATAACCACATAGCGCAGGTCGCAAAACATGCGCGGGATCGCCATGTGCTTATGGATCAGGAGCGCCTCGAGCGACTCGGGCGTAATCTGTAGGATGCCGCTCGGTTTTTTGATGAGTTTGGCCTTGTGTGATTGCGAGACATCGCCATGCCAGTGCCAGACGGGGATATCGGCTTCTTCGCACAGGTCGTTGAGGCGGACGAATTGGTCGTTGATGAGCGCCTTGAGGGGGCCAATGTAGAGGGCGCCCACGCTTGCGGGCGGGTTCTCCCAAAACTCGGTCAGGATGGGAAAGAAGGCTGCCTCGGTTTTGCCGGAAGCCGTGGATGCCGTCAGGAGCACATTATCTTGCGTGTTAAAGATGGCATCAGCTGCTGCAACCTGGATAGAGCGTAGGCTCTCCCAATCGTGGGAGTAGATGAAGTCTTGGATAAACGGGGCGTAGCGGTCAAAGGCGTTCACGGGGCCTCCTTTCAACAACGAATCTCTCAACGCGGCTGGCAACGGCTTGCTGCATTACTGCTTCAACGTTTGCCCAGATAAAACCTGCCAAAATAAACCTGTCCCTTTTTGGTAGGTTAGATGGTGAACTCGGCGAAGTTGCGGTTGCCGCCTGCGGTGCCGGTGTCGCCTGTTGCGGCTGCCGGCGCCAGCGCGTCGCCGCCGACGCTTTGCAGCAGCTCGGCCACATTTGCATCGGGGTTCTGACACAGGATATCGAGCAGCTCGATAAAGTCACGGATAACCTCACGCGGCGTCAAGTGCGTATCGGTTCCCACGCGGCCGAACTCAATCTTGAGAAAGTCCACCAAGTCGTTTTCGGCAAGCGTGGGCGTCCAGCCAAAGTAGCCGGCATGGATCTGCATGAGTTTTTCGATGAGCACCAGTAGCTCCTCGTAGGTGAGTGGCTGCAGGCGGATGATGGGCGCGAGCATGTCCTTAAGGTCTTCGCGCGCAAAGCGGCCCTGAGCGAGTCGGCTGCGCAGGGCCTCGTAGGAGAACACGCCGCGGCGGCGGTCTTCGATGGAGGTTGGCGTGCCGCCCATGATCATGCCCAGGTACTGCGCCTTGCCCTGGAGCGTGTCGTTGTACATAGTCAGGATCTTCTCGTAGTTGTATTGGCGCGTGATGGCGTTGGGAATCTTATACAGATTCACGAGCTCGTCGATGAGCACCAGCATGCCCTTGTAGCCACTGCAAACCAAAAAGCGCGCAATGAGCTTAACGTAGTCGTACCAGTCGTCATCGCTGATGATGGTCGAGGAGCCCAGCTCGGCGCGTGCCTCGCTCTTGGTGCGGTATTCGCCGCGAATCCATTTGGTCACGCGGCTCATGGTCTCTTCGTCGCCCCCGGATGCGGCCATGCGATAGCGGCGGAGCATGCGGGTGAAGTCGAAGCCGTGGACCATCTCCTCGAGCGGGGCCAGTTGGGCATTGACGACCGACTCGTCGACGTCGGCACACGAGGCGACCCAGCGATCCAGAATAAGGTTGAGCGCACCGCCCTCGGGGCGCGTCTTGGTCGATATATTGCGGATGAGCTCGCGGTAGGTGGCAAGGCCCTGTCCCTGACCGCCCTGCAGGCGGCGCTCGGGCGACAGGTCGGCATCAGCGACGACGAACCCCTCGCCCATGGCGTGCGTGCGGATAGTCTGGAGCAAAAAGCTCTTGCCGGCGCCGTAACGACCGACCAGAAAGCGGAAGCTCGCGCCACCGTCGGCGATGAGACTCAGATCGGTGAGCAGGGCGCGGATCTCGACCTCGCGCCCTACGGTGATGTAAGGAAGGCCGATGCGCGGGACCACGCCGCCCTTGAGCGAGTTGAGAATGACGGCAGCGACGCGCTTGGGCACGCGAGGTGCTGCGGATGCGGTATCACTCATGGTCTAGGTATCCTCTCACGTCTGCTTCGTAGTCCTCGATAATCTGCGGCCCTGCTGCGCTAAATTCAATTACGGTGTCGCCCACCAGGTCAAAGAGCGCCTCGTTGATGGTATCGACGAGCATGTCCTCGCTCTGCTCCGATTGCACTACCGCCGATTCCGCCTGTACTGCGTTGTGCTCGAGCAGAGCGCGGAGATAGGGCGTTTGCGGCGGGCGCGAGTTCGTTTGTGGCGTCAGCGGGCGTAGCAGCTGCGAACGTGGGCGTCGGCGCGAGAAGCGGTGCCACGACACCAAACTGTTCGGTGAAAATGGTTGGCTCGTCGGCTTCGTTGCGCTCCGTGGGCGCGCGATCGGCTCGGCCATCACGTCGGCCGCGGGCTTGGCTTCCGGTTGCTCGGATTCCGCCGTATCGATCTCTGTGGGCACATCGTCCTCGCGCTCCTCATCAATCAAAAGCGCTTCACGCGTTTGCGCGGCGGCGCTCCGAATGTGCCCCAGCTGGCTCAAATCGATATCGATCTTGACGGGCTGGTGTGCGGCGTCCCACGAAAGCCATGCCACAATCTCGTCATCGATAATCTTGGCCAGATATTTGGGGACCTTTTCTTCCTTAAGGGGATGGGCAGGGTCCAGCGCCAGGCGCAGGCGTTGGTCGCAGGCGCGCATCATTTCACCGAGCTTGCTGCTCTTTTGCCTACTACCGTGGATACGCATGCATTCCCAAAAGCCGTTTTGGCAACGGTAGATATGGATGGGGTCCAGACGGTATTCGCAGTCCTCGTGGCGCTCGGGCGCAAAGAATACGGCCGAGGCAAACATGGTGTAGGGCATTGCCGTCTCCTCCCCAAATAAACTTGCCACGATGCCGGTCTTTCGGTGCGTGTCATAGTAGCGCGCCATGCGGACATACACGGCGCACGCCACGTGGCGCAGATCGCGGTGGTGGCTGCGGTCGAGCCGCGAGCTACTTAGGTTGTACGTGGAGAGGGCGTTGATGGCGGCCATGAGTCGCTCCTCGCGCACCTCATCGGGCGGAAGGGGGAGCGTGGGCTCGGAGGTTTTGCGACGCTTAGGGGTCTGGCCGGACGGTGCCGGTACAAGGTCTCGTGCCGCGCGCCGCAGTTCGATAAGGGCGTTATCGAACATGACGGTTTTAGAGTCGCGAAGCAGCTTGGGGTCGAGCCCGTGGAACACGGCGTAATCTTGCAGCCACACGCGCGCAAACCGGTCGATGCCGGGCTCGAAGGCGCGATAGACATCCCAAAAAGCCCTGATCTTGTTAAAACCATCGAGTGGATCATCTACGCCAATGCCGCAGATCAGCTCATAGAGATACAGAAAGGCAAAGGACGTAGACGTTTCCTCGACGGTTCCGCGGCGCACTTGGGCACGCCAGGTAAAGTAGCCGCGCAGCTGCCGGTCGCTCATGGCGTTGTAGGTGGGAAAGTACGACTTAAAGGTGCCGTTGTAGGGACAGTCGTCCTCAAAGTCGGCCATCAGCAGGCCCTGGCGGTAAAAAAGCTCGGCTTCCGAAAGCCAGCGGCCCGCACCGCCCTTGGGGTCATCCTGCCAGCGCGATATCTCGCGCATTTTACGGTACTGGTCGGGGAGGAAATTCTGCATCTGTCGGCCGGTTTTGAGAATCGGCTCGTCTGCGTAGGTTTCGTTTGAGAAGCGGGCGGACTGATGGGTCCGGGCCTCGGCCATGATGCGCTCGATGAGCATCTTGATGTCCTGGTCGGCCACCGCTCCTCCTCTCGAACACAGCTACGGTGACCTCATATCATAGCACAGCATCAAACAGATGTTCGAGATGCCGCTGCGTTGATAGATTTAGAACAGGAGGGCGTAGATGACGGCGATGACGACGGAGGGAAGCATATTGGCCGTGCGGAAGGTCTGAGGACGGATGAGGTTGACGCCGACACAGAAGATGAGCATGGAACCTACGAGCGAAAGGCTGTTGAGGGCAGCTGTGGTCATGATGGGGGAGAGCGCGCCGGCAAACAACGTGATCGTCCCCTGGAACACGGCGACGGGCAGGGCCGAGAAGATGCAGCCGCGGCCAAGCGAGGCCGTCATGGTGCAGACGATGATGCAGTCCAGTGTGCCCTTGAGGGCAAGCGTTGACCAGTCGCCGAGCAGGCCGTCCTGAATCGATCCCACAATGGCCATGGCGCCGATGCACACGGTGAGTGAAGTCGAGACAAAAGCGCTGGTAAATTCGTTATCGCCCTCACTGCCAGTCTTGCGCTTGAGCCATTCGCCAAGGTTCTCGATGGCGGCCTCCAAGTTGATGGCCTCGCCGATGAGCGAACCGAGCGCAAATGAGACGATGAGCATGGTGGTACCGGTGGTCGCTAGCGCCTTTCCATCGATGATGAGCATCTTTTGCATGGTGCCGCCCAGGCCGATAAACAGGACGCACAGCCCCGATGCTTTCATGAGCGTGTCTTGGATGCGCGGTGTAATGAAGCGGCCGCCCGCTAATCCCAAAAGACCGACCCGCAACTAAAAGCGCAACGTTGATGATTGTTCCCAAGCCCGGCATGAGCCCTCCTGTATTGATGCCAACGTGGCAATCGTAGCAGAACGAAATGCGAGGCACATCGCGACTCATCTAATACGTTATATAAGTGGTATTAGGAATGATGCGCAGCATTTAAGCCTCAGGTGGTTGTCGGGACATAGGGGTAGTAGTCAAAGCGCAGTGTCATAAGCCGCTGCGGGGATTCAATAGCCGCGGCGATGATATTGGCATCGCGGGCACGATCAAACCCTTCGAGTTCGATCTGATACGAGACGTCTTGCATAATGTCCAGACGTCGCCAGGCTAGAAGTGTGTCGCCATCGAATTCCAAGGTCTTGCCTCCGTCTGGGGCAACGGCGTATAGACGCAGTTTAGCGGTGGTTGCAGGGTCGACAACCGTGACCTTTTTAATTTCGTTTCGAGTATTCTTGGCGCCCAACAAGGTGAGCAGTGTTGGGGCCACGACCTCGCCCGATGGCAAAAAGACGACTTCGATGGATTCGGGAAATGCGATGATGGCCGACTTGCGGACGGGCTGATTGGCGGCGGCAACTTCGATGTTTGCAGCATCGATGACCTCTGTGTGGTCGAGGGCGGCAAGCACGCAGCAGTTACCTTCATCGATCTCCTGAGGATCAGCAAGCCCCAGACTGTCCGCGAGCTCGGGATCGTTTGGACCGGTAGCGGGCTCATTCGGTGCTTCGAAAGAAGCTGGGACGCTGTTTGTCGGCGACGGCGTGTCGCCCGCACCTGCTTCTTTGTCCGCGCTCTCTTCTTGTGTGGTTGCGTTGATGGGTTCGTCGTTTGAGGGGAGCGTCTTGGCGTCAAGCGTGGAGGGGAGAATTCCGATGGCTCCGGATCCGTTCCACTCCATCTCGAGAAGCGCCGGGTCGGCAACGAATGCGTTGCCTGCCTAGCGTGTGGGTATCGATCGCAATAGGGCCTGCCTCCGTCCCGCGCGTAAGGCTGAGCGATCCGGCTGGCTTCTCGAAATGAATGTCTGTGTCTTCGGTGCTGGCGGCGTAGAACAGCAGGGATGCTTCTCCCGCCGCGATGGCATCGGTGCCCGCCTTGGTCAGCCGCAGCGATGCCGTGAATGAGAGGGTGGGCTGCACATCGTCTGCATTCGCGGCGGCGCAGCCCAGACATATACCGCTTCCTTTCTCGAAAAACGCACCGTCGAAGGCGACCTTCGCTCCGTTCGCCGAGTCATCGACCGAAGCGATATCGATGCGCAACCCCAAATCGCACGGATCGCCATCTGCATCGAGCACAATCGAGCGCCACGTGCAGACGGCGCACCCCGCCTGGGAGCCGTTTGCCTTGTTCGAACGATTGATATCCACGACTATCGAGCCGTCCGTATTACGACGAAGGCATCCCGAGGTTGAGATTGCGGCCTGTGCGAACGAAAAACGCTTGCACGCAATGGCGCTCGACGGATTTGGTGCGGAGCTTAGGGCTGCTGGTAAGGAGTCTGCCATGACGGGAGTCGCCCAAGCGGCGACAGGCGTTCCGGTTGCGAGCGCGCCGCAGAGTGCGACGACGGGCAAAAGGTTCTTCGATGCCATGGGGTCTCCTTAGCTAATTTAGTGCGGCCTGTCCGTGTTTCGTTTCTGGCTGCGTTTGATGTGCAGACCGAGGCCGGCGGTTCCCGCGCCTGCTGTCGTGGCGCCTGCTGCCAAGAGCCATCGTCTGTCGTCTGTCTGTGCCAACGGTTCCTTGCAGTTGCCGCGGTCGAGCTCCGAGAGGTCGACCGTCACCTGCGTGGCGGCCTGCGCCTGTTCTTGCTGGGCAAAGGCCATGGCTGGCCCAAACGCTAGGATACTGACGGCGGTGGCCAGGGCGACGGCCTTATGCCGTGTGCGCACCGGGCTCGACCGTCCAGGTGATCGTTGCAACTTGATCGCCTTCGCCGGTTACGCGGAAGATGTCGCGCGTGACGCGGGCGACGTTTCCGCTTGTCTTGAGCTTAATTTTGTCCGTGCCGCCGGCAATGCCCTGGTAGCCCATGTCGAAGGCTGCATTCTTGGAAAGATCGAGGCCCGTCTCCTGCATTGCGGCGCTGGCGTTCTGGAGTGCGCCGTTGGGCCGACCTTAAAGTCGATGGAATTCTGCGCGGTTCCGGCCTTGGCGTCGGCGGCAATGGTCCAGGTGTTCATGGCGTCGATCTTCATGTTGGTGACATGGATGCCGTAGGCCGAATGATTGTCGATGGTGGTCGCGTCTTCTGAGGGGCCCTGAAGCGTGCCGTCGGCCTTGGCGACGAAGGGAATAACCGTCGGAACTTTGAACTCTACGTTGTCGATCTCGGTCCTGACCATTACTTTTGTGGTTCCAACGCGCCCGGCTGCCAGAGCTGGCGTCGGGGCGGCGCCCATTGCGAGCGAGAGCGCGAGCCCTGCGCCCACGACGAGCGCTCTGGCTCCGTTCATGTTCCTGGTGATGTCCATGGTCGTTCCTTTCTATTCGCCGCGGGCCGTCCCCGCGATGATTGGACGAATGCTGGTGAATTGCGTGCGGTGCCGCGTCGGCCGAAAAAGCTAGTTCTCGGCTTGCTCAACCCGTACCTTGACACGTGTCGGATTGCCGTGGCTGTCGAGGGTCTTGGCATCGAGTGCCTGGATCTCGATGTATGCCTCGCCTTCTTTGATGTCGCCGGCGGGGCACGTCTCGATTGTCTTGCCGGTCTCGACCACACCGGATTCGTACATGGTCTCGTCGTTTTGGATGACGCGGAATCGCTGGGGAAATTTATTGTCTTGGACGTTTTGCACGTTGACGCGCAGCTTGCCGTCCTCCTGTAGCTGAGCGACCGGCGCGACCGAAATCGTCATCATGTTGTCGCGGACGATGGCATCGAGCTCATCTTGGATTTCTTGTCGCGATTTACCCTCTGCCGTCGTGACTGAGGCGCCCGCTTCGGGCACGGGCTGCGACTGCCAGGCGTATAGTCCTACGGCGACAAGGGCGCAGACGATAGCCAGACAGACAACGACGAGTTTCTTGCGACGCCCCAGTCCTGCGAGGCGGGGCGGCTTCTTCGCACTCATGCGGCGTCCTTGGTGGTGTAGACACGTGCGAACGTGGACGGGTCCGCTCCAAAGAGCATGTGAAGCATCAGGCGGCGCGAGTAGATGAGCTCGTCAAAGTCGTGAGGGAGCTCGATGTCGTGGATACGCGCGATGTGGTGGGCGAGCGCCGAGAACGACTCGGGGTCGCAGATAACATCGGTGGTGACGTGGTAGACCGCCGTTTCGGGGAACGCCTCTTCGTCGAAAGGCAGGAGATAGGGATCGTCGTCGACCTCGATGGCGACGCCGTACTGGGGCCAGTAATATGCCATGGGAACCTCCCTGCTTCTGGGGCCAAAACTTCTATCGGTTTTGGCTGTCGACGCCGACCGTATCAGCCGCTACTTGACCAATTTCTGACCAAATGCTTGACGGATTGACATCTCCGCAGGTAAAAGATGGAAATAATTACTTCAACTTTTTTCGAGCGACAATCGAGCGGTCGGCGACGGCGGGGCGATATTTGTCAAAAGCATCGTCTGCCGAGGAAATCCAGCCGCTCGCCGAATTGCGCAAACGTAAAAATCGCCAATTATGGAGACGGTTTCGAACACGTCGACGAAACGATGCGGTAACATCTCCCTGCAAACACTGTAGTTAGATAAAGGGGGAGTTCGCGTGTCTGCAACCATCAAACCCTTCACCGACGAGTTCGAAGAGTATGGCCGCGACGAATCTCGCGCATCGGGCGAAGCATCGAGC
>ENA-OQKI01000094-OQKI01000094.1-human-gut-metagenome-genome-assembly--contig:-NODE-94-length-21509-cov-3.393041_pt1 | contig 21509 bp, 18 predicted proteins | sample MGYA00242778_ERZ504798 | MGnify/ENA primary metagenome ERZ504798 (study PRJEB26092, sample SAMD00036414) | human gut metagenome | host: Homo sapiens | study: EMG produced TPA metagenomics assembly of... | reverse complement strand
ACCTTCACGGCAGCCGACGCCTGCATCCGCGCCATCGCCCCCATCATCGCCTAAAACCACCACAAAGGGGACAGGCACCTTTGTGGTGGTTTCGCATCGTGGTACCATGGTTCATATCGTTGTTTAAACGACTAAGGGAGTAGACACCATGGAAGAGGCCTATCGTCAAGCACGCAAGCGCGGCGAGCAGGGACGCCGTCACGCCATCAGCCAAAGCGAGCACCCGTACCTTACGGACCTCGATAGCCTCGTTGCCCAGCTCCCCTTAGGTCAGCGAGAGAGCGTCGGCCTAAGGGACATTCCGCTCGAAATGGTCGTCGGCACGGTTACCAAGGGCCGTCAGTCAGCCTTTTCGTGCAACTTTATGCCCCTGTTGCCATTTAGCACCGAGTTCGCCCGCAAGTGGTCCAACCTCTATGACATCCAGGTGACCGAGGGCTATCGCGACCCCATCATCGTCACCGAGTTCATGCATCGGTTCTACGTCCAGGAGGGCAACAAGCGCGTCAGCGTCCTCAAATTCCTGGACGCCCCGACGGTTTCGGCCAAGGTCACCCGCCTCTACCCCGGCACATGGGATTCCGTCGAAAGTCGCCTGTACGGCGAGTTCTGCGCGTTTTGGCGCGTCTGCCCCCTATACGAGATTGAGTTCTCGCGCGAGGGAAGCTATGAGACGCTCGCCAAGATGCTCGGCCAGGACCTTGTCGAAAAGTGGCCACAGAAAAAGGTCGACTACCTGCGCCATACCTTCCTACTCTTTAAACGAGCCTACCTGCGCGCCGGCGGCGACCATCTGGACATTACGCCCGCCGACGCTATGCTCGTCTACCTCAACGTGTACAACCAAGACCGCCTGCTGGATACGCCGACTGATATCGTCGTAAACCGCCTGTGCAAGATTTGGCGCGAGCTGGTCATTGCCGGCAAAAATGACGAGGACAAGGTCGATCTTGTCGAAGCGCCGAGCGTCGATGAGGAAGAGGCACCCGCCAAGCCCACCTCCGGCGTGCTCAACTTCTTTATGGGCAAGACCGTCTATTCAGCAGCCAATCCCCTGCGTATCGCCTTTATTCACGAATACCCGTGTGCCACGTCGAGCTGGGATAGTCTGCACGCCAAGGGCGCCAATATCTCGACGAGCACTTTGGCGGCATCGTGCGTACCGAGGCGTTCGAGGACTGTCACGATCCGGACGTGTTCTACGCCGCCGTGGAAACGGCTGTCAAACATGGAGCAAACGTCATCTTCTCGACCTCGCACCGCCTGATGGAATACACGCTCAGGGCTGCCGTCGAGTATCCTCAGGTGCGATTCCTCAACTGCTCCATCGGCCTTCCCCACCAAAGCGTCCGTTCGTACTTTGGCAAGATGTACGAGGCCAAATTTCTCTTGGGCGCCCTTGCCGCCAGCATGGCGGACAACCACCGCATCGGTTACCACGCGTCGGTCTTCGCCTCGGGCGCGCTCAGCGAGATCAACGCCTTTGCGATTGGCGCCTCGCTGCTCGACCCCCGTGCGCAAATTATCCTGACCTGGGGCGATGTGCCCGCTGGAGGCCTTGCCGAGGCCATGTGCCGCGAAGGCGCGAGCGTCATGACCGGCGCCGACATGTCAAAGTCACTCGAAGACCCCACGGCCTACGGACTCCACCGTCTGGTCGATGGCAAGGTTGTCGGCATTGCCATGCCGGTATGGAACTGGGGCCGATACTACGAGCTTATCGTGCGAAGTCTGCTGCACGGCACCTGGGATGAGACCAGTGACGACAGCCAGGTTCGTGCCGTCAACTACTGGTATGGTATGAGCTCGGGCGTCATCGACATTCGCTACGCTCCGGGCCTGCCCTATCAGACGCGTAAGCTTGTTCAGCTGCTCCGCAATGGCATCGTCGAGGGCTCCATCAATCCATTTGGCGGCGAGCTCCATAGCCAAGACGGCGTGGTGCAGATCGAGGGCTTTCCCCCGCTGCCGAGCACGCAAATCGTCGAGATGGACTGGCTGGCAGACAACGTGGTGGGCACCATTCCGCAGCCCGACGGTGAGCCGAAGGTCCGCGCCCTATGAAAATCCTTGCCATAGCCGATACCGAAGAACGATGCCTATGGGAGTGCTTTCGCAAAGAACGCTTTGAGGGTGTCGACCTGATTTTGTCCGCTGGCGATCTGGACCCGGACTATCTTGAGTTTTTGGTCACGGTCATCAACAAACCGCTCATCTACGTGCGAGGCAATCACGATGACCGCTATGCGCGTCATGCACCAGGTGGCTGCATCTGTGTCGAAGACGCTGTCTACGTGTACCGCGGCGTCCGCATTGCAGGCCTTGGCGGCTCCATGCGCTATCGAGATGGCGCCAACATGTACACCGAGCGCGAGATGGCCAAGCGCGTGCGCAAGCTGTCTCGTAAAGTGAGGATGGTCGGTGGCTGCGACATCTTGCTCACCCATGCGCCCGCCGCCGGCGAGGGCGATCTGGACGATCTGCCACATCGAGGATTCAAATGCTTTAACACAGCGCTCGAGTCCTGGAATCCCGACTACATGGTGCACGGGCATGTGCACCAATGCTATGGTCGCGACTTTCAACGTGAGCGTCAGCACGCATGCGGGGCAACGATCATCAACGCCTGCGGCTATACGCAGTTTGAGCTGGACGAAGCGCGCTACCCCATCCGTGGCTGGCAGGCAGCCTGGCTTAATTCGCAAACCATGCGTCGCGAACTCAAGCGCCACGAGGCTATCGAGTCCTCAACCGCTAGAACACCCTGGTAACCACCTTAAAGGGGGCGCTGTCCCCTTTAAGGTGGTTTTAACGCGATAGCAAGAAACCCGGTACTGCACGAGACAGAACCGGGTTTCTTTAGCAATGCTTGCTTTGCTCAGGCAGTAACTAAAAGTTACTCAGCCAGGAAGTCACGCTGGACAGCGGGATCGACCTTGACGCCAGGGCCCATGGTGGAAGACACGGAGATGGACTTGACGTACTTGCCCTTAGCAGAAGAGGGCTTGACGCGCAGGATCTCGGTGTACAGGGCAGCGTAGTTCTCGACGAGCTGCTGCTCAGAGAAGGACTTCTTGCCCAGGGGCACGTGGCAGATGCCGTAACGGTCGGCGCGATACTCAACGCGGCCGGCCTTGAGCTCGGAAACCATCTTGGCAACATCCATGGTCACGGTGCCGAGCTTGGGGTTCGGCATGAGGCCACGGGGACCAAGGATCTTACCGATGCGGCCAACCTTGGCCATCATGTTCGGCGTAGCGATAGCGGCGTCGAAGTTGATCTCGCCCTTCTGAATCTGGGCGACGAGCTCGTCGGAACCGATGATGTCGGCGCCGGCAGCCTCGGCCTCGCGGGCCTTCTCGCCCTCGGCGAAGACGGCAACACGAACGGTCTTGCCGGTGCCGTGGGGCAGGGAGATGGAGCCGCGGATGTTCTGGTCGGCCTTACGAGTATCGACGCCCAGACGGAAGTGGGCCTCGACGGTCTCGTCGAACTTGGCGGTGTCGAGCTCCTTGATGAGCTTGGCAGCCTGAAGGGGGGTGTAGAGCGTGGCGCGGTCGATCTTCTCGGCAGCGGCGTTATAGCTCTTACCATGCTTAGCCATGTGCATTACCTCCTGTGGTTAAACGGGCGTGAGCCCTCCCACATCGTATCGTGTGCCCTATTGCACACATATAACGGGCGCCCCGGTCGGAGCACCCGTTATTACCTAAAGAAATCGCTACTCAGCGATGGTGACGCCCATGGAACGGGCGGTACCGGCGATGATCTTCTTGGCGGCGTCAATGTCGTTGGCATTGAGGTCCGGCATCTTGATCTCGGCGATCTTGGTGAGCTGCTCCTGGGAGAGCTGACCGACCTTGTCAGCCTGGGGCTTAGCGGAACCAGACTTGAGGTTCAGCTCCTTCTTGATGAGGTGAGCCGCCGGCGGGGTCTTGGTGATGAAGGAGAAGGACTTATCCTCGTAGACAGAGATCTCAACGGGGATGATGTCACCCTTCTTGTCCTGCGTCTCGGCGTTAAAGGCCTGGCAGAACTGCATGATGTTCACGCCAGCAGCGCCCAGGGCGGGGCCGACGGGAGGAGCGGGGTTAGCTGCACCAGCAGGAATCTGGAGCTTAATGACGTTGGCAACCTTCTTCTCAGCCATGGTCATTCCTTTCGAATCACGAGTGTGAAGTACTTGCTATATCGTAAGCACGCACGTGTTAGAAGCACTCCTGAGATGAGCAGTCACAGAAGAAGCACGCTCGCGCGAACGGACGAAAACTTAAGCGATGACAGCGACCTGGTTAAAGTCGAGCTCAACCGGCGTCTCGCGGCCAAAGATCATCAGCGTGACCTTAAGCTTGCCTGCCTCGGTGTTAACCTCGGAGACCTTGCCATCAAAGTCGGTAAGCGGGCCATCGGTGACGCGGACAGACGTGCCGACCTGAATATCGACCGAAGTGCGCTTGGGCGAATCGCCCTTACCGGGACGACGAGTCATCTTGTTGTACTCGTCGCGGGAAAGCGGAGCGGGCTTGCCGTTGCCGCCCAGGAAACCGGTGACGCCAGGCGTGTTACGAACGCACGTCCAAGCATCGTCATCCATCTCCATGCGGACCAGGACATAACCCGGGAAAATCTTAGAATCCTTGGTCTCGCGCTTGCCACCCTCTTTAATCTCGGTGACGCGCTCCATAGGAATCTCGATATCAAAGATACGGTCCTGCATGCCCATGGTCTCGATGCGATGCTCGAGATCGGACTTAACGCGGTTCTCGTATCCGGAGTAAGTGTGAACGACGTACCAACGCTTAGACATGGTTTAGCCCCTCAATCCAGAGAACAGAGCAAGAGCCTCGCCAAAGCCAGCATCGAGCAGAGCGATGACGACGCCGACGACGATCAGAGAAGCGCAAACGACGACAGAGTAGTTCACGAGCTCCTTCTTATCGGGCCACGTGACACGCTTCATCTCGGACTTGACCGAAGCGAAATACTTCTTGGTGCGGGCGAAGAAACCAGGCTTCTCGTTCTTCTTGGACTTCGCAGCCTTCTCGTTCTTCTTGGCAACGGCCTTCTTGGCCTCAACCTTGGAGTTGGCGGCAGCGTTATTGGCAGGTGCCGACTGCTGAGCCTTCTTCTTGTTCTTCTTGTTGGCCATTTGGGTTACCTCCGCGCAATGCGCTTATACATGAGTAAACCGTAAGCCCCCAATTGGGAGCTTACGGAATAATGACTGGCACGCCAGGAAGGACTCGAACCCTCAACACTCGGTTTTGGAGACCGATGCTCTACCAATTGAACTACTGGCGTATATGACTAGAGACTAGCGAGTCTCTTTGTGCAGCGTATGGTGACGGCACCAGGGGCAATACTTCTTGATCTCCATACGATCAGGCATGTTCGACTTGTTCTTGGTGGTCGTATAGTTGCGGCGCTTGCACTCAGTGCACGCAAGAGTAACTAGAGTACGCATTTATCCTGAACCTTTCATTTCCGCCCCGTACGGGCACGAGATGGTACTTTATCAGCTCTATGTAAGTGCTGTCAATGAAAACCTCGAATCAATTGGTTCTCGGTGGATCCATTCATATTTGGAACACATCAATGAAGCCATCGAGAGCTAATCGACGGTGCAACCAGGACCATTATTGATCCTCTCGACACCAGCAACGGCTCAATATCCATTGCAGAAAAGAACCCGGCACCCATATAAGTGCCGGGTTCTCTAAGTCAACTATCAGAGAGCTAATTTACTCAATGATCGTGGAGACGATGCCCGAACCGACGGTGTGGCCACCCTCGCGGATAGCGAAGCGCAGGCCCTCCTCCATGGCGATCGGGTGAATGAGGTCGCCCTCGATGGTGATGTGGTCACCAGGCATAGCCATCTCGGTGCCCTCGGGCAGCTTGACCGTACCGGTAACGTCGGTGGTACGGAAGTAGAACTGAGGACGATAACCATCGAAGAACGGGGTGTGACGGCCGCCCTCCTCCTTGGTCAGAACGTAGATCTCGCCGGTGAACTTGGTGTGCGGGGTAACCGAACCAGGCTTGCAGAGAACCTGGCCGCGCTCGATGTCCTCGCGCTTGATGCCGCGGAGCAGCAGACCGACGTTGTCGCCAGCCTCGCAGAAGTCCATGGACTTACGGAACATCTCGATACCGGTAACGACGGTGTTCTGGGTATCCTTGATGCCGACGATCTCGACGGGCTCGTTGAGCTTGAGCTCACCGCGCTCGACACGGCCGGTAGCAACGGTACCACGGCCGGAGATGGTCATAACGTCCTCAACGGCCATCAGGAACGGGAGGTCGTTGTTACGAGCAGGCGTCGGGATGTACTCGTCGACGGCGTTCATGAGCTCGCGGATAGCGTCCATCCACTTGGCGTCGCCCTCGAGAGCGCCCAGAGCGGAACCACGGATGACGGGGATGTCGTCGCCGGGGAAATCGTACTCGGAGAGGAGCTCACGGGTCTCCATCTCGACGAGGTCGATGAGCTCGTCATCGTCGACCATGTCGCACTTGTTCAGGAAGACGACGATGTAGGGAACGCCGACCTGACGGGCGAGCAGGATGTGCTCGCGAGTCTGAGCCATGGGGCCGTCGGTAGCAGCGATGACCAGGATAGCACCGTCCATCTGAGCAGCGCCGGAGATCATGTTCTTGACGTAGTCAGCGTGGCCCGGGCAGTCAACGTGAGCGTAGTGACGGGAAGCGGTCTCGTACTCAACGTGGGAGACGGAAATCGTAATGCCGCGCTCGCGCTCCTCGGGAGCCTTGTCGATGTTCTCGAACGCCGTAAAGTCAGCCTTGCAGCCCTCGGTCTCGGAGAGAACCTTGGTGATGGCAGCGGTCAGCGTGGTCTTGCCGTGGTCGACGTGACCAATGGTGCCGATGTTAACATGCGGCTTAGTGCGCTCAAACTTCTCTTTGGCCATAAAGCCCTCCTCTAAACAGGTCGTCCCCGGACGGGACTTTGCCTTTATACCATAGTGGCCTCTCAACATATTATTGAGAAGCCACCGTGTTACCTATGGTAGCGGTGACTGGATTCGAACCAGTGACGCCACGGGTATGAACCGTGTGCTCTAACCAACTGAGCTACACCGCCGGATGGAGCCTGCAACCAGACTTGAACTGGTGACCTCTTCGTTACCAACGAAGTGCTCTACCGACTGAGCTATACAGGCACTTGACGGGTGGGAGCTATAGGATTCGAACCTATGTAGGCAGAGCCAACGGGTTTACAGCCCGTCCCCATTAACCACTCGGGCAAACTCCCAATCGTTCAAGTATCCGCAGGTCCTTTGGTCTTTTGGACCGCCGCCCCCGCGAACGAAAAAGATAATACGATGCAACCTTGGGGGCTGTCAACGAAAACCTCTAGATACACGGTTCCGGGCGTATCTATATACCTTTGACCTGCGGTTTTGCTGTGTTTGGATATGAAGGATGGTGGATTTGCATGTAGCGGTAACATTTCCCGAGGGAACACTTTGTCGTAGTGGAGTACGCTGGCTGGAACGAACTTCGATAACGACTCATTTGCACCTATATATAGGTCGAGATCGGGCTTCCCTGGATCGATCGAGCGTGGATAATCTCCCGTTTGAAATCGAGCGTGGATAATCTCCCACTTTTGGTGTGCCCCCAAGGCCAAAGTGGCAGATTATCCACGCTCATTCTCCAGACGGGAGAACTATAGAGCCGCAACTACTCGGGCCAGGCCAAAGTAGACCCATAGAGCGGCTCACCCTTGGTGCAGGGGTAGCGACTCAAGTAACACGACGATAGCAAGTCGAAGAAATAAGTCATGGCATATTTCGAATAAACGCCGAGTCGGTCAATTCCGTTTCCCGCATTACCAAGACGATATATACGGTCAAAAGACCTCGATTTGTCATCGTTGCTAAACGCAGTAATTAGAATCTTCCTGCCCGAACGGCAATCAAGATACTCACGCGCCTGTGACGCAAATAGCCCGGAGACCGATACGAGAATTATCAATGACTGCGAAGCATCTCCCATGTTTTTCAATTCCGCGACGTTAGCCCCAGCAACTATGCGAACTATCTTGCCCGCATAAAACATTTCCTGCTGAAATCGTACGAGATTGGCGCTCACATTATTGGTGCACCAGATTTCAACGTTTTTATGGCCATCAATTTCGTCGGCAAGGTGCTTAATAGCAATATCGGACACGCCGCTTTCAACCTCAGCGAACATCTCGATCATGCGAACGTCGAGCTCTGCCCTGTACTCCTCGTAGCCAAATTCCTCCTCTCGATGGCTTAAGTCGCTTGGAAAGACTGATTGAGTAAATGATTCTTTCAAATCGCTAAGAGACTGGTAGCCCAATCGATTGCAGAAACGACGAACAGCGGAACGGGTCACGAATGCATCGCGGGTTATTGCGGCAACATTGATTTCGCTCGAACGCCTAATGTGAGCGACGAGATATCGAGCGATGGCGGCATCGTTTGACCCAAACTCGCTGTTGATGATGGAGCTAATGCGATTGAGCACATCGAAGTCATTGATATTCACGTGATCCCTCTTTCCGCTCTCCTCGAAATCATAGTTCATTTATTGAATCAAACAGCTTTGGTCGTTCTCCTATGATTCAAATCAGTTGACGTCATCTTAATCGTAATTCCGCCACACGTATCCACCGTGTTGAATGATGGAAAGGGGATTCATGGGCAACGTGAACAACATGCCGTTTCTCTGGGGTTCCGCCACGGCGTCTTATCAGTGCGAGGGTGCCTGGAACGAAGACGGCAAAGGCCTTGGCGAGTGGGATTTCTTTAGCCACACAAGCAATAAGAACATCAACCATGTTGACGGTGATGTATCTTGCGACTTCTACCATCGCTATGAAGAAGATATCCGCATGATGAAAGAAGGCGGACAAAACACCTATCGCTTCTCTCTTTCATGGAGTCGAATCATCCCCACGGGTATCGGCGAAGTGAATGAAGAGGGTATCGATTTTTATAATCGGGTCATTGATTGCTGCCTCGAAAATGGCATAGAGCCCAACGTTACGCTGTTCCATTACGATCTGCCATTCACGCTTGCTTGCAAAGGCGGATGGCTGAACAATGACATGGCAGAGTGGTTCTGCAAATACGCCAAGATTTGCTTTGAGCGCTTTGGAGACCGCGTCAAAATCTGGGCTACCGTTAACGAGCCGCATTTCTACAGCTACTGCGTAAACATGTTGGGCAACCTATCCCCCCAATCGATCGCTCGACGTTCAGTCGTACATGCAGTTTCAGTACAACCTGATGCGCGCAAGCGCACTCGCAGTCCGAACATATCGTCAAATGGGCTACGACGGCATCATCGGCGCCGTCCACGATGGCGGCGTTGTCGAACTCGACCCGGCAACCGAGCACCCTGATGACGTATTTCGATACGCAGACTTTTTCGCCAATCGCATGATTCTGGCACCAGCGCTTCAGGGTCAACTGCCGCCAGAAATGGACGAAATCCTTGAAAAACTTGGCGTCTCGCTCTATCGATCCCCAAATGACGTAGAAGAATTCAGAGACGGTAAAGTCGATTTTATTGGACTCAACGTGTATTGCCGAGAGTATGTAACCGACTGGCACGGTGGAGAGCTTGCCGTTTCGGCGAACAATAAGGGCGGTTCGAGCAAAAAGGTCGAAGGAAAATGCATTGCGCCCTTGTTTGAAAGCGCCCGCGACAGCAATGTTCCCCGCAATAAATGGGGCCGCGAAATACTCCCAGGTTGCATGTATTCAACCATCATGGATGTCCACGAGCGCTATGACGCGCCCCGCATCTTTATTACGGAAAACGGACATGGCGCCTATGAGCAACCAGACGCAGACGGAATGATCCACGATGATGACCGCATCGAGCTTCTGGGCCAGTTCATCGAGCACATGATGAGGGCTAAGCGCGACGGCGCGCGCGTTGAGGGCTACTACCTCTGGTCGACGATGGATCTGTATAGCTGGATCAACGGCTACGAAAAACGATACGGACTTGTCCATATCGACTTCGAGAACAATCTGGAGCGCACCCCCAAAAAGAGCTGGTATTGGTACCGAGACCTTATCTCGAAGTATCAGGAGCAGGAAGGTTAGGAGAAAGAGATGAAATATCAGGCAATGTCCGAAACAGTCCTAAAGGCTGTTGGCGGCAAAGAGAACATTACATCGGTAACTCATTGTGCGACGCGCCTTCGCATCGACGCACGAGACACCTCGATCATCGATCTCCAGCTCGCCAAATCGGCCGATCAGGCGCTCGGGGCAGTAGTCAGCGGTGGCCAGCTTCAGGTGATCATCGGCCCCAACGTCACCGAGGCTTACAACGACTTCCTCGACTTCGCGGGAATCGAAGTCGGCGGTGGCACGGTTGCCGACGATGCCCAAACCGCCAAAGACCTTGCAGAAGGCATTAAAAGCGGTAACACCGCCATGGGCTTGATTGAGAAATTCGGGAACGTCTCTGCACAGGTATTCATGCCCATCGTCCCGGCGCTCATCGTTGGCGGACTCATTCTTTCGATCAAGAATCTCCTGGTCAATTATTGCGGATTGAGCACCGATAGCGGAACCGCCCAGGTCCTGTTGGCGATCTTTAGCGCTTCGTTTAGCTTCTTACCCGTTTATCTTGGTTATCAGCTCGCGGCCGTCATGAAGATGCAGCCCATCATGGGCGCATTGCTGGGCGCGATCATGATCAGCTCGTCCATTAGCGGTGCCGAGGGTCTCGACTTTCTTGGTATTCCCATCCCGACGAACGACTATTCGAGTACGGTAGTGCCCATCGTACTGGGCGTTGTATTCATGTACTTTGTCGACCGCGGCCTTCAGAAGATTATTCCCGACGTTACCAAACTGTTCTTGAAGCCGCTGCTCACCATGATCATCGTCGTGCCCGTCGAGCTTATTATCCTTGGCCCCGCCGGCAGCATGATGGGCTACGCGCTGAGTGATGCCGTCACGTGGCTCATGGATAACGTGGCATTTATCGCTACTCCGATCCTGGCAGCCCTTAACCCCTATTTCGTCATGCTCGGTCTCGATAAGGCTTACATCGCAATCGAAGTTACGAGCCTGGCGCAGCTCGGTTGGGCACCCATTATCTTTGGATTCATCTCGAACCTCTGCATTGGCGGCACGAGCCTCGCCCTGGCAACTGCCATGAAGGGAAACAAAGAGAAGAGGGGTATGGTCACCACGGTTGCCGTCACCGCACTCTGTGGCGTAACCGAGCCCGCGTTCTACGGTTGCCTCATCGAGCGTCCCCGCCTGCTTGTCGGCACGGCAATCGGCGCGCTCTGCGCTGGACTCCCTGCAGGCATCTTTGTTCTGAAAGAGTATGTTGCGGGAGCATGCCCCGGCCTTCTTTCGGCACTCATCTTTATCGCTCCCGATGGGTCCATGGGTAACTTCGTGCTGGCATGCGTTGTCGCCATCATCGCCATCGTCGTCTCCTTCATCGCTGCACGCGTGATCATCGAGAAGAACCCCAGCTATATTGAGTAGATGCCCGCTGTTTGCATTGGGGACATCCTCGGCAGACCATTAGCAAGAACCCAAGAAGTTCCTTAGGAGCTCGATTAATCCATTCGGATTCCTGAGGCACAAACGGCCCCGATTCCACAATGAAATCGGGGCCGTTGTTTCTAAAGCCGTCGATAGACAATCGGTGTTTACCTTAGCTCCCTATCCAAGTTAATTATCCACGCTCGTTCTCCGGTCGGGAGATTTTCTTCTCTCTCGTGTCCAGAAATCCACGCTCGAGCAGGACATCCAGGACCGTACCTGCCCTTGTCTCGATCTGTAACAGCAGGAGACCTATTCCGCTTCTACATGTTACAGATCAAGATATTCCTAAAACACCCTAAGTTTCATCTCAATCTGTAACAGTTAGATGCCAAATATCGGTCTTGGTGTTACAGATTTAGACAAACTGGAGGACGAGACAAACCAAAAACGGGATGGGCGCTAACCCGATGGCGCACCACCTAAATAGAAACGGGCTCTGTCCCATATAGAGACAGAGCCCGAAACTCTCATGGAGCCAGTGACAGGAATCGAACCCGCAACCCACTGATTACAAATCAGTTGCGCTACCGTTGCGCCACACTGGCACACTTGGCGCTTTCGCGCGAAGCCTGTTTAGGATAAAGGAATTGAGGACGGGGCGCAACAGGCCCTTCGACCGACCACATCTCAAAAACCGTTCGTCAGAACGAACAGTTTTATCTGTTCGTCAAAACATAAACCTATTCGTTTTGACAGCTGCAAACCCGCAACCCACTGATTACAAATCAGCGGGTAGACCAATCTAGGAAACGGCTCTCTGCCGCAACTCCCCTACCGTCCGCGCAGGGCCTTGAGCTTGGCCAGGGCATCGGGGCTCAGGCGACTGCCCAGGGTCATCTTGATCTGCGGGGCTTCCTCGGCCTCGTGAACGTCGTTGTCGATCTGTTTGATCTCGTCCACCAGCATACGGCTCGAGATGCGCGTGACGCCCTTGCCCATGACGACGGCCTGTATTGTGCCGTCACTCGATACCACGGAGCACGCGCGGCCTTCCTCACGCGCCTCGATGCAGAGCTTCTGCACCACGGTATCGGCAGAGACGCCCGTCGGCGAGAACTCGATGCGCACGCCGCGGGCCGGTAGGTTGGGGCGCTCGTTGGAGATGTTGCCCGCGCCGTCGAACACGATCACGGCCTCGTAACGGCCCTGGGCAAACGCCGCGACATCGTTGATAAGCGCAGTACGAGCCATATCGTGGACGTCGCTGGAATATGGATCGTCGGAATGGTCGTAGACGAGCTTTTCGTAGCGCGGCGTGCAGTGAATCACGTTGTAGCCGTCGACCACCAGCAGCTCGGGCTTATTGGAGTGCACCGTCGAGACCGGGTCGGCGATGGCCTGCGCAAACGCATTGCCGCCCACGCCATAGGTCGCGGCCGAAACAATCGGCTTGGCCGAGCCCTCGCCAAAGCGCTTGGCCTTGGACTTGGCGCGGTTCTTCTTGGACATGCGCTACTCCTCCCCCATGAGCTCGCCGGCATTGCGGCGCAGCCACTCAAAGCACAGCGCGGTGGTCGCCTGGGCCACGTTGAGACTCTCGGTCATGCCGCGCTGGGGAAGCTTGGTCAAAAAGTCGCATTTCTCGAGCACCAGGCGCGAGATGCCGTCGCCCTCGGAGCCCATGACGAGCGCAACGCGGCCCTCGAAGGGAGCATCCCAGCAGCTGCCCTCGGCGTGCTCGGAAGCACCGCCCACCCAAAAGCCGGCGGCCTTGAGGTCGTCAAGCGCTCGGGCGATATTAGGAACCTGCGCGATGGGCAGGTGCATGACGGCACCAGCGGAGGTTTTGTAGCTGCCCACGGTCACACCGGCGGCGCGCTTGTTGGCAATGATGACGCCCGCTGCGCCCACGACCTCGGCAGAGCGCACGATCGCACCAAAATTGCCATCGTCGGTCACATGGTCGAGCACGACGACGAGCGCCGGTCCTTCACCCGCGCGATCGAGAATATCGGCGACATCGGCATAGGGGAAATTGCCCACCTCGAGCGCAATGCCCTGGTGAGCGCCATGGCTCGACAGCGCATCGAGCTGCGCGCGCGGCACATACTTAATGCGGACGTCCGCGGCGTTGAGGTCGTCGACCAGGCGCGACAAGGCGGCATCGCGCTCCCCGCCCTCGGCGATGAGCGCGCACTTGACGGGAAAGCCGGTACGCAGTGCCTCGGCGGCAGCACGACGACCTTCGATAAACTCGCCCTTGGGAACCTGAACGTTGTCGCGGTTGCGATCTCGCTGCGAACGCGCAGCCTGGGCTTGGGAGCGCTCGCGCTGGCCCTTGGGAGTGGCAGCGCGGTCGTTGCGGCGAATCGGACGCGAGCCAGAAGCAGCCTGCTTGCCTCCACGCGGTGCACGTTTGCGATTGTCGGCCATAAAACGGCCTCCTTAAATAGATAACGAACAAGAATCGACCGTCCGAGCCACGGCACCTTGCCTTTCAATCGTTGGGCATGACCACCAGGTCTATGCCCTCCTCTTTCAAGGCAATCTGCCGCACCTCGAACGGTCGACAAATACTAGAGACTCTTAATACGAGTACCCGCGGCCGTATCTTCAATCGTCAGGCCCAGGTCCTTGAGCTGGTCGCGGATGGCGTCGGCCAGATCCCAGTTCTTGGCGGCACGGGCCTCGGCACGGGCCTCGAGAATCTTGGCAGCGGCCTCGTCCACGTCGTCACCCGTGTAGGCGACCAGGCCGGCGGCAACGCCCAGCAGGCCCAGCGGCAACTCGACCTTGGGCTCGGGGAGCTCGACGCCAAACGTATCGAGCAGCTCGACCAGCGTATCGGCAGCAGCAAGCGCAGCGGCCTTGTCGGCAGCGTCGCCCGCCTGCTCCAGGTACTGGTTGCACTCGGTCACAAAGCCAAAGACAGCACCCATGGCACCGGCAGTGTTAAAGTCGTCGTCCATGCACTCCTTAAAGGCGGCACGGGCCTCGGCGGCCTTAGCGGCAAACGCCTCGGATGCTGCCTCATCGGCATCGGCCGTCGCATGGTTCGCGGCCCAGCGCAGGTTCTCGACCGTACCGGCAATGCGTGTGAGCGAGTTCTCGGCACCATCCAGACGCTCCCAGGAGAAGTCAAGCGGCGAGCGATAACTCGTCTGCAGCATCAGCAGGCGCAGGGCCGCGGCAGAGTGCTGTTCGAGCACCTCGGCCAGCGTAAAGAAGTTTCCGAGCGACTTGGACATCTTCTCGCCGTCGACCAGCAGCATGCCCGTGTGCATCCAGGTGTTGGAGAAGCCCTGGTGCCAGGCGCAGGTGGCCTGAGCGCACTCGTTCTCGTGATGCGGGAAGGCAAGGTCGGAGCCGCCGCCGTGGATGTCGATCGGAGTGCCCAGGTAGCGATGCACCATGGCGGCGCACTCGGTGTGCCAACCGGGACGGCCTTCGCCCCAGGGGCTCGGCCAGCTGGGTTCGCCGGGCTTAGCGGCCTTCCACAGGGCAAAGTCGAGCGGATCGTTCTTGTCCTCGTTCTCCTCGATGCGCGCGCCAACCATAAGGTCGTCGATGTTGCGGCCCGAGACCTGACCATAGTTGGGATCGCTGCGCACGGCAAAGTACACATCGCCGTTATCGGCTGCGTAAGCGTGGCCCTGCTCGATAAGCGTCTTGATCATGGCGATCATGGGGCCGATCTCCTTGGTGGCGCGGGGGCGCACATCGGGATCGAGCACGTTGGCGGCGCGCATGACGCCGATGAACTTGTCGGAGAACTCCGTCGCGACCTCGGCGGCCGTTCGGCCCCGCTCGTTGGCGCGCTTGATGATCTTGTCATCGACATCGGTGAGGTTCTGGGCGAACGTGACCTCGTAGCCGCTCGCGATGAGCCAGCGACGAATCACGTCAAAGCTGATGAACGTGCGGGCATTGCCGATGTGGATGTTGTCGTAGACCGTGGGGCCGCACACGTACATGCGGACCTTGCCGGACTCGATGGGCTGGAACTCTTCCTTTTTATGGGTAGCGCTGTTGTAGATACGCATTCGTTACTCCTTAACGGTTTTCTGTAGCAGGCAGACGGCCCAGGCACCGATTCCCTCGCCCTGGCCTTCCCAACCGAGCTTTTCGGTCGTAGTGGCGGCGACGCCCACGTTTTCGACGTCAACGCCCAGGGCATGGGCAAGGTTGGCGCGCATGGCATCGCGGTGCGGAGTGATCTTGGGTTGCTGACAGGCAATGGTGCAATCGGCATCGACAAACTCAAAGCCCAGCTCGCGCGCATAGTCCATCACGCGAGCGAGCAGCACCATCGAATCGGCACCCTCGTAGGCGGGATCGGTGTCGGGAAATAGCCTGCCGATGTCTCCCCCGCGGCAGGCGCCCAGAATGGCGTCGGCCAAGGCATGCGCGAGCACATCGGCATCCGAGTGGCCCAGCAGGCCGCGCTCGTAGGGAATGTCGACCCCGCCGATGATACATCGACGCCCCTCCACCAAACGGTGGACGTCGTAGCCGTGGCCAATGCGCAGGTTACTGAACATGGGGAAGGTCCTCTCCCTCGGCCATGCGGCCAAGCAGAATCGCGGTTACGGGACGCAGGTCCTCGGGCACCGTCACCTTAAGGTTATCGCGCGGGCCCTGGACACAGCGGACGCGGGCGCCCATGCGCTCGACCAGCGAAGAATCGTCGGTCCCGATAAAGCCCTCGGTGATAGCTGCGGTGTGGGCGCGCTTCATGGCGTCGACGCTAAAGATCTGCGGCGTCTGCGCGGCCCAGTAGAGCTCGCGCGGCGGCGTCTCGACGATATTGTCGCCGTCGACGATCTTGAGCGTGTCGATCGCGGGCTGACCGCACACGACACCGTCGAGCGAGCGGTCGCCCACAAGCACGTCGATCGCATGATCGATGGCCTCGGTCGTGATGAGCGGACGGGCGCCGTCGTGGATGGCGACATATTCGAAACCCGCCGGAACCGCATGCACGCCGGCACGGGTGGAATCCTGGCGGGTATCGCCGGCATCGGCAAAACTGATGGGCGTGTCATAGTCAAACGGATCGATGGCCAGGCGGCGCATCTCGGCACGACGCTCGGCGGGGCAAACCACGACGATGTGGCCGACCTTATCGCTCCGATCAAATGCGCGGATGGACCAGCTCATAAGCGGACGACCCGCTACATTGACGAGCTGCTTGCCACCGGGGTTACCAAAGCGCTGGCCGCTGCCACCGGCAACGACCACGGCGCATACGGGCGCCATTATGCGTTCCCCTGTTTGGTGCCCTTCATGCGGTACAGGGAGTCCGCAAGAATGGCAGGGTTGTTAACGCCAAAGTCGCCCAGGCGCTCCGGATCCTCGCTGATGTCGTCCATGAGCTCCTGCAGCGATCCATACTCGTCGACGATTTTCTCGGCCACGCCGTCGCGCACGACGGACACGCGCGAAAGCGTGCGCAGGCCCAGCGGTGTCATGACGGAGTCCTCGTCCAGGTCGTCGTAACCCAGAACCGCCGCCACATGCTGCGGGTCGGACAAGTCCTTGGGCGTCATACGGCTCAGGTTGGCGCGGATCTTTTCGGCATTGGCCTCGGAAGAATCGCTCGCGTAGTCGCGAATCATCAGGTCGTACTCGGTATCCATGCTGGAGCCGGCGAGCTGCTCGAGCTGCATCTGCACGAGCTTGCCCTGGTTGCCCAACTTGACAATGCAATCCTTAAGCTCAGTCTTTGCCTGCTGCATGATCTCGAAACTCGAGAAAATGCCGGTGATGTCGGCGAGCGTAACGTAGTCGTCGAGCTCGAGGGCCGTCAGGCGCAGCAGGGAGCGATCGAGCGACTGACGGGTAGTCTGGAGCGTGGCGACGAGCTGGTTGACCGAGCTCATGATGGTGGTGACGGGCTGGATCTCGTAGCTCTTGCCGTGGACGTACACGTTGACGACGGCACGACGAGCCGAAACCGAGATCACGATGGCGTCGGTGAGCACCGACATGCGAGCGGCAGTACGGTGACGCATGCCCGTTTCACTCGTGGCGAGCGAGGGATCGGGATTGAGGTGGAAGTTGGCGCGCAGGATCTGGGTGAGGTCGCCATCGATGACGATGGCACCGTCCATCTTGGAAAGCTCGAACAGGCGGTTCGAGGTAAACGAAATGTTGAGCGGGAAGCCGTCGTTACCGGCAGCGAGTACGTTTTCGGTGTCGCCGACGCAAATAAGAGCGCCCAGGTGACCAGCAATGATCATGTCGAGGGCGGTGCGGATCGGCTGGCCGGGGGCAGTCAGGCGAATAGCCTGTTCCATACGCTTTTGCAGCTCGTTCTTATCCAAGGCATCGCTCCCATCGTATACGCTCCATAAACGCTAAATAGTTTCTCACGGTTTGCCCCCGCAGCGCTTGCGAAATCCGATGCTTACAGAATGAGCGAACACCGCTGGGGTAGTCAAAAGAGCCCCAACCCAAATGAGCTGCTTATGTGGTAGCATCGGGATTCACATGAATGAGGGAGTAGTCGCGTGACCGGGTTCGCCTCCGGTGGCGCGGTAAGTCAACACACTGGCCGATGCGGCCTGGCTTGCCTTAATGAACGAGACTCGTGGCTGTGCGCGCAACGCGTACGCCACGGGTCTTTTTTGTTACTCCCCCAAGAGGTACACGCGGGCCTGCCCGCAGAGAGGGAGTCAGACTATGGGACTCGCAGAGCTCGTGCTGCTCGCCGTTGGCCTTTCGATGGACGCCTTTGCCGTATCCATCTGCAAGGGCCTTGGCATGAAGAAGATCGACCTTAAAGTCGCCGCGGTGCTCGGCCTGTTCTTTGGCGGCTTTCAGGCCGGCATGCCCGTAATCGGATGGGCGCTTGGCAGTCAATTCATGGGCATCATCGGACCCATCGACCATTGGATCGCCTTTATCCTTTTGGCCTTTATCGGCGGCAAAATGCTGTGGGAAGCCTTTACCGAGGACGAGAATGAAGGCGACGGCAAGGATGCCGAAAAGATTGACCTGGGCGAGTACCTGATCCTCGCCATCGCCACCTCAATCGACGCCCTAGCCGTAGGCATCTCATTTGCGGCGCTCTCGGTTGACATCGTTCCCGCTGTATCGCTTATCGGCGTCACAACGTTTATCTTCTCCATCGCCGGCGTAGCGATCGGCCACACCTTTGGCGCGCGCTACGAAAAACCTGCCACCATCGTGGGCGGCATCGTGCTCATCCTCATCGGGCTTAAGATCTTGCTTGAGCATCTGGGGATTTTGGCGCTGTAACGCCAAACGCAATCGCTCAAAACTCAACGCCAGTAGCATCACGAATAGTCCCCGCCCAACGGGGTTCTCCCTCCGCAGGCGTTTCGAAACCCGCCCCCATCCCGGATTCCCACGCAGCGGCCGCGTTCACCGCCGACACGGGGACCCCTAGCTCCCCCGCGACGCGGCAGACCCTCGGCTGCCCCTCGTAAAGGATGCAGAAGACGCGCTCGAGGTCCGACGGTTCGACCAGGCTGCACCGGCAGTCCGCGTACAGCGCGCAGCCCCTCCCGCGCGGGTCGCCGCCCGAGCCCTCATCCGGCTCGTGATGGCGCACCTCGACCCAAAGGCCCTCCGACACGTCATCGAACCCGAAATCGAGCTCCGCCTGGACGCTCTCGCCGAACGCATCGCCCAGGACGAGCTCCGGCACCTTCGTCATACGGCCGTCCAGCCACTCAATCTCTATCATCGTACGCATGGTGCAAGCCTCTTCCGGCACGGGATTGTCAGCTCAAACCGACCCTTACCCATACGGACGAACATAGCTCGCCAGGGGAAGCCCCTGAAGGCCGTGCGCCACAACATGAGGCCGAATCCGCCCCCGGCTGGACAGGCCAACAACGAAGGAGCACACGGAACCGGCGCGGCGTTACAACCGTCCCGGCAAGCGTGTCACTTGGTCAAGTCATGATGCCGACAAACCCGGAAATGCTCCAACGGAGCGCCGAACGAGCGTAACAATATAAAGCCGTGCAACACGCGTTGGACGACCAGAACATCCCAAACAAAGGCCTGTCGGTCCCACCTTCAAGCCCAATAGCAAAATGTGCATCAGCGGAATTGCAGCGATACAAGTCTCAACCATCACACCGCAGCGCGCCTAGTCCCACTCATCCTACTGCAAATGTCCCAGAACGAGAAAACGACCAGCTTAACATGCCAACCTTTATATCCGCACGCGCGTAATTCAACTCATAAGGACCGGTTATCCCTTACCTGTGACACAATCTCAAACGCACAGAACAGAATCATCAGTCCAATCATCGCATAAGAGGCAGCCGAACCTTCAAACACTATTCCACAAAGAACAATCTCCGCGCCGCCAATAAGAACTGTTATCAGGCGCTCTGCCTTTTTGCTCTCGCCGCTCGCATAAAAAGGCGGCAAAGCGCACAAGATCACATATAGCCCGGGAAGGGAATACAGGATCGATAGTCCAAGCCCCCCATCAACCGCAGTGTTTTGCGTAAGAATCAACTGAACCCAAACGGCAATTATCACTGAGCAGGTTGTCGATAAAAGAAGGCTAGAAATATAGCACGCAAGAAAGTCCCGTCGCATTCGAACAGAGAAATCCGCGAACTCTCTTCGCCGCGTGGAAACAATAAGGTACACAGAAATTGCAATAGAACCAATCAGAGAAAACAGCGGAACAACCAGCAATTCAAGCTTATTACCCCATCGATCAACCACACCCCCACTCCAATGAGCGGGAATTGTATCAGGGAGGGCTGACCAAGCCGCCCATAGAATCAGAAATGGAAGAATAGAGAGGATGAAAGATGATAACACTGCAGTAATTTTTTTCGAGGCTCTCATCGATTCCGCATCTCCTTGTGCGCTCACATTCCACTCCGTCTTAAATCAAGTAAAAATAATAGCTTGAATGCAAATTTGTTTTAATTATTGGTTGATCTCATTTCCATTCTTAATAATTGTTATCTTGATTTTATATCGATTATTCGATATATAGTAATATAAATTGTGTTCAAGGAGGGCACCATGATCCGTATTCGCTCCATAGAGCTCTCAAATGTGAAAAACGTTGCTAACGGCACGATCGGCTTCAAGGACAGCCCCTTCGGTTCCAGCGTGATGGGAATATACGGTCAGAACGGATCGGGCAAGACCGCCGTCGTCGAATCCCTCGCGCGAGTCCAGGATTTGATGTGCGGCTTTCCGCTCGACCGTGAAAGCGTCGATCTGATCGGCCCCTCTGCCGAGTGCGCCAAAATCAGCATCGAGGTCGAGGTGACGGAGGGTTCCCCTTCCTCGCTCGGCTTCGTAGGCGGGCTCGGCGGCACCGTAGCGGCCGGGAAGCCCTTCACAGTTTGCTACTCGTTCTCCTTCGACAGGCTCGACGACAGACCGCGCCTCCTCTCCGAGGACCTCTCCGTCCGCGCCGAGGGGCTCGTCAAGAGAAGGCTCGCCGCCTACGATGCGGCCGATACCGAGGACAGCCAGAACCTGAAGCCCGTCAACAGGTGGCGGGCACTCAGAAATCTCGCCGGAAGGGAGGCCGACCTCGACCTCACCGTCGCACGGCGCTCCCCCGACCTGCAGGGCTCCTCGAAGCTGTTCTCGAACGCCATGGTCGCCTTCGCGGTCGCCGCGAGAAAGTCCTATCTCGAGCGCCTCGGAAATAACTCCCTATCCGAGGCGGCGAGGACGGCGTACGAGAGCGTATTGGTTCCACTCATGGACTCCACGACGCTCCTGAACAGGTTCGCCGACGATAAGATGAGGGTCTGTGACACGCGCCGAAGCGCGGCGCTGGCGTTCAACATCTTCCTCCTCGCCTCCCCGGGCAGCAGCACAGGCGGATGGTCACCCGAGGAGGCCGGAAAGGCCCCTGTCATCCGCGACGTGTCACTCCCTATCGATCAGACAACGGTCCTCCCCTCAGAAGTCTGCGACTCGGTCCGCAAGACCGTCGAGACCATCAACTGCGCGCTTGGG
>ENA-OQKI01000092-OQKI01000092.1-human-gut-metagenome-genome-assembly--contig:-NODE-92-length-21684-cov-7.227861_pt1 | contig 21684 bp, 28 predicted proteins | sample MGYA00242778_ERZ504798 | MGnify/ENA primary metagenome ERZ504798 (study PRJEB26092, sample SAMD00036414) | human gut metagenome | host: Homo sapiens | study: EMG produced TPA metagenomics assembly of... | reverse complement strand
ATCTCCATCCTTTTGTCTCGTCGTTAATTGAGAGTTCCGCTCGTGTTGCCCCCTACAGCTCGGCATCGCTTCATGATACGGACGTTTTGAAGACCATAAGGGAATCAATTGACGAGGGCACGATGAGCGGCCCGCTGTTTTCTCGGCTTGTGGGGCTAGATGAGATTGGCTCGAAACGACTGCTTGCGGGCGAAAAAGTGGAACTCACTTATCGGTCGATGATTTCAATCCTGCGGCTAGCCGATGTTCTTCGCAAATAAATGATGCTTATAGGACAAAATGTGTGTCTACTTTAGGGGCATCGGCGCAGGTCGATGCTCCTTTTTCAGCCGTTTAAATTCCGTGCCCGCTTTTAACCGCTCGGACAGAATGTGTGTCCGGTTGCCTATCGTTCCCGCAGGTGGATAACCTTTTCCGGAACCGTTAAACACCCTTTCGGAAGAGGTGACCATGAAGGCCTTGATGGCCCGTGCGAGCTGATTCTTAAAAGCATCAACCTTCTCAACTGCGGCAGCTCGGTCTGCCATCTCGCGTTCGAGTCGTTGAACGATTTCCTGTGTGTCGCTCATGCCATTCCTTTCCCTCGGGTGTTTTGCCTAAAATATCGCCCCGTGCGGACACGATTCTCGCCCATGACACGACGGTAGCAAATATCACAAAGTCGCAGGTAGACGGCTCAACAGGATTCGAGTTACGGGGCGATTGAACCTGGGGCGGCGTGGATGTTCGCGACACCCCTTTTCCGCGTCTTAAAACGCATCTGGTGAGGTCGATTTTTCGGCCTTGACCTGCGTGGCGGCACTTTGGGGTGCTTTGGGTGTGCCCTTAAGCGGTGCTTGCACCTACCAGCGCGTGAAACATTTCGACGGTAATTCGTGAAACAAATTGCGGAACTATCGCTTCAACGGGCGCTGCCGCCGCTCAACGCGAGCGGTCAGCTTGGCACCGCAAACGGCTACTCGCCCTTCATGGCCATACACATGGCGTCGGCCATTGAGTAGCGGGCACCGTCATCTTCCATCAGCGCTTCGTTGAATGCCTCGATGTCCACCATGTCCTCGATTTTCTCAAGCACAGCCCTTCTCACGAACTCGGAAAAGGACATGTTTGAGATGTTCGCATGGGCCTGAACCAAAGCCATTTCGCTCTCATCGAACATGACCGCAATTTCGCATACCCCCATGGCCTCTCCAATCAATGCCGGCGACTGGACTGTACTGGCATACATCTTGTTGTTCAGATTAAACGGTCTCAAAACGTATACCCGCCTCAATTCAGAGACGGCATCTGGTTGCTGAAGAAGTTCATTTCCTTCGCTAAGGAAAAGGCAATCGCCTAGATCGGAGTTTCAGATGACCAACGATGATGGCCGCCTCCTGCTGGATGTGACCGAGATCAAGCGGCGGCGCAACCGGATGATACGTCAGACGATGGGATTTCGACATGCGGTTGTTGATGCGCACAACGGAGAGCTTGTTGCCGTGATACGCAGTCCCGATGATGCCTATGACTACTGCGACTATTTTGCCATGGTTCGTCGGGACGCCACTGTTCTCGATTTGTGGGCTGAGATTTAAAACATCTCTCCTACTTCAATGCGTTTTTTGGGTTTATAGCTGTTCGCTTTTTCGGCTGTGTCGCAGTTCGCTAGTTCATTCATTACGTTCTTCATATCGTCTGCAAATCAGTTATGCCGCGGTTACACAGCTCTGTTGTTGCGTTTCGTCGTAATTCAGCAATGACATAGCCGGAGCTCGCCCGCAAGTGTCGTACGCTGCCGTACAAAACTGCGTTTCGGCCGTCCGCGTACTGACAAGGCTCTGCCCTAGTACCCGGCGCCTGCTGCGGTTGTTCATATCTGAACTGCGACACAGCCGAACAAAGCAATTACGACACTACGCAACTGTGTAATTACCGAACTACGTGATAACGACAAAACTGAAAAACGTAACTGTTGAATTGCAGAACAATGAGCTAACGCCGCGAGTGCCGGGTACTAGGGCAGAACCCTAGCGTGCGCCGCTTGCGGCGGTACGCTGCCGGGCATTTTGTGCGGCAGTGTACGACTCTTGCGGACAGATTTCAGGACCGAATAGTCCGAGGTTCAATAGTTCTGTTATTACGTAGTTACATAGTGCGGCTATTCTGCTTTGTCGTTATTGCGTTATGTCGCATTGTCGATATTACGTAGTTCGGTTTTTCACTTTTTACGCCGTTCACTTATTCATTTGTTACATAGTGCCGCTATTCCGTGGCGTCACTTTTATGCCCACCGCGTGCGTATTCGACGGTGTGGGCAGCGTCTCCGAACACCTCGACTGCTGCCGCCACGAATTGCGGTGTGGTGCGCCTCGGGATATAGAAAGTTTTGTTGCCGAACACGATTGCGATCCAGGCGTTACGGTAGATGAATTGATACGCCGCCTCTCTTGAGCGCTTACCGCAGTATTCCTCTGCAATCTCGTCGATCTGCCAGAGATGGCCGAAGCCGACGATATATTCGGCGATGTACGCGCTCGTCTTGATTTGCACGCGCCGCGGGCGGCGGTATGGAGTATAGCTGCTTTTCCCAGGGTCCGCTTTAACGGGCACGGAATAGACCTCGGCTCGAGCCTTTTCAGCGACCACGCGCCGTGCATCATCGAGGCTATAACGCTTGCACAGGCGCTCGCCGTCGTCGGTCGAGCACTTCACGGTGATTGACTTGATATGCGGCGCCAGATACTTGTACATCCATGCTCGCGACGCGCCGAACTCCCACCGCAGATCTTCAATACTCAAGAACTCATCCATCTTCTGACCTCGATTTTCTGCCGATAAACGAGAAATCCCGCAAGAGACGCATACTTGTACCCCCATCGTAAATGTGTGTACAAATCTGCCGCCGACCCGGGCGGTTCGGCGCTTGCCAGGGCTCCGCCCTTGGACCGGGGGAAGGACACTCGCGCGCCTTGTTATTACGATAACGGACAAGGGAGAAAAGGAGCCAGTTTTCAAATTATTACGATAAAAGACACTGGTACGGCGGCGTGCGCGGTGGTGCCTGCGGGAGATTATTACGATAACGGACACGGATGATTTATCGACCCAGCACCGGGTGTTCCCCCTCGAAGATGCGACCGCCGTGGCGGCACCATCCAAAATCGCGACATTGGGATGGTGCAAACTGACCCTTAAGAGTTAGTTTGCACGCCAGCTTCGTTCAACGTCAGACATTGGGAATGTCAGACATTGAACCTGCGGCAAAGCCGCAGCTTGGGCCGCATGCGGCCTGAAATCGCTCGCGAAGCTCGCTTGATCGTGCGCGAATGTCTGACAGGGCTGTCAGACATTGTCGGACAATTCGAATGTCCGACAATGCGCACGGGATCTCACCCATGGTCGATAGAATTGACCGCCCGGGCACGTACTCCCGGGCGGTCAATTCATGTGCTCATTCGCGATTCTGTTGGGTTTTGGAGCACCGGCATGTTCTCGGCGGCTGGACTAGCCGTACAGCTTGAGTTCATGGGGCTCCATGTGGTCGTCTCCCAACACGACATCCCTGATGTAGTCCTGCGGCAGCAGCTCGACAGGCAAAATTGTCGCCAGGAAGTCGTCGAACCACGCCCGTGGCGTCGGGTCGGGCGCATACATGACCTTGGTCGCGCCGTCGGGCAGGGTGATGGTGAGCCGCACCGCTCCGTTGCGTCGATACGCCCTCGACCATTCCTCGTCCGTGTCCCCGTAACCCTTGCGGTCCGCGGTCGTCCTCCACACGGTCCCCAGCTCGTCGAATGACCGCGGGTGCTCGCCGAGGTCGACCCAGTGCATCTGGGACCTCTTGAGCCTCGCCGCGTTATAGGCCGGTTTCCACTCGTCAGGCAGGTACACCCTCTCGAAGACCTCGCGGGACAGCTCGCGGAACTTAACTTCATCCGCCCGCGACCGGCGCGGGTCGCTGCCCAACGCGGCCGCCTCGGCGGCCGCGGCCTCGAGCCAATCCATCGCCTCCCGGCTGCCCGCGAGAATATCCGCCGCGCCGACGACTCGGGTGCGCCTCTCGACCGTGCCGTTCACCGCCAAGTCGCGCAGCTCCTTACGGGACCAGATGAAGCCGCCGCCGGGCCCGAGGCCGACCTTATCGGACCAATCGCCCGACACATAGATGTGCCGGATATGCTTGCAGTGTGACAGCACGAACGGGCGCGTACACTGCAGGGCCCGGCAGACCTGCTTGGTGGTCACGTCGAATTCGCTTTTGACGGCGTCGCCCAGCTCGTCGATGCCCTCCGGCAGCGTGATCAGCCCCGGGTCGTTCTCATTTGTCCTCGGCTCGCACCTGCCCATGGCAATCTCCTCCTAATTATGTTAGTGATTTCGCTAACACTTTTATACCCATTTGCAGTGGGGCCATCGGCAAGGGAATCGCGAAAGGGGCCCACCATTGAATAAAGCAGCCGCCTTGCCCCGCGCCCTGTTTAATCGCGCTTTTGTTAGTGATATAGCTAACATAAGTGCGATGTAGCCCATTTCGCTCCCACGGAAAGGCGCGCCGTGAGGCTATGCCGACCTGAGGATTCTCTCAGCCTTCTCGAGCGCAGCCGAGCGCAGGAACTCCGACTTCCGCATCCCGCATGCGGTGGCCGCCCTCTCGATGAGATCGGCGCCCGTTTTCGGGCACTTGAAAGACAGATTGGCGTTGGCCTCTCCCTCGGAGAGCCTTGGGCGGCCGACGCGGAGGTTTGCCAGGGCCCCCGTCCAAGAGCCGGATTCATATTCCGCGCACTCGCGCTCGATGTCCTCGTCCGTGATCACGGTGCCGTTTGCAAGCCTGAACTCCATCAGTAACCTCTCCTTCTCGCGCTCTCGATCTCCTTCAGCGTCTTCTTGCTCGGCGGCGTCATGGCGTGATAGATAAGCCATACGCCGTCAGCCAGGAGGACTCCGACCATCTCGATATACCGGCCATGTGGGTCGTAGCCTGTCCGCATCTCCTGTTCCCCGGGTACGCGAACGGCCGCGAAGCGGTAGTTCTCCCATGCCGCCTCGACATCTCCGACATCCAACTCGGGGTGTCGCTCGTGAACCCTTCGGTGTATCTGAACCATTGGCCTCCAATCGTACGAGAATATTCTACTACTATTTGGTAGTAGAATATTCGACGCATCAACTTATAAGGCCTATTCGCCAACCGTTCGTTCCAAAACGTATGCCTCTGGGCACTCGAAAATCGAACCCTCGATGCCGTGAACATCGAGTGCCAAAACCCAGTGTCAAAACCTCCGCGTCAATTCCCATGGGAAAATCAAATACGAGGCAGGAGGCTGAAATGACACGTTACGGATATGCTCGCGTGAGCACGAAAGACCAGAGGTTGGACCGCCAGATCGAGGCTCTGGTGAACGCTGGCGTGGCCTATGGCCATATCTACAAGGACAAGGTCACGGGTGCCCAGGACGGCGACCGGACGCAGCAGAAGCGCCTGTTCAAGAAGATGCGGGCGGGCGACGAGGTGGTGGTCGAATCCTGGGAGCGCTTGACCAGATCGACCAGGCAGCTGCTCAACTATGACCTTATGTTTCGAAACCTCGGCGTGAAGCTCACGTCCCTGAAACAGCCCGTGGATCTAGATACCGCATTCGGGCGCTTCGTGCTTGGCACCCATGCTTGCACCGCGGAACTTGAGCGAGATCTGATCAGGCAACGCCAGGCCGAGGGTATCGCCGTCAAACGGAGCCACGGCGGCAACGTGGGTGGCAGGCCTCGCACTGCCGGCGTCAAAGCCGATGCCGCAGTAAGGCTCTATCTTGGAGGAGAGACTCCTATTCCCGATATTTGCGCTGCGACTGGCGTCTCCAAATCAACGCTGTACCGCATCCTTCGTGAACGCGGATTGGTGGGCGTCAGGAAATAAGTCCGTCTGTCGTTTCGCGATTTGCCTAATAGGCCCGAGTGCGGCGGCGTTACTATATAAGAGTGCGGTATTTCTCTAACCGAAAACCTGCGTGAACGCATGACTTGAGACGCCTTTTTAGAACTCACCGATCGCAGGAAAAAGACAACTCAACAGCGGCCGTGCATTGTTCCCAGCCATATGGCATGGCGGAGCCATGCCCGTTGTTGATTGGAGTGCCGCATCATGGCCGAAAACCAAGTCCAGTCCGAAAAGAAAATGACCAGTCTGAATGTCTCATCGGAGACCCGTGACGCCATAAAGGGCATCAGCACGAGCCTTGGTCTCTCGCAGGCCGATACCGTCGCCCGCTTGGTCGATGGCTACCACCCTAACGCCACTCCTGGCGTGAAGGCTGCGCTCGACGCATCGGCCGTCCTCGATGAGGCGGTCGAGCGGGTCAAGCGCATCATCGTGGGCGCTGCCGAAGCTGCCGCGATGGAGGCTCGTGCTGCCCGCGAGGACGCTGACGCCGCCAAGAAAAGTGCAACGGAACAGATTCAGAGCATCAAATCTAATTGCGTCGAGCAGGTCGCCGCCATCAAAGAGAAATTCGAGCTGGATACTGCGAGCTTGGAGATTGAGAACGATGAGCTCCACGCCACCGTCGCCGATTACCTCTCGCAGCTCAAGAAGCTCGATTCCGAGAACAATCAGCTCTTGGCAGAATCAGCCGCAAAAGACGATCGAATTGAAAGCATGAGGGGCGCGGTCGACGCCGCGGCCAAGGCTCAGGCCGATCTCAACGTCTCCCTCTTCGCCCAGCGTGACCTGATGGCCGAGGTCGCCGCCCTCAAGGACCGCCTCGCCGCCTCCGAGCAGCGGGCGGCCGTGGCCGAGGCCAAGGTCGAGGTCATGACCCGGGGCGAGTAGCCCCGCGCTTCTCCTGTCAGGCTGCTGATTTCTAGGAACCTTCTAGAGCGCTTCCAGAAGGTTCCTAGAACCGGGCGCAGCATCTTCGATCGGCACGATGCCTCTGTAGATAAGGCGATGCTTGGCGTCGCACCATTTGTCATCGTGGTAGTGGCCGAAGAACCAGGCTCGGTAGCCGAGTCGCCCGTCGAGTTCGGCAAGGAATCGCTGAAGTCGGTCGCCCCGATACTCGCGTCCGCGCTCCCGGCACAGCCCCTCAGCAAGGGCGGCAGGAGCCTCGTGAGTCACAACGCAGTCGACCTTCCAGCCCACGCGGTCGAGTGAGGCGCGGCAACGGTCCATCTCCTCCTCGCTCGGTATCTCCTCGGGCCACCAGCTCCTCCCCTCCTTGCGATACTGTCTGTCGTTGCTCGCGGCACCGCCCATGGCAAGGACCGTGGTTCCCGCGATGTCGAACACCTCTCCGCGCATCAGGTGCAGCACGTGCGGTCGCGCCTCATGGACGAGCCCGCCGTTCCACTCCCGCACCGGCAGCCCAGCCAGGGCGTGGTGGTTCTCATGGTTGCCATCGACGAAACACGTGGTCCAGGGCTTCGACTCGAACCAGTCGAGCCAATACCTCTCAGCATTCGAGCCGTCCCAGACAAAGCCGAAGTCGCCGGCCACGATCACCGCGTCATCGCGCGTCAGCGTCCGGCCCAGCGGCCAATTTTTGAATGCAAACCGGCTGGACCCGTACTCGGCCCTGCCGTGCACGTCGCCTGTCACATAGACCGTCATCAGTACGCACCCCACGGCAGGAGTTTGTCCCCGAGCCTCACAATCCGATCGTACAGCACCGTGTGCTGTTCGTCCGGGTTGCCGTCTCGGTGGAAGTGGCCGTAATACCAGCGCTTGTAGTCCAGGCGGTCCTCGAGCTCGTCGAGGAATCCGGTCAGCCGATCGACATCCGGGCGTTCCCAGCCTGGGTCCGGGTAGAGCGTCGGCGAGAGCATGCGCGTCGAGCAGGTATGGGTGATGACGCAGTCGGCCTTCCAGCCGACCTCGTCGAGCCTTGCCCACGCGGCATCGAATTCGCGCTCGTCCGGGAGCTCCTGAGGCCACCAGCTGGAATACGGCACGCGGTATTCCCTGTCCACGCTCGTGGCACCGCCCATGGTGAAGATTGTCGAACCGTCGAGCTCAAAGACCTCGCCGCGCGTCAGGCGCCGAATGGGCGAGGTGTCCGACAGGCGTTGCGTCAGCCCGCCGTGCCACGGCTCCATGGGGCGCTCCGCCCAATGGTCGAAGCGCTCGTGGTTGCCGTCGACGAACAGCACCGTGTAGGGACGCGACTCCAGCCAGGCGATGTCGGCGCATTCCTCGGCAGAGAAGTTCCACGGAAAGCCAAAGTCGCCGGCGACGATGAGATAGTCGTCGCTGGTAAGACTGTCGCCAAGCTCCCAGTCGCGGAGCTTTTGCATGTCGAGCCCACCGTGGATGTCGCCCGTCACATAGACCGTCATCGGATCGCCTCTTTCCTCTTGTACGCCGCCAGCTCGCGCTCGACCTGCCTGTCGCCGGTCTCGTTGACCCACCAGGGCCATTTCACCCGGCCGCACGGCTCGTCGACTCCGGCGAACCATTCCCTCAGCCCGTCGAGGCTCACTGGGGAATACCCGTTGGCATCGCAACCGACGTCGTGGCGCAGAAGGCCCTGCTTGCGGTTGAACTCGTTGTACGCGCCGCCGCTGCTGTGGATGTGCCCGTGGAGGTGCCACGACCCATGGTTCATGCCCTGCCAGTCGGCCATGGGGTAATGGCTCAGGACGATCTTCTGCCCGTCGATCTTGAGCACGCAGATCGGCGGCTCCACGGTGAAGGCGCCCGCGACCGCCGGCTGGGTCCAGTCCTTGTCGTGGTTTCCCGGGACGAGGTGGATGCGTCTGCAGGCGATCCGCTTGCGCAGCCCGTAGGCGTCCTGGGCGGTCATCTTGAATGAGAAATCCCCCAGGATGTAGAGCTCGTCGTCCACGGCGACCCTGCCGTTGATGTTGTCGACGATGGCGTCGTTCATCTGCCAAATCGTCTCCCACGGGCGGTCGGTGAACTTCAGCACGTTCTCATGCCCGAAGTGGGTGTCGCTGGTAAACCAGATCATATTTATGTCTCCTTTTATCGCTAAAAAACGTTCTCCTTTGCGCAGTTGAGGAGACGTATTTTGAGCGACATGAGGCGTTCTGACCTCATGTTCTGTGCTCCAATCTGCCGGATTGTTCCAGCTAAAACTTTAAAACCTCGTGCGGACAGAAAACCTTGTCCCGTTTGTGGGGTCATAGTATAGGCACTGTTAGAGCTAATAGCCCAAATCCGTTGCCAACTAGCCACTATTAGCAACTATTAGGCCTTTTGGACAGCCGAACTGACTAATAGCCGCTATTTGTTGGGCTGTTTTGCAACCACGAGCGCTGCCGTGGATTCTTGATACGGCGCATCGACAACAGCAATGGCAAGCGGGTAGAATGGTGCCGACGGCAGCCCAAGTTGTGAAGAGCTGGGTAGAGCCGTTGCGTTAGAAAGTTAGGTCATCATCTTAGCGACGGTGACCTTTCTTTTTGGGCTTCGAGCCCTGCTTGAGTGCCTTGGAAAGGCCGACAAGGGCCGTGAGGAGCGAGACCAGGGCGGTCAGGAGCTTCACGAACTCGGTGAAATCGGTCATGGGCATCACCTCCCATCGGATGGAGGGCTCTGCCCGGCACAAGGGCTGCCGACAGCTCTGCTGATTCTAGCAGAGCGTCATTCTTCTTTGATCAATCCGTGCTCCACTCCCTCGCCGGAATCCAGTCTTTCCGCAGCTCGACGAAGGTGTTCTTGATTCCCGCGACCCCAAAACGGATCGTCTTCGCGCTTGTCACGGGCCTTGAGCTTGCCCCTGGCTCTCTCGACGATCTTGCCAATCACTTGCCGCCGAACCTCATCCTTAACTTCCTCGCCGATCTCCCCAAATTCCAACGCCGGCCCGTTCTTGCTCACCGGTCCGTACATGCTCGGCCCTCCCCTGCTCGCGACCTGTTTTCCAGCCAAGACCGTACTCGCTATTGCTTCTAATAGCTTGAACAGTTCTTCGTCCGGCCACTATTAACAACTATTAGTCCAAATCCTCCAGCCCACCAGCCAATAACCACCATTAGCCCAGCTAAACGACCAAAACAAATCGCCCGGTGCACGGAATCTGAACAGTTACGAGATGCGTTAAACTCAACATGCGCGGCCTGCCCCGCGTGGACAGTTACAGGGCCGGCAGCGTCGCCGGCCCTGTTGCCATTCAATCAGCTGCATAATATACAGGCAGGTCCCCCGAGTACTCCCGTCGCCCTAGTGCGTTGCCATTCAAAGCAACGATCTGCTGCCAACGGCTCCTTAGAGGAGCCGGATAAGATCATCGAGTATGCATCGACGCAAATATCTAAGATCGTCGACGAACTAGCGAATGCCATCACCAGTGAGCCCTAAATCTAGAACCCCTCTAAAAACCTTCTAGAGGGGTTCTAGATTTATCAGAAGTTGATTCATGCAACGTTGCAGCAGTCCACCATTTCATTTGAATCGTTCGCCGCCCCTATGCCCTTTTCGGCAATTTACTGTGCCCCTTTTGGAAACTCGAGCGCCTATCTGACCGATAGGAAAGATTTAGCGAATTTAGGTGTACCACTTTGTGTTAGTTTGTATTTTAGACAGTATTTGTGATACGCTTTGTTTCAATCAGTAGTGGTACGATTTCGCTTGTTCAACGAAGGAGGTAATTGTCTATGGCAGTGGCCGAGGAGAAGAAAAGAATCCAGGTTACTCTGCCTCTCGAAATTTGGCGTGATCTCGATGACTACGCGAAGAGTCGCGGTGTAGCTAAGTCGTCTATGGCGGCGATCGCTATCGCCGAGTTTTTGGAGCGTGTTAAAGAGCAAAAATAGATATGAAAAAAGCCCCCTAACCGCCAAGTAAGAAGGGCTTCTTTCATGTTCAAATGTGGCTTTCTGGCCTGTTACCTGCAATCCTAGCACACGTATGCTTCGATTTGGGCCCCTATGTTGAAGTACTACCAAAATACTATGGCATCACTTCGGCTGATGGCTAGATAGCCTCAACGAGAGGCTAGTTTATGGATACCAAAAATTTAAAACCGGATGTGGGCGGTGGCTATCCGTGGGACACGGATAGTCACCCGTCCGGTCCCACAAACCCGTCTGGAATGGGGACGGCGTCCGATTTCGCGAATCAGGCCGTCACAGATGCCGCCATGGCCAATAGCGAGAGTCACCGCGAAGCACTTCGCCGCGCATCGGATGAATCGTCCCGTGTCGCCCACATGGTGCAGGATATGGTCAGCGAGAAGGTCGCGATCATCAAGCCACCATGGATGCTCGAGCTCGGTTTGCCTAGGCTCGACACCGATATTATGGGGCGGATTTGGTCGTTCCAGCGCAAAGACGTCTACAAATCCACCTGCTACATCAGCCTTGCCACCATGGCGGCGGACGTCAAATCGGATCGCTCGAACGTCAAGAAGAGAATCGATAAGCTCGTCGAACTCGGTCTTTTGATTAAGTCGCCGCGCGGGAACAACAAATCGGTTGAGTACCGGCTCGATATGACGGCGATCGCTAAGCGCAGACTCGAAGTCGAGGAGGGTAAGAAAAAGCAACGCGCTGAGAATTCGGCGAAACGCAAAGCTCAGTGGGACGCAAAGCATTCTGCCTAGTTTGAAGGGCTATGGGTTGTATGAACCCATAGCCCTATTTCTTTTCCTTACAAACTATGGGTTAAAACAACCTACAGTATAACTATGGGTTGTTTTAACCCATAGTTTGGCGAAAAATAATTTTATTGATAGGGGGTTAAATAACGGTTCTTCGGCAAGTCTATCGGTTAGGGCAACCCATAGACTTACTTACAGAGATCGCGGATGCTTTTCGGTGACGGAAGAACTATGGGTTGAAAGAACCCATAGAAAAATTAAGCCACCTTTTCCGCTATGGGTTAATACAACCCATAGAAAGCGATCGGAAAACGCCAAAAAGTACCGAAATAGTTATTTCAACCCATAGTTTGGGCCCGTGTTAACCGGGCCCAACTTATCAACTATGGGTTGTCTCACGAGACTATGGGTTGAAATAACCCATGCCAGCTATGGGTTCAGTTAACCCATGCACTATGGGTTGAAATAACCACAACTATGGGTTGAAATAACCACAACTATGGGTTCATACAACCCACCAAGTCTGACTAGAGTGAATTAGATTCACTTAGTCTGAGCTCAAGAGGGAAACAGAGAAATCCACCAGAAAGCATTTAATAATCGAACGATATACAAACAAGAAAAGCCATCGTCCTTGCCCTCCGCTCACTACGTTCGCTCCGCGTCGGCTTTGCCTCCTTGGCGCTCGCTACGCTCGCACTCCGATCGCTCACGCTCCCTGCGCGTCGGCTACGCCTCCTTGCCCTCCGTTCGGCTACGCCTCCCTCCGCGTCGCTGTCGCTCCTTGACATGGCCTATCGGCCAAAAGTGTGGGGGCTAACGCCCCAACTCCCCGACTACGCTGCTGTCAGCCCACAGCGCCGGCCTCGCTTCGCTCACCGGCCGATTGCCTGCACGTGGCTGTAACCCTACAATTCGGCAATGACCACCGAATCCGTTTTCCGGTTGATCTGGATACCGACATTTATTTGGTCAACCTTACACCGAATACCGCTAGAAGATCACAGAATCGAATATAAGACGTCCTATTGGTGCGCTTCGACCGTTTTCTCATTGCTATATAAAACATGGTCTTAAATCGGCTCTCAGTGGCCCATATAAAAGGAAACGGGCACCTGACGGTACCCGTGATCCCGATTAGATTTCCTTTTCGGCCAAATAGCGATCGAAAAGCTCCCGAGCGATATCGGAAACAGACTTGTCTTCCTCAAGGGCGACCTGCTTCAATCGCTTGCGATAGCTCTCGGGAACGTAGACAGACAACTGTACAAGCCTCTCAGATGCCCCTTCAGCGCCCTTTTTGGGGCGCCCGGCTTTCCGTACCTGTGGAGCCGGTTTCTGGGGCTCGGATGCGCTTTCAACGATTTTCTGCTGCCTCTCCTCCGCGGCCTCCGCGGCCTTGTCGAAGTACGAGGTCGATTTCTTGAACTTGCTTGCCATTACAGGACCTCCTCGATCTCGTCCAAGATGCTCTCGATTGCCTGGGCGGCCTTACCATTCTTGGCGATCTCATACACAGGCTTTCCCAGCGCCGCACCCTGCTTGAAGGCCGCCGCGGTCGGAACGGTGCCCAGCACGGGCAGGTCGTCGGCTTCGAGCAGTTCGAGGAACTGACGGTCGACCGTCTGGTTGCCGGCGAAGTTGTTGACGATGATTGCGAACGACAAGTCGGGATTGGCCTCGGTGATGACCTTGATCGTGCGCTTCATGGGCTTCAGGCCCAGCGTGCCGGGCTGCACCGGGATAATCGCGATATCCGCGTTCTTGGCATACTCGGCGGTGTCGTCGCTCAGGAAACCCGGCGTGTCGATGACGTTCACGGCGTCCTCGTCGTCGAGCAGCCCCTTCTCGTGGTTCGCTCCGCCCTGGGGGTCCAGGTTACCGAAGCCGACCTTGTGGCCGCGGCGCTCGAGGCCCCAGGCGATCTCGTCGGCGAACGTCGTCTTGCCGACGCCGCCTTTCTGATTGACCAAAAGGATGTTCGTCGCCATGTTCTCCCCTTTCTGAAATAGCGTAGTCATATATTAGCACAGTAACATATGACTACATTAAATAATTCTAAGTCGCAGTTAGAAATATATGAGCATGTTAAGTAATTAGTATAGTACTACGTTAACGTACTCATGGCTGTGGGTTGGTTTAACCTACAGCCATGCTAAAGTTGCCAAAAGGGGCACAAAGGCCAATACGTTTGCGCAGTGCCGGCACAGCGACCTAGCATCGTATGCACCGGCGGAATCATCGCTGGCCTGCAAGGAGAGCATGTCCACGCGCTCATGGTCGCCGGAGGCCTCGTGATGCAGTACGCGCTGGGCGGCGACTGGAAGCGCGTCGATTGGGATGCGCTTGCCGCCTGGCTCGACAGATACGGTTACAAGGTTGCTGATTGCGAGACGGAGACCCTTCCGACCGCCGACGCGGCGAGGCGGTTACGCGAGTGGGAACGCAAGGGTAAAAACGCATCGTCGCTGAACCAGTGAGTCAGTATTCTTTAGTTAGATGATGGATATTGAAATTAATCAGCGAGATAATGTGCATATCTCATAATGTATGCGTTTCACCATGAGAGAGGGATCTGTCATGAGCTGGAAACCGAGAAAATGCGTTATCGCCGGTCTCGTGACAACCGGTCCTGGCGGCGGCTTGTTTGCAACCGCAATGGCATCGTACCGACTTTTCACTTGCATGTTCTAAAAGGGAGTTGCCATGCTGTCGCAAAATCAATCGAGATACTTGGTCACAATCGGCTTTGCCATGCTTGCATTACTCTTTGTTAGCGACCTTTTGCTGAAACCGCCCAAGGAACTCGTTTTGCTTGCCATAGACTGCCTTTCCGCCCTTTACTTTACGGCAACCCTATTCGTCGGACTAAAGGAGAGGAAAAAAAGGCGCAGTCGTCGCATCCGCCGTATGCTTGATCATAGCCATTGCATCATTCTTTATCTGACACATTGGTGATTTAGGGGCGATATCGTAGGAATACGACCGGGAGAGTCGGGACCATAGGCTCCGGTAAGAACCTTCGCCATGCCCCACGTATCGAGCCCGATGATTTCCCCGCCGGACGCCCTGACGGTCACGGCCTCCGGCGTCCACGCGATTTCATCGTCCGTGAGGCGGATGGGTGTGACGCTGCCGGCGTCCATCCGCCTCACGACCTCATTCCGCTTATCGCGCCAGCCCGGCTTGAGCCATTTGATGACGGTCGGACGCGAGACGCCAAGGACGCACGGGCGCAGCTCGAGCTCTAATACATGAGGTCCCAGCTTGTAATGCGTGAACATATGACTACATTAACATGGTCATGTATTACCGAACGCTATATGCTGAGCTGGATCCGCCCGTTTGTTATCTTGGGGCGACAGTTTCTTGCAAGGAGGCAGCCATGCTCCAGAGTGTCTTTGGATCCGATGATCAGATCCATCTTGAGGACCAGGTCAGCAACCAACGTTTCGACCTCACCACGGGCGAAGTGAAAACGGTCATCCCGACCGCTGAGAACACGAGCGCCGTCTTCGGCAAGGATGGCGTGGAGACGGAGATTCGGATGGGGCAGATGCGCCAAACACTGGGCAAGCCTGGCTTCGATTGGCTGTTTAATAAGCACTAACGGTTGAGTTATTGCAGCATAATCGCAGCTGTAAATAGGTGACCATATGACCATGCTAACATGTGCACATAGTCATATGGTCACAGTTGTAGATTGGTTTAATCTGTGGCCCTTAAACTGAAGCTGCCTCAACGACCCGTGGCTGGCGAGACGAAAAAGGGGAATCCCTTTTGCGGGATTCCCCTTTCCGAGTCGTTATGCGATTTGCCCTACATCTGCTCGCGGCGCTTCTTTTGATCGAGGAAGACGCCGGCTGCCACGAGGACGGTACCGCCGATGGCGAGCGGCTCGCCGATGAGTCCCGCGCAGCGGACTCCGGGCGAGGGCTGGAGCAAGTTGATGGAAGACCTTACCGATTTGCGGAAGGTTTTGCCCGAAGCATCCGGCACCGCCGGATTCTTTTGGAACGGCCTCTCGTTTGATTGCTTTCCTATCGTTTGCTCCCAGACTGGGCGTCTAAAAAAGGCGGCCGAACCGGCCGCCCACAAATAAATAAATATTCACCGAACGGAAGAGGAGAGGAACGATGCACATTACTCCCAGTGGCCGGCGACGTCGACAACCCAATGCTGTCCCGTAGCCTGCTGTTCATAATGTCCCTGATCCTCTTTCGTTTCATAGGAGTCGTTTACGACAGATCCGCCGATGCCGCCGTTTTCGCCATCGTTAATAATCCAAGCATAGGCGGCATCGGATGAATCGAAGGGCCCTACCATAGTGCCACCGTGGTTTACCCAATAGCGGGGGTGTGTCGTGTAAACCCAGTTGGAAACCCAAACCTGTCCATAGTCTGTCTCCCAGTGGCCCTGCTCGGCAACCCACTTCTTCTGGCTGCCGCCGTTGGAAGAGGAATTGTTGCTGCCGGAACTCTGCGAATTGCCGGAATTCTGCTTGGACTGGGTGGAATCGCCCTTGTTGTCCGACTTCGAGGAATCGGAAGACTTGTTATCCTCCTTCTTGGAGTCATCGGACTTCTGGTCCTTGTCGTCGGATTCTTTCTTCTCCTCGGTCTTGGATCCAGAGGTTTGCGTCGCCTTTTCTTCGCTTGGCTTCTTTTTGTCTTTATTCTTTACCGCTGTGGCGGCCCTTTCCGTAGAGCCGCTTCCTTGCTTTGCAACGCTGGCACATCCAAGTTGAGGTGCCGAAAGGCACACCAGAAGCGCAACGATAATAGCCTTTGTTCTCACACCGATCTCCCCGTCCATGAAACCGGGCGTTGGACACTAGCCGATATCCAACGCCCGACTCGCTTTTACATCTGCTCGCGGCGCTTCTTCCGGTCGAGGAAGACGCCGGCTGCCACGAGGACGGTACCGCCGATGGCGAACGTCTCGCCGATGAGGCCCGTGCGGTCGCCGGTCTGGGCGAGGTTGCCGGGCTGGGCGGTCTCCGTGCCGACGAGATGCTTCGGGCTGTATGCCACCTGTTGCTTTGCGGCCTCCTCTGCCTCCTGTCGTGCGATCTCATCGGAAAGCTCCTGCTCCGCCGCGATGCGGTCGGACTTCGCCTGCTCGTAGGCGGCGAGCGCCGTATCATAGCCGGGCTTGAGCCCGTCCACCACAGCCTGCCTCTCGTCCAGGATGACTTTGGCGGGCGCGACCTTGGCACGTGCCTCGACTGCTGCGGCGAAAAGCGCGTTGAGGGCGTCATCTGCGTTCGCGTCATGGCCGGAAGCGATCGCCGCGTCGGCATCGATGGAGTTCAGCTTCGCCAGCTTGGCGTCTGTCTGCGCCTTTGCCTGTTCGGCGGCGGAGACCAGGGACTCGGCGGCGACGGCGTCAGCCTTCGCGGCATCGAGTTCGACCTTGGTGTCATTGACGGCCTTTACTGCATCCTGCTCGCGCTGCTGTGCCTCTGCGAGCTTCGCGGCAAGATCGGTGAGGATGTCGAGGTTTGATTGTGCGTTCTCGAGATCGGTCTGGGAGCCGGTAAGCCTCTCGGCGGCAACGCCGGTGTCGGCCTTTGCGGCATCGACGGCACGCTGGGCATCCGCGAGGGCGCTTGCGGTGGTATCCGCCTTTTGCTTGGCGGCTTCGAGGAGCGCCGCCTTCTCGGCCTGGTCGGCTGCCGCCGCGTCGTGAACACTCTTTGCGGTATCGACCGCCTTCTTGGCGTCGGCGACGTCCTGGAAGAACTTCGCGAGGTCGGCGTTCGCATCGTCCACGCCCTGCTGCTTAGCAGCGGTGTCCGCCTTGGCGGAATCCAACTTAGACTGTGCGGTCATTACGGCTGCGTTGGCAGCATCAAAGGCGACCTGCTTCTGCTGGACGGTCGACTTTGCCGTATCGACTGCCGCGTTGGCGGCATCGAGGTCCGATTTCGCCGCATCAAGCTCGGTCTGGGCATCCGTGACGCCCTGCTGCTTGGCGGCGACATCAGCCTTGGTGGCATCGACGGCACGCTGGGCATCGGCAACACCCTGCTTTGCGGCATCGACACCTGCCTGTGCGGAATCCACCGCGACCTGCTTCTGCTGGACGGTTGTGGCGGCGCCGGCGGCTGCCTGCTTCTTGGATGCGAGATCGGCCTTGGCTACGTCGAGTGCGCTCTTGGCGTTCTTGAGGCCGTTGATATAGGAGGTCAGCTTCTGCTCGTACTCGTCGACGGACATGGGATTCATGTTCCAGCCTGAACCTGCCCAACCAAGGTTTGCGGTATCGAGGCTGTCGGTCTGCCAGCCGTTCAAGGTTCCCTTGCTGCAGACTGCCATGCCCATATAGCCGATTTCGGGGCTGATGACATGCAGGTAGTGACCGACGGTTGCGGGATATCCGGCAACCTTGAAGTGCTGGTTGACATAGGATTCAATCCCGCTATGCGTCTTGTAGAAATCTACGGCATCCTTACCGGTTAGACCGGTGACGCCATAGAGCTCCTGAACCGCCTGATCGAAGAAAGCCTTTTCTTGGTCAACCCACTGCGGTTTCGGATCGGTTCCATAATTCCATGCGAGGTTTTCGGTCGTATCGAACTGCATGGAATGTCCAAACTTGACATCGGAATAGTTTGCGTTGGCTATCGCCGCTGCAATGAGCTTATAGGTGACCTGGAGTTCGGAGAGACCGACGGACTTGCGATACTCGTTGATGGACTTCATGTACGGGATTGCCGCGAGCATGTTGTCGAGACTGGTCGCATCGAGGCTGTTTCCGACCTCGGTGTAGTCCTTGTGTGTACAGTTCTGGATGATCTCGATGGCTGAATCGGCACCCATGGCCTTGAAGAAGCCGATGGCTCCCTGCTTGAGTTGTGCGTCGGCGGAGTCGAGTTTCGCCTGTGCCTCGTCGACCTTCTGCTGGGCGGCGGTCACGGCCGCGTCAGCGGTATCCTTTGCGGTCTTGGCGTTCGCGAGCTCTACGTCGGCGGCTGCCTTGGCGGACTCGGCGTCCTTGACAGCCTGCTTCGCGGCATCCAGCTTGGCGATGGCATCGGCGTTCGCCTGCTTGGCCGCATCGAGGTCGGAGTTCGCGGCATCGAGTGCGGACTGGGCGTCGTTCACGCCGGACGCGGCATCGACCGCGGCCTGCTGCTTCGCAGAGAGGGATGCCTGGGCATCATTCAGCTCGGTCTGTGCCGTTGCCGCGGCGGACTGCACCTGCTCGAGCTCGGACTCGCACTGGGACTGCACCGCTCGTGCGGCGGCGAGGGTTGCCTCTGCGTCCGCGACCTTCTGTTTTGCCGCATCGTACTCCGGACCGCTGGCGCCTGCCTCCGCTGCGGCGAGGTCTGCTTTCGCCTTCTCGTAGGCGGCGCTGGCGGCTGCGGCCTTCGCATCCGCCGCGTCCTTGTTCTGCTGGGCTGCGGCGAGGACGGCGTCGGCGGAATCCTTTGCAGACTGGGCCGCAACCAGCTTGGACTGGGCATCGGCAAGCGTCGCGTTGGCGTTGGCGAGGCCGGCCTGTGCCCTTTCCACGGCAGCCTGGGCGTCGCGCACGGCCTGTTCGGCGGCACTGATTGCCTCCGGGGTGGCGCTTACGGCATCTGCCTTGGCCTTATCGAGGGCGTTCTTGGCATCCTGGGCCGCCTTGAGGGCGGACTGGTACGCTTCGTCCTTCTCGGACGCATCCGCCTTGGCGTCTGCGAGACCCGCCTTCGCCTGCTCGAGGTCCTTGCCGGCGGCATCGGCGGCGTCCTTGCCCTCTGCGACCTGACGGGCGTACTCGTCCATTGCCGCTCGGTCAGCTGCCGTACCGGCGTTGACTGCAGAATCGTAGGATGCCTTGGCCTGGTCGCGGGCGGAAGCCGCCTCGTTGTAGGGACCGGCGGCCTCATCGTAGGCTGCCTTGGCGGCGTCCTCCTTCGCCTTCGCCTCGTTGACTGCCTTCTGCAGGTCCGCGATGGTCTGTGCGGCGGATTTCGCGCCGGTACCGGATGCCGCGCCGGCGTGGGCGGCGATCGGCGACATCACGGCGGGGTGCTGTGTGCCCCCGTCACCGGTCTGGGCGAATGCCGTGAACGGTGAGATGAGGCTCGATCCGGTCATGGCGGCCATGGTCGCCGCGGTGACGGTCAGACGCGCGATCCCCTTCGGAGTGTGAATCTTTTTGCTTGGCAGTGCGGCGAAGTGATCGCCACCGGCAGCGAAATGCTTTCCCTGAGTCATTGTGCTGTTCCATTCCTTTTCCGTGCCCTATCCGACTGGGCATCAGAGTGCTTTCTAATAGAGATAATTATGCGCCTTAACTGGGATTGTTGTATATAGTCCGTTGGCTTTTATACAACAATCCATGACTCTTTTTGTCATGGATACGACGCTTCAGAAATCATTCGGCATGAGATGCAAAGAGCTCCGCGCTGGACTCGGGTGCAGTCAGGAGCAGTTCGCCAATTTGATTGAAATGGATCGTTCCTACTACGCGAGCATTGAAGTCGGTCGGCGTAATGTCAGCCTCTCAAATCTCAAGAAGATTGCCGACGGATTTCAAATCACCATTTCGGAGCTCATGCGCGGTGTTGAGTAGATGATTTTCACTTCGTGCATGTTTAATCTGTTTCGTTAACTGAAATGCGTAAATCTGGTTAAGCAAAAAAGCAAAATCTGGTTAAATGAAAACGGTAAATTTAGTTAAACGCGCTGGTAATCAATGGTGAAAAACATGCCAAAAAGTACTACACTCGAATTATCGAAAATGAGCTCGACCAGATGCTAGGGATATTCGGTGCCGTTCTCATCGAAGGACCGAAATGGTGTGGAAAGACAACCACAGCCGGGACCCGTGCGGCGTCCAGGCTCCTGCTCATGGACCCGTCGCGCAACTTCGAGAATCGCTTGCGTGCCGAGACGGACCCGGCGCTTGCCGTTTCCGGCGAGGTGCCGCGGCTGATCGATGAATGGCAGGAGGTCCCGAAACTTTGGGACGCGGCGAGGTTTGAGTGCGACAACCGCGGCGGCGAGCCTGGCCAGTTCATATTTACGGGGTCGGCGACGCCGCGAGACAATGAACGGCCGATGCACAGTGGCGCTGGAAGGTTCGCCAAACTGCGCATGGATACCATGACGCTTTTCGAACTTGGGAAATCCAGCGGCACGGTTAAGCTGTCGGGTATTATTTCTGGCGAAAAGTTCAATGGCGCTTTCGGATCGTTGGACTCTGCCTCGATTGCCGAGTGCGTTGTTCGCGGTGGATGGCCCGCGGCGGTCGGTCGCGATGCGCTGGCTGCGTCGGCGATGGCGAAACGTTACATCGGCATAGTCGCCGAAGAAGATTTGTCCCGTGTCGACGGCTCTCGACGCGATCCCGAAAAGGTCAAAGCTGTCATCGAATCGCTCGCGCGTAATGAATCCACTTTGGCGACACTCAAGACGCTCGTAGCTGATCTTGGTGGAGAAGTATCGAGACAAACGGCGGCATCGTATATATCTCTTCTCGCACGGGTTTAGCTTCGTTCGCGATATTCCCGCGTGGAATCCAGCAATGAGATCTCCGGTGCACTTAAGAGAATCAAAGAAGCATCATCTTGCTGACCCGTCGCTGGCGGCCGCTGCGCTCGGGGCGACTCCGGAGACCTTGCTGCTAGATTTCAAGACGCTTGGACTACTTTTTGAATCGCTGGCACTCCATGATTTGTGGGTTTATGCGCGAGCAAACGGAATGAGTCTCTATCACTATCACGATTCTCGTGATCTAGAGGTCGATGCAGTCATTGCGGCTCCTGGTGGGACCTGGATCCCGGTCGAAGTTAAGCTCAGCTCTGCTCAAATAGAAGAGGCATCTGACAATCTTGTTGCTGTCGAGGAACGTATGGTTGCTGCTGGAAACACCCCGCCGGTTTCTAAAGTAGCGATTATTGGATTTGGCTCACAAGCCTATGTTACCGACCGCGGTGTCCAAGTTGTTCCCTTGGATGTTCTTGCGCCGTAATGCTGCGGGCGAAGTGAAATCGACGCCGCAGTTTCTAAATCTGTTTTCTGAGATCTAAACCGCGAAACTCAAAAACTCACCGTCTTGATTTTCATTTGAATCGAATCGCGCCCGCGCAAAAGTCAAAACGACTCGCGCGGGCGTTTCGTTTTTTCATATCGCATTTCATATC
>ENA-OQKI01000088-OQKI01000088.1-human-gut-metagenome-genome-assembly--contig:-NODE-88-length-21925-cov-3.500321_pt1 | contig 21925 bp, 24 predicted proteins | sample MGYA00242778_ERZ504798 | MGnify/ENA primary metagenome ERZ504798 (study PRJEB26092, sample SAMD00036414) | human gut metagenome | host: Homo sapiens | study: EMG produced TPA metagenomics assembly of... | reverse complement strand
CAATTTGCTGCGGGGACGCAGGAAATTAGCGGATTTCGAGGTGTAGTCAGATTACGGGAATGCGTAGCATGTAGTAATCTGATTAATCATAAATGAGGGGCAAAATACCTTTTGACCCTCATATCATTTATATCAATAGTATTTGCTCAAAACACAAAGATCTTGTGTTTAGATAAAAAAGAGAGGCAGGAGTATTTCAATGTGGAACACAATCAACATTTTTCTTAAAGCAGTGGACGATTTCGTCTGGGGAGTGCCGCTCATGGTGCTCATCATGGCAGGAGGTATAATGCTCACAGTGCGTCTGGGGCTTCTTCAGATGAGAAAGCTTCCTCTGGCACTAAAGTGGATGGTCAAAAATGAAGAGGGCGGCGATGGCGAGATTACGAGCTTTGGCGCACTCTGTACCGCGCTTAGCGCAACAATCGGAACCGGCAACATAGTCGGTGTAGCAACTGCAGTCGGTGCAGGAGGACCGGGAGCACTTTTCTGGATGGTGCTTGCAGCCTTCTTTGGCATGGCAACAAAGTATTCAGAGGGACTTTTGGCTGTAAAATATCGTGTCATCGGCAAGGACGGACATAGTCTCGGCGGACCATTCTACTACATAGAGCAGGGAATGGGTACAAAATGGAAATGGCTTGCAAAGATATTTGCATTTTTCGGCGTATGCGTTGGACTTTTCGGAATAGGAACATTCAGCCAGGTAAACGGAATATCAAGTGCTGTAAACAACTTTTTTGACCCTAAAAACCAGCATACAGTAAAGGTTTTACCGTTCCTTGGTGAGTATTCATGGTCAGTTGTCATTGCTTCGCTTGTACTGGCATTCTGCGTGGCAGCAGTGCTTATCGGCGGAGTAAAGCGTATTGCAAGTGTCAGCCAGATAATAGTTCCTTTTATGGCTGTTATATATATTGTATTTGTGCTCGTGCTTGTGGTATGCAATATCACAGCGGTTCCGGCAGCGTTTGCTACAATAGTAAAGGCAGCGTTTTCACCGAAGGCCATAACAGGCGGTGCCGTGGGAAGCTTTCTTGTTGCAATGCAAAAGGGTGTTGCCAGAGGAATCTTTTCAAACGAGGCAGGACTTGGTAGTGCCCCGATTGCAGCGGCAGCAGCCCAGACAAAGGAGCCTGTACGTCAGGGACTTGTCAGCATGACAGGAACCTTCATTGATACAATAGTTATATGTACACTTACAGGACTTTCCATCGTGCTCACAGGCGCATGGCAGGTTGACGGACTCGAGGGCGTGCAGGTTACTACATACGCATTCCAGAATGGTCTTCCTTTACCGAAAGAGCTATCAGCATTTATACTTATGCTGTGTCTTGTATTTTTTGCCTTTACAACTATACTCGGTTGGGATTATTATAGTGAGCGGTGCTTAGAGTATTTGAGTGGCGGAAGGATGAAATATGTAAAGGTTTATCGCTGGATATATATACTTGCAGTTTTCATCGGACCTTATATGACTGTAAGTGCGGTGTGGACTATCGCTGATATCTTCAACGGTCTCATGGCTCTGCCAAATATGATAGCGCTGTTTGCTCTTAGTGGTGTTGTTGTTAAGGAGACAAAGCATTTCTTCGAGCGACATAGAAATGGAGAAATCGAGGATTAATTATGTTTTATATTTTGCGACATGGAAGAACAGATTGGAATGAGGAGCACAGACTGCAGGGGGAGGTGGATATCCCACTCAACGAAACCGGCAGGCAGATGGCTTACGATGCCGCAGAAAAATATAAGGATATAGATTTTGACATATGCTACTGCTCCCCGCTTAAGAGAGCACAGGAGACGGCAAGGATTTTTCTTGCAGACAGAAACCCTGCAGTAGAGATTATCACTGACAACAGACTTCACGAGATGTGCTTCGGTGATTATGAGGGAGTGAAGAACATCAGGCAAAAGCCCGAATGCCCTGTCTACCTGCTCTTTGAGGAGCCGGAAAAATATGTGGCAAAGGACGGCGCAGAGAGTTTTGAGGAGCTATATCACAGAACAGGCGAGTTTATAGAGCAGGTGCTGAGACCGCAGCTTGAGGCAGGCAAAAATGTGCTTGTCGTGGGACACGGTGCAATGAACTGCAGCATAGTCAATCAGTTTCGCGGCACACCTATAAAGGATTTCTGGAAGGATATGCAGGGAAACTGCGAGCTGCTTAGGGTTGAATAAATTTAGATTATTCTGAATAGCTATATCGTTTGTAATAGATAGGGCATACCGGTTGTGGTGTGCCCTGTTGTTGTCAGAAACTAATTTCAACAGCATTTATTTATAAGTAAATGGATATTATATTATAAGTAATACTAAATTGACCACATAGCCTTATGCTCGTAAAATAATTTTGTAAATTTTTTATTAAATAAGAGTATAATTATTTGGAGGAACCAATGAAAAAGACAACGAACTCTTCACCTTACCAGTTTGAGGGCAGAATACCTCTGTCTCAGGCTATTCCGCTTGGACTGCAGCATGTTATGGCTATGTTCATCGGAAACCTTACACCTCTTATCATTGTTATGGGAGCGTGCGGACTCACAGCGGACGCTGGCTTTGCGGAGCTTAGAACAGCTCTCTTACAGAATGCAATGATTATCGCGGGTATTGTAACATTAGTACAGATGTTTTCCATCGGACCTGTCGGAGGAAAGGTACCTATCGTTATGGGAACTTCTTCGGGCTTTCTTGGAGTATTAAATAATACAGTTGCAGCGTGTGGCGGCGGAGTTATAGCATATGGTGCTATTATGGGAGCCTGCCTTGTAGGAGGTATCTTCGAGGGCATACTCGGAGCCTTCTTAAAGCCTTTGCGCAAGTTTTTCCCGGCAATCGTTACAGGCTCAGTTGTTATAGCAATCGGACTTTCACTCCTTGGAGTGGGAATCAACTACTTCTGTGGTGGAACAGGCAAAAATGATTACGGCTCACTGCCTAACCTTTTTATTGGAATGGTTGTACTTATAGTAATCGTGCTTCTTAAGCATTTTGCACCATCGCGCAGTATTTTTTCATCATCTGCCATCCTTTTTGGTATCCTGGCAGGATATGTAGTAGCAATCATTATGACACTTACCATGTCACACACAGGTGTGACCGCTGACGGTGTTAAATACACATACTCATGGGTTGTAAACTTTGATGAGGTTAAAAATGCGGCATGGATAGCAGTTCCAAGCTTTATAGGCTTTGGAAAGCTGTCAGATGTGGGAATTTCCTTCCATGCCAATGCAATCATCCCGATCGGCATCATGTTTATCGTTACTGCAATCGAGACAGTTGGCGATATCTCAGCCTGTGTGGAGGGTGGAATGGACAGAGAGGCTACAGATTCAGAGCTTTCAGGCGGTGTTATCTGTGATGGTCTTGGTTCATCATTTGCAGCGCTTTTCGGAGTACTGCCAAATACCTCATTCTCACAGAATGTAGGTCTTGTTTCAATGACAAAGGTTGTCAATAGATTTGCTATTTCAATGGGAGCTATATTCCTCGTTATTTGCGGCTTCTGCCCAAAGATTGGAGCTCTCATGTCAATCATGCCTCAGTCAGTGCTCGGCGGAGCTGCTGTTATGATGTTTGCTTCTATCCTGATTTCGGGAATTGAGCTCATCACAAAGGAGCCAATCGGCAGCCGTGAGATTACAATTATCTCAGTAGCAATCGGTTTAGGCTACGGACTTGGCGCTACAACCGGTGCTACATCACATCTGCCATACTATGTACAGCTTATATTTGGCGGTTCAGGTATCGTGCCTTGCTCACTTTGCGCTATTCTTCTCAATATTATTTTGCCGAAGAAGTCAAAGAACGCGCCATATATGTGGGATATGGACGAGAAAGACGATGTGAAGCGTGTGGATGACTAACGCTTAGGATTTTGAAGCCGTCCGGTGCATTAAGTACACCGGCGGCTTTATTGTTTGTGGGAAAGTATGGAAATATATGGAAAAAGTGATTTCAATAGTGGGCGCAGGTGGCAAGACCACACTCGTTCATAAGCTTGCAAGGGAATATCACAGGAGTGGAAAAGGTGTGCTTGTCACAACAACAACGCACATGTATGTCGAAGCTGACACTGACCTATCCTGCGATTTTTTTGCGTTAAGGGATAAAATAATAAAAGATGGATATTGTATGGCGGGCAGAAATATCTGAACAGAAAATATCAGAACAGTCAAAGCCAAAGATGTGCGGACTGCCGTATGATTTACTCGATAAACTGATTAAAGACATGCCACAGGCGTTAGATTATGTTATAATCGAAGCAGATGGGGCAAAGCACCATTCCCTCAAATATCCGGCAGCGGATGAGCCGGTCATATATCCGGGTACCACAGATGTTATCATAGTGCTTGGCACATGGGAAAAGGGCAGGTCATGTAAGGACGTTGTATTTCGATATGAGCTTATGCAAAAGGAGCTTGGAACGGCAGAGGATGCAGTGGTGGATGATTCAGTTATAGATACGCTGCGGCAGGTCTATGTCAGAAAGCTTCGCGATAGCGGGTTTGAAGGACGAGTATCGTGCGTTTTTGCGAATGAGCGTGGGTGGTTCTGAATAGTTGCAAATATGGAAATAATAAGGTAACAGGGTAATTAATCAGATGAGCATGAATCAGAGCAATAATCAGATAATAAAGAAAAATTTGTTAATAATATGCCGCGGTGCAGGAGACCTTGCGACCGGCATCATCCACAGACTGCACCGGGCAGGGCATAGGGTGATAGCGCTTGAGACAGACTATCCGGCTGCCATACGGCGCCAGGTGTCCTTTTGCGAAGCAGTGTATGATGGGAGCGCAGCTGTAGAGGGTGTGACAGCCAGACTTGTTCCTGCCTTGGCTGATGCAGAGACTGATACAGAGACATATTCAGGGATAAATGACACACCGGCAGCTCATATTGCATCAGAAAAGTGGGATAGTTCAGCCATCGAAGCTGTGCTTGAAGCCGGAGAGGTCCCGCTTCTTATAGACCCAAAGGGCGAGTCAATTGCACTTTTAAAGCCGGATGTTGTTGTAGATGCCATAATAGCAAAGAAAAATCTGGGCACCACAATCGATATGGCACCGCTTGTGATAGGAGTAGGCCCGGGCTTTACGGCAGGGCAAGACGTGCATCTGGTGATTGAGTCCATGCGTGGGCACAATCTGGCGCGCATCATTACCGATGGCATGGCACAGCCCAACACAGGTGTTCCGGGAAATATCGCCGGCTTCACAAGTGAGCGTGTGATTCACGCTCCGGCGGCAGGATATATTCATGATGTCAGAAAAATCGGAGACATCGTGCAAAAAGGCGATGAGATAGCGCGGATATATCCGGATAAAGAAAGCTACGACAATGCATTGTCTGAATATGTCCCTGTGAATGCTACAATTACAGGCATCATACGAGGCCTTATCCGTGAGGGATATTATTTCAGGAAAGGCTTCAAGATAGCGGATATCGATCCGCGCGAGAGTGAGCTAACAAACTGCTTTACAATCTCTGACAAGGCAAGAAGTATAGCAGGCAGTGTGCTTGAGACGGTATCGGCATTTGAGCACGGCGTAAAGATTTATTAAATAATAAATGAGGGTAACTATTTAGGTGTTTTCAGTGGTTCTAAATAGTTACAGTGAGGATAAATAGATTGACGCAGGAAAACGAATTAGATATCAATAATCAGGAAAAAAATAAAGGAAAGCTTACACATTTTAATGAGGCAGGGGAAGCTCACATGGTGGATGTGCATGCAAAGGATGACACATACCGCGTGGCGAAGGCCTGTGGCACGATAAAGGTAAATGGCGCAGTATACAGGGCGGTATCTACGGGCACAGCTAAAAAGGGCGATGTGCTGGCAGTGGCGAGGATTGCGGGAATCATGGGCGCAAAGAACAATTCCATGCTCATTCCGCTCTGTCATGCTATTGCCATGACGAAGTGTGATGTTGAGTTTGAACTGGATGAAAAAACAGCAGTATCACGGCAATCTGCACGACAGCCTGTGTGGGCAAAACCGGTGTAGAGATGGAGGCCATGACAGGGGTCAGTGTGGCGCTTCTTACCATATATGATATGTGTAAGGCACTGGATCGTGGCATGGAAATTGGGCAGATACATCTGCTGGAAAAATCCGGTGGCAAGAGCGGACACTACGTTACTGTTCACAACTAACAATGTGACCGGCAACGATTACAGCCCATTTAAAATGCTGAGAAGTTAAAAATACACAATTAATCAAGGATAACAGGGAGATGTAATGTATACTGTAGGGATTATAACGATAAGCGATAAAGGCGCAGCGGGCCAAAGAGAGGATAAAAGCGGTCCGAAAATAAAGGAACTGCTTCCAAAAGATAAGTATGATGTGGTTTCATATAAAATCATACCGGATGAGAGGGAACAGATTGCAGACGAGCTTGTCAGGCTGTGTGATGCTGTGAAATGCAATCTGGTGCTTACAACCGGAGGTACCGGGTTTTCACCGAGAGATATCACACCGGAAGCTACAATGGATATTGCAGAGCGTAATGCACCGGGTATCGCTGAGGCACTGAGAGCGTACAGCATGAGTCTTACACCTAAAGCCATGCTTGGCAGAGGAGCTTCAGTTATCAGGAAAAACACACTGATAGTCAATCTGCCCGGCAGTGTGAAGGCAGTGTCGGAGAGCATGGATTTTCTGATGGGAAATATAGAGCATGGACTTGATATTTTACTGCAGTATGACAGTGAGTGCGGCCGGTGACGGAAATGCACGAGGTATGGTTTAGGGCAGTAACTATTTACAAAAATAATATTTGGAGTGTGGGATTATATGAAGCTTATGAAGACAACGGAGGCAGTCGGACAGGTGCTTTGCCACGATATCACACAGATTATCCCAGGTGTGAAAAAGGATGCGGTTTTTCGCAAGGGGCATATTATAACAAAAGAGGATATACCGGTGCTGCTTAGCGTCGGAAAAGACACCATATATATATGGGAAAATGATGAGACCATGATGCACGAAAATGAGGCAGCAGAGGTGCTTTATCGTATGAGCGCATGTGGCACAAATAGCAATGAGACCGACGTTGAACGTCATTGTGAAGCCGCAGAATCCGGCATTTTTGGTGGCACCGCAAGTAAAATGCATCCATCCCCTGTAAAGGAAGGCAAGATAGAGGTGATTGCTGACTGTGACGGACTGCTTAAGGTGGACAGCAAAAAGCTGAAAAAGGTCAACTCCTTTGGTGAAATGATGATAGCAACGAGGCACGGCAATACCACTGTGAAAAAGGGGGATAAGCTTGCCGGAACAAGAATCATACCGCTTGTCATAAAAAAGGATAAGCTGGAGGCGGCTTCGCACATATGCGATGACGGACCGATTCTTGATATAAAGCCGTTTGTGGTCAGAAAAGCAGCAATAATCACAACCGGAAACGAAGTGTACCATGGCAGGATACAGGATGCGTTTACCCCTGTTATTGAGAAAAAAATAGCAGAGTTTGGTGCACATATGATGTTTCATGAGGTGTTTGATGATGATGATCAAAAAATAACAGACGGATGCTTACGTGCAATAGAGGCAGGAGCGGAGATTGTATTTTGCACAGGAGGAATGAGCGTGGATCCTGATGATAAAACACCGCTTGCCATAAAAAATACAGGCGCGCGGATCGTGTCGTATGGTTCACCGGTGCTGCCGGGAGCCATGTTTTTGCTGTCGTACTATGATGCAGGTGACAGGCTGGTGCCGATATGTGGACTGCCTGGCTGCGCCATGTATAACAAGCGCACGATATTTGATATTGTATTGCCGAGGCTTATGGCGTGTGATATGATTTTGGCAGATGAGCTTGCCGGACTTGGAGAAGGCGGACTCTGCCTGAATTGTGATGTCTGCACGTTTCCTAACTGCGGTTTCGGGAAGGGCTTTTAATATGCGCGATAGATTTGGCAGAGAGATTGACTACATGCGCATATCGGTGATAGATAGCTGTAATCTGAACTGTTATTATTGCAACCCACAGGACAATAATAAAAATTGTCAGGTAATAAATACACTTAGCGTAAAAAAGGTGCTTTGCATAGTCCGCGCAGCCACAAGGCTTGGAATCACGCATTTTCGTCTGACAGGCGGTGAGCCGCTTCTGCATCCGCAGATTGATGAGATGGTTTCGCAAAATCAAAAAAATACCCGGTGTCAGGAGTGTATCGCTCACCACAAACGCAGTACTGCTTGCGCAGCATGCAAAGCAGCTTAAGGAAGCCGGCATAGACAGTATAAATGTGAGCCTGGACACGATAGATGCGTCAGAATATGAACATATCACAAAAAAACCGCTGCTTCATAAAGTGGAGCATGGAATCGATGCCGCCATAGAGTGTGGAATAAGAGTGAAAATCAATGCAGTGCTCACACCGCAGACAGATGTGGTGGCTCTCACACGGTATGCTTCAAAAAAAGGCACAGATATCCGTTTTATAGAGATGATGCCGGTAGGTGAAGGGCATACCAACGGAGTCGAGCCGTATGAGAAGGTTATTGGTGCACTTTTAGAAATATATGGAACTCCTTGCCATATAGATACTGAAAATAGAGAAGAAATTAATTCGAGATATAATAATGCGGATAACGGTCCTGCAGAGTATTACAGTTTTCATGGACTTGATATCAGAGTAGGGCTGATTCAGGCAATCCATGGGAAGTTCTGCGATACCTGCAACCGCATACGTGTTACGGCTGACGGCAGGCTTATACCATGCCTGGGAAGCAGCGTGACGATGGATTTAGTACCTGATTCATGCGAATTTACAGATGATTTGGAAAAAGATTTTGTAATAGTTCAGGCACTAAAGGCTGCCATAAAGGCAAAGCCGGGGTGTCATAATTTTAATGATAATGCTGTGACATATACAAAAACTACAGAGACAAAGACTGTGGAGACAAGGACTACAGAGCTGAAAGCTGCGGATGCAGCAAGAAATATGAGCCGGATAGGAGGCTGATAGCAAATCATGGGAAAGCTTCTTGCAATCAATATAAGCAAAGAGAGAGGAACTGAAAAGAGAGAGGTGCCACAGGCGGAGCTTGTTGCAGACTATGGCATCATGGGAGATGCACATGCCGGAAAGTGGCACAGGCAGGTCAGCCTGCTTTCCGCAGAGAAAATAGATGCCTTCAGGGCAAGAGGAGCGCAGATAGACAACGGCGCATTTGGCGAAAATTTAATTATATCAGGATTTGATTTCAAGAATTTACCGCTTGGAACACGCTTTTGCATAGGAGATGCTATTCTGGAGATGACGCAGATAGGCAAGCAGTGTCATTCGCATTGTGCTATCTACAAGAGGATGGGCGAGTGCATTATGCCAAAGGAGGGCGTGTTTGCAGTAGTCATAAGAGGCGGTCAGATTCATACCGGTGACGAGGTGAAGCTGATTCCGGCAAACATATATGCTTCGATAAAGGACAGACCGGCGGATAGCCGCTGTGAGCTGTTGACAGTCATAGAAGGAGCACATGCCGGTGAAAAGGCGCTTTATATAGATGGCAGAATAAGAGTGGCATCAGGCAGTGCATGGGCAGATGAAATAAATGACAATGATAATTCCATTGTGATGTTTAAACAACAGATAGGCAGCAGACCACGCCTCATAATCTGCGGAGGAGGTCATGTATCGGCGGCACTTGTACGCATGGCATCACTTTTGGCCTTTGACATATGGGTGATAGAGGACAGACCTCTGTTTGCCGATAATGCAAAGCGCCAAGGAGCAGACCGTGTAATTTGCGGCGATTATAAAAAAACTCTCGCCAGGCTAGAGCCACAGGCGGATGATTACTATGTATGCATGACAAGAGGTCATCGCTTTGATATGGAGTGTCTTACAGAGATATTCAGAAAGCCATACGCCTATGTGGGGATGATGGGCTCAAAGAAAAGAGCTGCCATAGTAAAAAAGACCTTGAAGAATCGGGATTTTTACAGGAAACCATATCCGGATTACATTCTCCGATAGGCCTTGCAATAGGTGGACAGACACCGGAGGAAATTGCGCTTTCGGTGATAAGTGAGATAGTAAAGTGCAAAAATGAGCGTACCAGTTGCACGCAGGTGGATAACGAAGTGCTTGATGCACTTATTGAGGCATCAGATGAGAAGTATATACTGTGTACCATCATAAAAAAGAATGGCAGTGCACCGCGCGGAGTCGGAACACAGATGCTCGTGAGCTCAGACAATCGGATTATCGGAACTATAGGCGGCGGTTGTGCGGAGGCAGAGGTTATAAGCCATTGCAGGAGACTGTTTCGCAAGCAGGAGTTTAAATGCGGCCTGATGGATGTGAGCATGAACACTGACGATGCCGAGAAAGAGGGCATGGTGTGCGGAGGCAGTATTTCGGTGCTGCTGGAGCAGATTGGATGATGAAATTATCATATATTAATAAATCAAGATAAGCTGAATATGAATATTAATCACATGTATATTTAATTTAAATAAGCGAAAATAGAGGTTAAAAGTATGAGCTTAAGAATAGCGACAGGCACTGACGGACCAAGAAGGAGCGCAAGGGCTTAAAGAGAAAATTTGCAGCATATGCAGGACTTGCGTTTGGACTTATCCTTATAGCAGGACTTTTTGCAGGCTGTGGAAAAAAGGATACAGCAGATGCAGATGTCGATTTATCAATTTTTGCGGCAAAGAGCTTAAACGGTGTTATGGATGAAATTTGTGCAGCCTACACCAAGGCGCATCCAAATGTAAACTTCCGGAACAACTATGACAGCTCCGGAACTCTGATGGCACAGATTAAAGAGGGTGCGAAGTGCAACATCTTTTTCTCAGCAGGAGTGGCACAGATGGATGAGCTTCAGAATGGCTACGACGGAGGAAGCGTGGTGGACGGTACTCGTGTTGACCTATTAAATAATCAGGTGTGCCTTGTTACATATAAGAATAGTGGCACGGCAGTTACCGGCTTTGCAGACATCTCAAAGGCTAAAAATATGGCACTTGCTGACGGAACTGTTCCTGTAGGACAGTACACCAGAGCAGCACTGGTAAATTCAAAAATGGTTGAAGGTGATGTTTCAAATCCACAGGCTATTTCAGATTCTGATATCTCAAAGGCACTTGATGGTCTGGAAATAAACAGCTGTGCCAATGTAGGTGCGGTTGCATCTGCCGTAGCTGAGGGCGCAAATGAGATAGGAACAGTTTATTACTCAGATACATTCGGATACGAGAACCAGCTTGATATTATAGAAAAGCTTCCAAACAGCTTAACAGGCGATGTCATCTATCCGATAGCAGCCTTAAAGGGAGACAGCACTACATCAGATGAGCTTGAAGCAGCAAAGGAATTTATCGCATACCTTCAGACAGATGAGGCAATGTCAGTATTTGAGAAATATCATTTTTCGGTAAATGAATAATGGGACAGATTGATTTTTCACCGCTTTGGGTAACATTAAAAACAGGAATAGTAGCGTCAGTTTTTCTTTTTTATAGGAATAGCTTTTGCTGAGCTTGTCATAAATACAAAGGGCAGAGTGAGGGCATTCTGGGATGGACTGCTGACACTTCCTATGGTATTGCCGCCTACCGTGGCTGGATACATTCTTTTAAGGATTTTCAGCACAAGGCGTCCTTTTGGAAGCTTTTTAAGCCATAGCATGGGGATACAGGTAGTACACACGTGGCTTGGCTGTGTGGTGGCAGCAACCATCATTGCACTCCCTCTCATGTACAGAAATGCGAGAGCGGCATTTGAGCAGATAGATGAAAATGTCATATATGCGGCGCGCACTCTCGGCATAAGTGAGTGGAAGATTTTCTGGAAGATACGTCTGCCGATGGCAAAGCCCGGCATTATTTCGGGTGTCACACTGGCCTTTGCCAGAGCTATCGGTGAGTACGGTGCCACATCGATGCTTGCCGGAAATATAGCAGGAAAAACCTCGACCATATCACAGCAGATAGCAATGGTTGTCCAAAGTGGAGACTATGCCACAGCGGGCTTCTGGTGCATAGTAATCATAGCGATTTCGTTTGCATGCCTTGTATCGATAAATATGATATGCGGCAAAAGCAAGGGCATAAAGAGAAAGAGAAAAAATAATGTCGCTCATAGTAAAAATAAAAAAAACAGTTGGATAATTTCATGCTCTCGGTTGACATGGAGCTTACGGACGAGGTTGTGTCCGTAATCGGTATGTCGGGCTCAGGAAAGAGTATGACATTAAAGTGCATAGCAGGGATAGAGACACCGGACTCAGGCTTTATATCATTAAACGGCCGTGTGCTGTATGATTCGAAAAAGCGTATAAATCTGCACCCGGGTAAGCGCAGGGTAGGCTATCTGTTTCAGGACTATGCATTATTTCCGACAATGACTGTGATGGAAAATATATGCATAGCAATGGGTCAGCGTAATGAGGAAAAAGTGAAGGGCTGGCTGAAGAGGTATGGGCTTGAGGGCATGGCATACACATATCCCAATCATCTCTCCGGTGGTCAGAGGCAGCGCGTGGCAATGCTTCGCATGCTTGCGGCTAAGCCGGAGTGTATACTGCTCGATGAGCCTTTTTCGGCACTGGATGAGCATGTAAAAAGAAGCATGGAATCAGAGCTTATGGAGATGCTCACAGATTTTCACAATCCTGTTGTTTTTGTGTCACACAATCGCGATGAGGTGTATCGCCTGGCCGAGCGTATCGGAAGCATGGAGAGCGGTGTACTGAGTACAGTCCGCGACAAAAAAGATTTCTTTATGCGGCCTATGTCTGTGGAGCAGGCACTGCTTGTGGGCTGCAACAATATATCAGAGGTAAAATGGCAGGATAAGCATCATTTGTTTGCTGTGGAATGGGATAGCGTATTTGAGGTCGCTGATGAGCAGCTTGAACAGACTGCAATGAGTATGGACGGCATATCGCACATAGGTGTTTTCCCACAAGATATTATAATATCTGCAGGCAAAACAAAAACGGCACTTGCATATGCTGATAAAAATACAATCAGGATTAAAGATTATAAAATGATTGAAGAACTGAAAAGCTGGGAAGTATTGTGTAAATTAAATAACGATTCAATAATTTACGCAAGCCTTCCGAGGCATACAGAAGCAAATATGCTTAGCAAAAATATAAATGATGAGCTTTATATAAAGAATTTTTATCTGCTTGGATGAGAAGTAAATGAGGACATACTATGATTTACCTGGACAATGCTGCCACAACAATTAAAAAGCCGGATGCGGTATATGATGCAGTACTTGATGCAATGAAGCACTGCGGTAATTCCGGGCGCGGGGCATCGGATGCATCGCTTGATGCGTCGAGGAAAATATATGAGGCCAGAATGTGTCTTACAGAATTTTTCGGCGGAGATGATGCGGCCAGACTCGTTTTTACGGCAAATGCCACTGAGGCACTAAACATTGCAATCCACGGACTGTTTGAGCCGGGGGAGCATGTGATTACAACACAGCTCGAACATAATTCTGTGCTCAGGCCTCTTTATATGCAAAGGGAGCGGGGCGTGGGTGTGGATATTGTACCATGCAGTGATGTAGGCATAAAAAGGGGGATAATTTCCCCGTTGGACATAGAGGCTTTAATCCGTCCGGATACAAAAGCCATTGTATGCACACATGCTTCAAATCTCACAGGCAACGTGGTGGATATTAAGTCGATAGGGCAAATCGCACGAAAGCATAACCTTTTATTTATAGTCGATGCATCGCAGACAGCCGGTGTGATTCCGATAGATGTAAAAGACATGAATATTGATGTGCTCTGCTTCACAGGCCATAAGGGGTTGATGGGACCGCAGGGCACCGGAGGACTTTATGTGGGGGAGAGAGCAGATATAAAGCCGTTTAAGAGCGGTGGCACCGGCGTGCTAAGCTTTCTTGAGAGCCAGCCTGAGGAGCTTCCGACAAGACTTGAGGCCGGTACCTTAAACGGTCCGGGAATCGCAGGGCTTTTAACAGGTGTCATGGAGCTTGAGAAAATCGGCCTCGACAATATATACGCTAAAGAACATGAGCTGATGCAGGTATTTATGGGAAAAATAAAGACAATCCCGGGAATCAGGATATATGGAGATTTCGATATACTGCCCGACAATGGTGTGCACTGTGCGATTGTTTCAGTAAATATAGCTGATATGGACTCGGCGGAGGTGTCAGACATACTTATGAATGAGTATGGCATTGCAACAAGGAGCGGTATACACTGCGCACCGCTGATGCATAAATTCTTTGGAACACAAAATCAGGGTATGGTGAGATTCTCATTTTCATATTATAATACAGTTGATGAGATAAATGAGGCCGCTGAAGCGCTTATGCAGATTGCGGCATTGCGATAAATGGTATTAAACAATTGAAAGGAGCAAAAATGCCACAGGAAATAGTGTTTTGCAAGGGCGGTGGCTGTACTGCAAAGCTTGGTCCGGATTTGTTAAGTCATGTTTTAGCAAAGCTGCCAAGGGGTGAAAAAGACAGCAATCTGCTCATCGGATATGATAGCTGTGATGATGCGGCAGTGTACAAAATTTCAGATGACACGGCGGTAGTCCAGACGCTTGATTTTTTCCCGCCAATGGTTGATGATCCGTATACGTTTGGACAGATAGCGGCCGCAAATGCGCTCAGTGATATCTATGCGATGGGCGGCACAGTAAAGACCGCATTGAACATCGTCTGTTTCCCTGAGAAAATGGACCTGAATATACTCGGCAAAATAATGCAGGGCGGTGCCGATAAGGTGATAGAGGCAGGCGGCACACTTGCAGGTGGTCATTCTATAGCAGACAGTGATGTAAAATACGGTCTTTCAGTCATGGGTACGGTCCACCCGGAGCATATTTACAGCAACAACACAGGGCAGCCGTCAGATGTGCTTATACTTACAAAGAAACTCGGAGTGGGTCTTGTATGCAACGCAAACCGCGTAGGGGAGGCTCCGTTAGGTGCAATTGAGGATGCGGTAAGCTCTATGACCACACTGAATAAGGCAGCATCCGAAATCAGTCATGCATTCGATATACATGCATGCACAGATGTCACGGGCTTTAGCTTTTTAGGACATCTGAGTGAGATGTTAAATGATGATATAACAGCACTTATCGACTCGATTTCCATACCGGTCATTACCGGAGCACTGCGATGCGCAGATGAGTTTTTCCTCACGGCAGCAGCGCAGCGCAACAGAAACCATGTAGGTGATAAGGTGTGCTTTGCAAAAAATATACCTTTCTCAATGGAGGAGGTGCTCTTCGATCCGCAGACCTCCGGAGGACTGCTGTTTGCGGTAAAAGCTACTGAGGCAGATGCATTTTTGCATGAGCTTAAAGCCGCAGGGCTTCCTGCTGCGAAGGTGGGACGATTTGTTAAGCGGCGAGATGTGCCGATATATGTGAACTGACTTTAAGCTGCCATAGCTTATGCAAATTTGCTGACAGGCTGCATGCCCTGCTGCATTTTGAGGGCTGACGAGTTAAAATAACATAGGGAGGATTATAAATATGATAACAGTAAATGCAATAGGGGATACATGTCCAATCCCGGTAGTAAAGACAAAGAAAGCAATCGAGGCTCTCACACAGCCGGATACGGTGGAGACACTTGTGGACAATGAAGTTGCAGTGGAAAATTTAAAAAAGATGGCTGTACAGAAAGGCTATAGCTGCGATAGCAGTAAGCTCGACGACGGAAGCTACAGCGTAAAGCTGACAATTGAGGCTCTTAATACAGAAGCACTTTCGGATACAGACGAGGCTTCACAGTATACATGCAGACCGGCTGCAGATAACAGAGTTGTTGTAATCAGCTCTTCATATATGGGAGATGGCAGTGAGGAGCTTGGCAGTGTACTTATAAAGGGCTTCATCTATGCGCTTTCGCAGCAGGATAATCCGCCTGAAACCATGCTTTTCTATAATGGAGGCGCGAAGCTGACCTGTGAGGGCTCAGAGTCACTTGAGGATTTAAAGGAGCTTAAGAGCCGTGGGGTGAAAATCCTTACCTGCGGAACATGCCTGAACTACTATGAGCTGTCAGATAAGCTTGCAGTCGGAGAGGTGACCAACATGTATGATATCGCAGAAAAGATGGCTGGGGCATCTCTTATTGTAAGTCCGTAGAGTTGTACAAGGTGTGAGGTAATGGATAAAAATTTGGCAAGAGAAAAGAAAAAACGGCTAATCATCACCTTCGAGACTACCACAGCACCGTTGAAGCTTGATATCAAGGGCAAGGCATGCGGTATTCCGGGACGCACGATTCCTCTTCCGTCTGTCATATCGGCGGGCTGCGGGCTGGCATGGAGAGCAGAGCTTTCTGACAGGGAGTGCCTCATAGCTTTTATGAAGGAGCATGACATCAGGTGGGAAGCGATGTATGAAATAGAAATGAGGTAACTGATAGTTACCTATATAACAGGAGAAAAATATGTTTTATTACAATCAGTATGTGAGGGCGCAAAGCCTTGATGAAGCCTATGAGCTTTATCAGAAAAAACCGAATTTTGTGCTGGGCGGCATGCTCTGGCTCAAAATGAAAAATAAGACGCTTGGCACGGCAATTGATCTGTGCGATCTCGGGCTTGACAAAATTGATGAGGATGAGAACGAGTTTAGAATCGGTGCATATGCAACACTCAGGCAGATAGAGACACATGAAGCCCTGAATGCATATACACACGGTGCAATCGCAGAGTCGGTCAGACACATTGTTGGAGTGCAATTTAGAAATGTGGCAACTGTTGGAGGAAGCATCTGGGGAAGATTCGGATTTTCAGATGTCATGACGATTTTCAGGGCACTGGGAGCAAAGGTGCAGCTTCACAAGGCAGGAATTATGGATTTGGACGAGTTTGCGGCACTTCCAAGAACCACGCGTGATGTGCTCGTATCAGTGATAGTACCGAAAAATGCAAAGGGCGTAGTATACTTAAGCCAGAGAAACCAGTCAACAGACTTTCCGGTGCTCACATGTGCAGTGGCAAATAGAAGCGGCAGGTATGTGGCGGTTATCGGAGCATCACCATATATGGCAGAGCCTGTGTGGGATGAGGAGGGCATACTCGATGGTTTAGCAGATGCAAAGACAGACGGTAATGCAGCCTTGACAGAGAACTCCGAAAGCAATGCCAAAATAGATAAATTTGCCGGATATGTTGCAGAGCATATCCGTTTTGGAAGCAATATAAGGGCAGGCGCCGAGTACAGGGAGATGATATGCAGGGTGCTTACACGCCGCGCTGTCACACAGTCGCTTGACATCTGCGATGAAATTAAGCACGAGCATTAAGTAGGAAGGAATTCATATATATGGATGTTAAAATAAAATTAAATGGAAAGTTAATAACCGACTCGGTAGACCAGGATATGGTCCTTTTAGACTTTTGCCGCAAGCACAATTGCTTTTCGGTGAAGAGAGGCTGTGAGTCAGGCAACTGCGGTCTTTGTACAGTGCTTCTGGATGGAAAGCCTGTGCTGTCATGCAGCACGCCGATAGGCAGGGCAGACGGCAGAGCGGTGGACACCCTCGAGGGACTTGAGGATGAAGCTAAGCAGTTTACAGGATTTTTTGCTGCACAGGGAGCGGATCAGTGCGGCTTCTGTAATCCGGGTTATATTGTAAATATTGTGGCGCTTCTGAGAGAAAATCCAGACCCGACTGACGAGGAAATTCTTGAATATCTTTTCAGGAAATCTGTGCCGTTGTACAGGATATCAGAGTCAGCTGCGCTCAATCAGAAATTTCTTAAACAGTAAGAAAGAGGGCGCACCTCTTAATCTTGAGGCAGGCGTCTACGGAGAGGATATCGGAAAGGAGTGGCAGGATGAGCACAAATCAAACTAACGAAAACAGCTTCAACCGCGCCAGAAGGGATTACCACGCAGTTGGAAAATGTATACCTAAAAAGGACTCGAGCCAGCTTTTACTCGGAAAGCCGGTATTTACCGATGATATCACACCGCGTGATGCGCTTGTCATAAAGCTTCTTAGAAGCCCGTATGCAAATGCAATTGTCGAGGATGTAAAGACAGATATCGCTCTTAAGGTGCCGGGCATGGTCGCAGTATACACCTGGGAGGATGTTCCGAAAAAGCGTTTTTCTATCGCAGGCCAGACTTTTCCGGAGCCGTCACCATATGACAGATTAATCCTTGATCGCCATGTGAGAAGCGTAGGTGACGCCGTCGCTATAGTGGTCGGAGAATCTGAAAAGGCGGTGGACAAGGCTCTTAACATGATAAAAGTAAAGTACACGGTGCTTGAGCCGGTGCTTGACTTCAGAAAGTCGCTGGATAACAAGGTGCTCGTGCATCCTGAGGATGACTGGTCATCCAGCATAGATACAGGCGATGTAAAGCGCAATCTCATTCACCACGAGGAGGACGAGCATGGAAATGTAGAGAAAATTCTGTCAGAGTGCGATGAGATTATTGAGCACACATATCGCATAAAGGCAGCGCAGCAGGCATATATGGAGACCTGCAGGGCATACTGTGAGATAGACAGATACGGCAGACTTCACTGTATCAGCTCGACACAGATAGTTTTCCACCTGCGCCGAATACTGGCAAATGCACTTGATATTCCAAAGTCTATGGTGCGCGCTGAAAAGCCGCGTATCGGAGGCGGTTTCGGTGCCAAGCAGACAGCGGTCTGTGAGGTGTATCCGGCATTTGTTACCTGGAAGACAAAGCGTCCGAGCAAGATAATCTACAGCAGAAAAGAGTGTCAGACTATCGCGTCACCGCGTCATGAGATGGAAGTCACCGTGCGTCTCGGAGCGATGAAAGATGGTCATATAAGGGCAATCGATCTTTATACGCTGTCAAATGGTGGAGCATACGGAGAGCATAGCACTACAACAGTAGGACTCTCCGGTCATAAATCGCTTCCGCTTTATACAGGAGGCTGCGAGGCAACCAGATTTTCATGCGATGTTGTGTATACAAACGTGCAGGCGGCAGGAGCATACAGAGGCTATGGAGCCACACAGGGTATATTTGCACTTGAATCAACCGTCAATGAGCTTGCAGAAAAGCTGCATATAGACCCGGTTGAGCTTCGTTTGAAAAATATTGTACGCGAGGGCATGTTTATGCCGGCATATTTTGGCGAGACAGCAAATGCATGTGCACTCGACAGATGCATAATGCACTGCGCGGACAATTTCCACTGGGCAGAAAAGTATCCTGTCCGCGACATGGGAAATGGCAAGGTTCGTGCGGCAGGCATGGCACTTGCAATGCAGGGCTCCTGCATATCCAATGTAGATGTCGGCTCGTGTACATTAAAGCTTTCAGACTGTGGCACCTACAATATGATGATAGGTGCGGCAGACATGGGAACAGGCTGTGATACAATACTTGCGCAGATGGCGGCTGAGGTGCTCGACTGTGAGCCGGATGATATAACAGTGTTTGGAGCGGATACAGATGCTTCTCCTTATGACTCGGGTTCATATGCCTCATCAACCACCTACATCACAGGAATGGCCACACAGAATGCAGCACTTGAGCTTCGTGAAAATATAAAGAAAATCGGTGCACAGCTGCTGGGCTGTGCTGCATCAGAGGTGGATTTCGATGGTAAAGAGGTGTATATCATAAATCCGGACGGTGCAGACAATGGGGCAGTTTCCGTAAGTCTTTCCGATATAGCAACAAAATCACAGGTCAACAACACGATACCTGTAGATGTCACCGCCACATATTCATCACCTGTCTCACCGCCACCATACATGGTAGGCATGGTCGAGATAGAGCTTGATAAGGAGACAGGAGCAGTTAAAATACTTGATTATCAGGCTGTCGTGGACTGTGGAATCCCGGTCAATCCAAACCTTGCGCGTGTACAGACAGAGGGTGGCATAGGTCAGGGAATCGGCATGGCACTTTATGAGAATGTCACCTACAATGCCGGTGGTAAAATCGCAGAAAATGATTTCATGCAGTACAAGATACCGACACGACAGGATGTGGGACATATCAACGTCGAATTTGAGACAAGCTATGAGCCTTCAGGCCCATTCGGAGTCAAGTCAATCGGCGAGATAGTTATCAATACACCGGCTCCTGCACTGGCACATGCCATTTATCGCGCAACAGGCGTATGGCACAGGACAGTTCCGTTTACCCCTGAGAAAATACTTATGGGAATGGCAGACCCTGACTGGCACGAAAAGGACCTAAGAGTGAAATGATTCATATCATATACATGGCGGCTGGAAACAGCCGCCGTTTTGGAAGTAACAAGCTGTTTTATGAGCTGGATGGAAAACCTATGTACAGGCATCTGCTTGAACGTTTGGTAGAAATTAAAGATAGATATAATAAATTAAAAAAGGCTAGGAAAAAAGATAAAAAATGCAGAATCGAATAACCCGGTCATAGATATAATCGTCGTTACACGTTACCGGGAAATACTGGACTACTGCTCATCTATCCCTGATTGCCATGCAGTCTTAAGTCCGGACAGCGAAAAAGGCATATCCTACACCATAAAGGCAGGAATTATGGCTGTGCATGAGCAGAAAAAGACCGGTATGCAGATGGGGCAAAGCAGTGTGTGGCAGAAAAAGCCAGAAAAAAACAGTGGCTCGTTACATAATACAGCCGAAACAGAGGACTACTACATGTTTGCAGTAGCTGACCAGCCATATTTAAAAAGTCAAAGCGTGATTAAATTAATAGACAAAATACTTGAAAATAAAGGGAATAAGCGATTAGTATTTTCGCTTCGCTGTGGAGATGCCGTAGGCAATCCGTGTGTATTTCATTCATCGCTTATCCCGCAGCTTTTATCACTGGAGGGTGATAAGGGTGGCAGAAGTGTGGCAAAGAAGTATGACTGTGTATATGTGGATATCGCAGATGAGCGTGAGCTGATGGATATAGATACCTTATCAAATTCAAAACATACCGTGACATTATAAAAGCTATTATGAAAGCTATTATGAAAGAGCACTGTATCAGTGCATACCGAATGTATATTTTATTCAAATTCCCATATACTACCTCCAAAGCATGAATGCAAATGCAAAAAAGTAACCGGAGGACAATAAAGTGAAAATCACAGGATTGACCAGAAGAGTAGATTCCCTCGGCAGAATAGTCATACCAAAGGAGCTTCGCAGGATGCTGCATATAAAAGAGGGAAGCCCACTGGAAATATATATGGATGCGGACGAGACGATAGTGCTAAAGAAATATTCGCAGGTGGGAAGCCTGAAGAATATATCACAGGCATATGCACAGAGCCTGTCAAAGGTAACCGGTGCCACGGTATGTGTGGCGGATAGGGATGAGATAATAGCGGCAGCCGGCAAAAACCACAAAAATTATATAGGCAAGGCTTTGTCAAAAGAGCTCGAGAATATTATGGATAAGAGAAAAAGTGCATTGTACAGTAAAAAAGACGATACCCTGATACCTGTGGTGAAGGACGATAAAGCTGACTGTGAAGCGCAGGCAATAGCAGTAATAGTGCATGATGGTGATAGTGCGGGAGCCGTTATACTATGTGCTTACGATGAAAAAGCCGATAAGTCTGAGATTGCCGAAAAGCTGGCGGGTGCAGCAGCAGAATTTCTGGCTGATCAGCTTGGCTAGAGATAGCGAAAAGCATTGTAAAAAACTATTTACTTGACTACAACAGTAATAAAGATGTAAAATAGTTTGATAAAGGGAGCAATTAGCTTCCTTTTGTGCTATAAAGGTATAATAGAAAATTAATCAATTATTAATTATCTGACGTAGAGGCATTGTAGTATAATAGACAGTACATATTGGATATAGTTGTCAATTATCTATAAAGTATGCCGATATACAATGGTATACCGATAGTTTGGAGGTAACGTTTAGAAATGGACAAAACAAGAAAAAAGAAAAAGAAAGAAAAAGAC
>ENA-OQKI01000087-OQKI01000087.1-human-gut-metagenome-genome-assembly--contig:-NODE-87-length-22127-cov-2.733955_pt1 | contig 22127 bp, 16 predicted proteins | sample MGYA00242778_ERZ504798 | MGnify/ENA primary metagenome ERZ504798 (study PRJEB26092, sample SAMD00036414) | human gut metagenome | host: Homo sapiens | study: EMG produced TPA metagenomics assembly of... | reverse complement strand
ACCATGCGATGAGCGATGGCCCAAGGGTCGCGAGCGGGTGCTGGGCCATGTGTTCAACATCGTCCAGGCCGGCGATCCCGAAGCGGGCGAGGCACATCAGGTGATTTGCGATATCGCCGACTACTGCAAGCGCTATATCTGATCGCCGTTCGTGCGGCCGAACCAACAGTGGGGGTGTTCTATCAGTGTGGAACACCCCCACTCTGCGTGGTGAGAAGCGTTATGCGGGATCACAGCCGCAACTGCAGCCAAAGTGCTCAGCGATACCCGTCCCACAGGGGCAGGGGCATCAGCACGTCCTCGCAGTCGGCCCACATGGTATTGAGATTTTGGCCGGGGGTGCGCAGCCAGCGCAGCTGAAGGCCGTCCATCATCGAGAACCCGGCCTGCAGCACATGCTCGACATTGACGCCTTCCGGCACGGCCCAGTTGATATTGAGCGCCATGGTGACCGTGCGGCGCTCGCGGTCGGCGAAGTAATCGTGCGCGGGATGGGCCGGGTCAAGTGCCTCGGTGCTCAGCGTGGAGAACATGTGCACCAGCGCGGGCCGCTTGTTGTTCACCGCCACCACCTGACGCCACATGTCCGCGATGAGCGGGCGCTCCTGGGCGACCATCGCGGCATTGATCGACTCGGTGACCCGGTCGTATTCCTCGGTCAGCGCCAGCTTGAGCAGTCCCTCCTTGCTGCCCACGTAATGCAGCACGCCGGCCTTGGTGAGCCCCACTTCGGTGGCGATGCGTTGCAACGACGTGCCGTAATAGCCAAGCTTGCCGAACGATTCGACGGCGGCGTCGAGAATCGCGGTGCGGCGATCGGTATCGGTGGGGAGGGGGCGTTCATACAGGCAACCTTACGGTCGGTTAGTAGTGGTTCCAAATGATTTCGGCGTGTTGTGTCGGAGATTTTGATAATCTACCTACCAACCGGTTGGTCGAGAAAAAACGACGACTGAGGTTCGTGGAGGAACCTCAGCCAACGTTCCAAACCAACAGCAACCCTACTGGGCCGGAAACGACACACAACGACGAACACAACACGACAACGAAACAACGCAACAACAACCGCACAACCTAAGGAAAGGGGCAACATGAGCGAGTCCACCTACCCGTCCGTCAAGGATCTGACCCTGGAAGAGAAGGCATCCCTCACCTCCGGCGGCGACGCCTGGCATCTGCAGGGCGTGGAGTCCAAAGGCATCCCAGGCTACATGATCACTGACGGTCCTCACGGTCTGAGGAAGTCCCTGGCCTCCAGCGCCGGTGAGACCGACCTTGACGACTCCGTGCCCGCCACCTGCTTCCCGCCGGCCGCCGGCTTGTCCAGCTCTTGGAATCCTGAGCTCATTCACAAGGTTGGTGAGGCGATGGCTGAGGAGTGCATTCAAGAAAGGTGGCTGTGATTCTGGCCCCGGCGTCAATATCAAGCGCAACCCGCTCGGCGTCGCTGCTTCGAATACTGGTCCGAAGACCCGTACTTGGCCGGTCATGAGGCCATCGGCATTGTTGAAGGCGTGCAGTCCAAGGGCGTGGGCACGTCGCTCAAGCACTTCGCCGCCAACAATCAGGAAAGCGACCGTCTGCGCGTCGATGCCCGCATCAGCCCGCGCGCCCTGCGTGAGATCTACTTCCCGGCCTTCGAACACATCGTCAAGAAGGCCCAGCCGTGGACCATCATGTGCTCCTACAACCGCATCAACGGCGTGCATTCCGCACAAAACCATTGGCTGCTGACCGACGTGCTGCGCGACGAATGGGGCTTCGAGGGCATCGTCATGTCCGACTGGGGCGCCGATCATGACCGTGGGGCCTCCCTGAATGCAGGCCTGAATCTGGAAATGCCGCCGAGCTACACCGACGACCAGATTGTCTACGCCGTCCGCGACGGCCGAATCACCCCCGCCCAGCTCGATCGTATGGCTCAGGGCATGATTGACTTGGTAAACAAGACCCGCGCTGCAATGAGCGTCGACAATTACCGTTTCGATGTGGACGCCCACGATGAAGTCGCCCATCAGGCCGCTATTGAATCCATTGTGATGCTCAAGAACGATGATGCGATTCTGCCGCTGAACGCCGGTCCAGTCGCCAATCCGTCCGCCATGCCCCAGAAGATCGCCGTTATCGGCGAATTCGCCCGCACCCCGCGCTACCAGGGCGGCGGCTCCTCCCACATCACCCCCACCAAGATGACTAGCTTCCTCGACACGCTCGCCGAGCGCGGCATCAAGGCCGACTTCGCCCCCGGCTTCACGCTCGATCTGGAACCGGCCGACCCGGCCCTCGAATCCGAAGCCGTGGAAACCGCCAAGAACGCCGACGTTGTCCTCATGTTCCTGGGCCTGCCGGAAGCCGCGGAATCCGAGGGCTTCGACCGCGACACCCTCGACATGCCCGCCAAGCAGATCGCCCTGCTCGAACAGGTCGCCGCCGCGAACCAGAACGTCGTGGTCGTACTGTCCAACGGTTCCGTGGTCTCCGTGGCCCCGTGGGCCAAGAACGCCAAGGGCATCCTCGAATCCTGGCTGCTCGGCCAGTCCGGTGGCCCGGCGCTTGCCGACGTGATTTTCGGCCAGGTCAGCCCGTCCGGCAAGCTCGCCCAGTCCATTCCGCTGGACATCAACGATGACCCGAGCATGACGAACTGGCCGGGCGAGGAGGGCCACGTCGACTACGGCGAGGGCGTATTCGTCGGTTACCGCTACTACGACACCTACGGCAAGGCTGTGGACTATCCGTTCGGCTACGGCCTGAGCTACGCCACGTTCGAGATCGCCGACGTCACCGCCGCCAAGACCGGCGCGAACACCGCCACCGTGACCGCCACCGTGACCAACACCTCCGATGTGGACGCCGCCGAAACCGTGCAGGTGTACGTTGTGCCGGGCAAGGCCGACGTGGCTCGCCCGAAGCACGAGCTCAAGGGCTTCACCAAGGTGTTCCTCAAGGCCGGCGAATCCAAGACCGTGACCATCGACCTCGACGAGCGCGCGTTCGCCTACTGGTCCGAGAAGTACAACGACTGGCACGTGGAGGCCGGCGAATATGCCATCGAAGTGGGCGTGAGCTCCCGCGACATTGCCGACACCGTTGCCGTGGCCCTCGATGGCGACGGCAAGACCCAGCCGCTCACCGAATGGTCCACCTACGGCGAGTGGGAGGCCGATCCGTTCGGCGCCAAGATCGTGGCCGCCGTGGCCGCCGCCGGCGAGGCCGGCGAGCTGCCGAAGCTTCCGGATAATGCGATGATGCGCATGTTCCTCAACTCCATGCCCATCAACTCGCTGCCCACCCTGCTGGGCGAAGGCGGCAAGAAGATCGCCCAGTTCATGGTTGACGAGTACGCCAAGCTGAGCAAGTAATACTACGCAAACTGCCAGCTCCCTTTTCTGAGATTCAGAGAAGGGAGCCAGTTTGTGTATAGGGCATATGTGGGATTCGTTGTCTAGGCAACACACCGATTGTTGTATATGCAACTGTTGTATATGGGTCTCTTTATCATGAATTGTTGCGTATGCAACAATGTGGGGTGAAGGCGCATACGCGCATGGCTTCGCATGGTACGGAGGACAATGGATCAGCATATTCTCAGCATTGAGATGCGAGCGGTGACCAAAGCCGTCGACCGCTATCTCGGTGAGAGCATGCCGCTTTCCGCTAAGGAGACCACTGGCGGCAACGCGCATATCATCATGTTCCTGGCTCGTAACCGGAATCGTGAAATCTACCAGCACACCATCGAACAGAAGTTCTGTATCACCCGCTCCACCGCTTCGCGCGTGCTGGCGCTTATGGAAAAGAAAGGGCTTATTGCCCGCGAATCGGTGGAGCATGACGCGCGCTGCAAGCGCATCGTCCTGACCGACAAGGCGGACGCGATCGTCGCCGATCTCAAGGCGAACGGCGATCGGGTCGAACGGTTGCTGGTCGGCGGCTTCTCCGATGGAGAGAAGGCCGCTCTGCGCGACTACGTCGCACGCATGCGTGCGAACATCGAGCGCGCACAACGCGAATTTGAACATCAAACACTCCCTCAGTCACCTGTGGTGATGGCTCCCGATCAAGACGGAGCAGAGGTTGCTAACACGAAGGAGGAGAACGAATGAGCGATACCGCAGAGGCAATCGCGCAGGCGCGCAAAGCCGTCGAACCGGACAAGCCCAAACATGTACTGCGCACGTTGGGCCAGTCGATTCGTGAATACAAGAAAGCCAGCATCCTGGCTCCGGTGTTCGTGACGGTCGAAGGCATCCTGGAGATCCTGATCCCGACCATCATGGCTTCGCTGATCGATGAGGGTATCACCGGTGGCAGCATGCCGGCCACCGTCAAGTTCGGCGTGATTCTGCTGGTGTGCTCGATGGTTTCGCTGGGTGCCGGCTTCCTGTCCGGAAAGTACGCGGCCGTGGCCGGCGCGGGCTTCGCCAAGAACCTGCGCAAGGACCAGTTCGAGAAGGTGCAGGGCTTCAGCTTCACCAATATTGACCGGTTCTCCACCGGTTCGATCGTGACCCGACTGACCACCGACGTGACGAACCTGCAGAACGCCTACATGATGATCATTCGTCTGGGCGTGCGTGCCCCGATTATGGTGGTCGTATCCTGGCTGTTCTCGTTCCGTATCTCCCCGTCGATTTCCATGGTGTTCCTGGCCTGCATCCCGATTCTGGCCATCGGCCTGTGCGGTCTGGCCGTGCTCGTGCATCCGGTGTTCGAGCGCGTGTTTCACACCTACGATGCGTTGAACAACGTGGTCGACGAGAACCTGCAGGGCATCCGCGTGGTCAAGTCCTATAACCGCGAATCCTTCGAGGTCTCCAAGTTCGGCCGCATCTCCCAGCGCATCTTCAAGGACTTCACCAAGGCTGAGCGCATCATGAGCTTCAACAGCCCGCTGATGATGATCTGCATCTACGGTTCGATGATCCTCATCGCATGGATGGGCGCGCAGCAGATCGTCGCCTCCGGCAACAACCCCGCCGTGGGCCTGACCACCGGCGACCTGACCGCACTGGTCACCTACGCCATGCAGATCCTCATGGCCATGATGATGCTGTCCATGATCTTCGTCATGGTGATTATTTCTCAGGCTTCTGCCGAGCGTATCTGCCAGGTGCTGCAGGAGGAAAGCACGGTGCAGAACCCGGCACAGCCGGTGACTGACATGGCCGACGGCTCCATCGAATTCGACCATGTCACCTTCCGCTACTCCGACAGTTCCGAAAAGCCCGTGCTTGACGACATCAACCTGAAGATCCGCTCCGGCATGACCGTCGGCATCGTCGGCGGTACTGGTTCGGCAAAGTCGTCTCTGGTACAGCTCGTGCCGCGACTGTACGACGTGAGCTCCGGTTCGCTGAAGGTCGGCGGCGTGGATGTACGCGACTACGATCTCGAGGCGCTGCGCGATCAGGTGGCCATGGTGTTGCAGAAGAACGTGCTGTTCTCCGGCACTATTGCCGAAAACCTCAGGTGGGGCAACCCGAACGCCACCGATGAAGAGATTCGCCATGCTGCGCAGCTCGCGCAGGCCGATGGATTCGTTCAGGAATTCCCCGATAAGTACGACACGTACATCGAACAGGGCGGCACCAACGTCTCCGGCGGCCAGCGCCAGCGCCTGTGCATCGCCCGTGCGCTGCTGAAGAAGCCGAAGATTCTGATTCTCGACGATTCGACCAGCGCCGTCGATACCAAGACGGACAAGCTGATCCGTTCCGCGTTCCACAACGAGATTCCGGACACCACGAAGATCATCATCGCCCAGCGCGTGGCCTCCGTGCAGGAATCCGACATGATTCTGGTGATGGATTCCGGCCGCATCATGGCGTCCGGCACACACGACGAACTGCTCGCCACCTGCGATGAATACCGTTCCATCTACGAATCGCAGACCAAGAACCAGGCCCAGCCCGAAGAACTGGCCGCTGCCGAACAGGCTGCTGAGTCATCTACCGCTGAGCCGTCCGAAACCGTGACGGTGACAGTGACCATGCCCACGGCCGATACCAGCGCAGCTGATGCCAATGCAGCCGATACCAAGGAAGGAGAAGCACGATGAGCAACGACCAGAGTTTCAAGAACCGCAAGCCCGCCATGGGCAAAGCCGAGCCTGGCACCATCAAGCGCATCTTCAGCTACATCTTCCAGTACAAGTGGCGTGTCATCGCCATCGTGGTGTGCATCTTGGTCGGTGCCGCCGCGCAGGCCGGTTCCGCGCTGTTCCTCCAGTCGCTCATCGACACGTACATCCTGCCGATGGTGGGGGAGTCGAACTCCGACTGGGCCCCGCTGCTGCGGGCCATCAGCCTGATGGCGGGCCTGTATGTGGCCGGCATCGTGGCGTCCTGGCTGTGGCAGTGGCTGATCGTCACCGTCGAGCAGGGCACGCTCAAGAAGATTCGTGACGACATGTTCGCCCACCAGCAGAAGCTGCCGATCCGCTACTTCGACAGCCACGAGCACGGCGACATCATGAGCCACTACACCAACGACACCGATACGCTGCGCCAGGCCATCTCGCAGTCGTTCCCGCAGATGTTCTCCTCGATTATCTCCGCGGTCGCGGCGCTGCTGTCCATGCTGTGGCTGTCCATTCCATTCACCGCGTTCGTAATCGTGTTCACCGTTCTGCTCTACTTCATCGTGCGCAAGATCGTGAGCCGCTCCGGCCGCTACTTTGTCAAGCAGCAGCAGTGGATCGGCGACGTGAACGCCTTCGTGGAGGAATCCGTCAACGGCCAGAAGGTCATCAAGGTCTTCAACCATGAAGACGCCACCCAGAAGACCTTCGACGAGAAGAACGAGGAACTCTTCGAGGCGTCCGCCGAAGCGAACACCTGGGGCAACGTCACCATGCCGGTCGTCGGCAACATGGGCTACCTGCTCTACATCCTGCTTGCCATCGTCGGCGCCGCCGTCTCGCTGGCCGGCGTCAACGACATCGGTCTGACCGGCGTCAAGCCGCTCACCCTCGGCACGCTCGTCTCCCTGCTGACCCTGTCCCGCTCGTTCATCAACCCGATCGGTCAGGTCTCTCAGCAGCTGACCATGGTGATGATGGCGCTCGCCGGTGCCTCCCGTATCTTCAAGCTGATGGATGAGCCCATCGAGGAAGACAAGGGCACCGTGACGCTCGTGAACGTGGAACTTGGCGAGGATGGCCGCACCATGACCGAAGTCGACCACGAGACCGGCCACTGGGCATGGAAGCGCGAGGTCGGCGACGACGGTACGAGGTCTCTGAAGGCCGCCGAAAAGCTGCGCGGTTCCGCCTGCGAGGTGGCGATGAAGGCCAAGGAGCAGGCGATCACCTCGCCTGATGGGCGTTATACGCTGCTGCGCGGCGACGTGCGCTTCACCAACGTGACCTTCGGCTACAACCCGGACAAGCCGGTGCTGCACGACATCACCTGGTTCGCCAAGCCCGGCCAGAAGATCGCGCTCGTCGGCGCCACCGGTGCCGGCAAGACCACCGTGACCAACCTCATCAACCGGTTCTACGACATTCAGGAAGGCCAGATTCTGTATGATGGTATCTCCGTGGCCGGCATCAAGAAGCCTGACCTGCGCAGGTCTTTGGGCATCGTGCTGCAGGACGTGAACCTGTTCACCGGCACCGTGATGGACAACATCCGTTACGGCCGCCTGAACGCCACCGATGAGGAATGCATCGAGGCCGCGCGTCTGGTCAATGCGGACAGCTTCATCCGCATGCTGCCCGGGGGATACAACACGGTGCTCGAAGGCGACGGTTCCGGCCTGTCCCAGGGCCAGCGCCAGTTGATTTCCATCGCACGTGCTGCCGTGGCCGATCCGCCGGCCATGATCCTCGACGAGGCCACCTCGTCCATCGACACCCGTACCGAAGAGGTGGTGCAGGCCGGCATGGACAACCTCATGAAGGGTCGTACCGTGTTCGTGATCGCCCACCGCCTCTCCACGGTGCGCAACTCCGACGTGATCATGGTGCTCGACCATGGCCGCATCATCGAACGCGGCTCGCATGACGAGCTCATCGCGCAGAAGGGCGAGTACTATCAGCTCTACACAGGTGCCGTAGAACTCGAATAATCTAATAGTCTCCTGAATTGGAGCGATGCGAGCACACGCTAGCGTTCTACACTAGCCGCGCTTCGATCCCTGTCGGCTGATACCGTCCTTATGGCCGGTGGCTTTGAACGGCACGGATCCTCTGGAAAATCCCTTGCTTTGAAATTGCGATTTTGAAGCAAGGGATTTCTTATTGTCTTTGCCATGCATGGTATTCGGCTGCGGCCAGCCCGCCTTCCGTGAAGGCGGTTCCGTCATACGTTCATGAGACTGCTGCATGAGCAGCGATTATAATTGGCTTGCGTAATCGTTGCATAAATCTCGCTTGGTTTGTCGTTATGTCAATAATAGGTTATCCTTTCATGAGTAAACGATTTACTAAATTGGAGAGCGAGACATGGCGACGATTAAAGAGATTGCGCAACGTACCGGGTTTTCTCAGGCTACGGTGTCTCGACTTCTGAACGGGGATCCCACCCTATCGGTGCGTGAAGAGACTCGTCGCAAGATCATTCAGGCGAGCGAGGATCTCGGCTATAGCGTGCAGACCAAGCGCATCGTCATCCCTCATGAGGTTGCATTGCTTGACAATGAAAAGTCCGACGAGGCGTTGCGGGACTCCTATTTCACCGATTTGCGTTCGGCGCTCGAACGCAATGCGGAACAGCAACGCATGGAAATGACGGTGTTCCACAATCTCGACGATATGATCGCTCGCAGTTCCAAATTCGACGGGTTCATGGCGATAGGCGCCGACCAGATCAGCGAGGAAGACTTGGAGCGGCTGCATAGGGCCATGCCGTATGGCGTGTTCATTGACGTGAATCCGGCGCCGAATCTGTTCGATTCCGTGCAGCCTGATTTGCAGCAGACCATGCATGATGCGGTCGCGGCCTGTGCTGCCAAGGGCATGAAGCGCGTTGGATTCATCGGAGGCAAGGGCTGCCTGATGAACTTTTATGAGGTCGATGAGGAGAATCGCGCCACATATTTCCGTCGTGAGGCAAGGCGTTTCGGTATTCAATCCGACGGATTGGTGTATTCCGACGGCTTGTTCACCGTGAGCAACGGCCGTGCGTTGGGGGAGCAATTCGTGCGCGACCATAATGGCGTGCTGCCTGATGCCGTGATCGTAGCTGCCGATGTGATTGCGGTTGGCGTGCTGCAGGCGTTCAATGCGGTTGGCGTGCTGGTGCCGCGCGATATCAGCGTGATCAGCATTAACAATCAAACGATTTCGCAGTTGACCTCGCCGCCGTTGAGCACATTCTCCATCGATCAGAACGAGCTTGCGCGTGTGGCGACGCTGATGTTGGGTGATGCCATTTCCGGCAAACGCACGATTCGTCAGCATGCGTACCTGTCGACGTCGCTGGTGGTGCGCGATAGTTTTGTGCCGGCAAAATAGCGGTTATTTCTTTACTTCTGTATAGTAATCGGGCTATTTCCAGATTGGCTTGGTTTCGTTTCGACGTGGAAGCTTTTGCATATCGTAAATATCGATTTTGGTAAAAGCTGCCACAAGATAATGCGACAGTTTGCCTATTTTGTTGTGTAAATGGCGAAAAAATAACGTTTTTGGCTATCTTTCGAACAGAAGCTCACAAAATATGACACGCCGATAGGCGATATGTTCAGTGATAAATTTTACTAACTTTAGGTAAGGGGATATACTGATAGTTAGGTCAAGGAAGGACCTGTATCTGACTTCTAAGGAGAAGCAAAGATGGGAAATGGCAACAACGGTTCCAAAGGCGGGAACCTCTTGTCTCGCGTGGCGTACTCGTTCGGTAACGTCGGCCAGTCCGCGTTCTACAACGCACTGAGCACCTATTTCATCGTCTACGTGACGAGCTCGCTGTTCTCTGGCGTCGATAAGAGCGTCGCCACCAAGCTGATTGGCATCATCACCGGCCTGGTCGTGGTGATTCGTATCGCAGAAATCTTCATCGACCCGCTGCTGGGCAACATCATCGACAACACCAACACCAAGTGGGGTCGCTTCAAGCCGTGGCAGCTCATCGGTGGTACCGTTTCCGCCATCCTGCTGGTGCTCGTCTACACTGGTCTGTTCGGTCTGGTGAACGTGAATACTACCCTGTTCATCGTGCTGTTCATCATCACGTTCATCGTGCTTGACGTGTTCTACTCCCTGCGTGACATCTCCTACTGGGGCATGATCCCGGCGTTGTCCTCCGACTCCCACGAACGTTCCACCTACACCGCCCTTGGCACCTTCACCGGCTCTATCGGCTACAACGGCATCACCGTCATCGTCATCCCGATCGTCAGCTACTTCACCTGGACGTTCACCGGCGCCAAGGGCCAGGGCCAGGCCGGATGGACCTCCTTCGGCTTCATCGTCGCGCTCCTCGGCCTGATTACCGCCTGGACCGTCGCCTTTGGCACCAAGGAAAGCACCAGCGCGCTGCGTGCCAAGGCCCAGAAGAACGGCAACCCGTTCGAGGCGTTCAAGGCGCTGTTCCAGAACGACCAGCTGCTGTGGGTGGCCCTGTCCTACCTGCTGTACGCCATCGCAAACGTCATCACGACCGGTGTGATGTACTACCTCTTCGTGTTCGTGCTTGACGAGCCTGCCGCCTTCTCCATCACCGGCATCATCCCGCTGATCGCCGGATTCATCATGGCGCCGCTGTACCCGATTCTCAACCGCTGGATTCCCCGTCGCTACCTGTTCACCGGCGGCATGGTCTCCATGATCATCGGCTACACGATGCTCGCCCTGTTCTCCAGCAACCTGCCGGTCGTCATCGTCGCCCTGATCTTCTTCTATGTGCCTGCGCAGTTCATCCAGATGACCGCGATTCTGTCGCTGACCGACTCCATCGAGTACGGCCAGCTGAAGAACGGCAGGCGCAACGAGGCGGTCACCTTGTCGGTGCGTCCCATGCTCGACAAGATCGGCGGCGCGATGTCCAACGGTGCGGTCGGTGCCGTTGCCCTCGCGGCTGGCATGACCGGTCATGCCACGGCAGCCGACATGACCGCGTCCAACATCGCCACGTTCAAGACCTTCGCCTTCTACGTCCCGCTTGTTCTCATCATCCTCAGCCTCGTCGTGTTCTGGTTCAAGGTCAAGATCGATGAGAAGATGCATGCGCAGATCGTTGAGGAGCTCGAAGCCAAGCTCGCTTCCGGCGAGATCGTCGACGATGAGGCGCAGGCAGTTATTAAGAACTGATCTCCCGTTCCCATCCCTTCCCATAAGGCCCGTCCGCCTGAACCGCAAGATGCGGTCCGTGGCGGACGGGCCTGTTCGTTCCTGCGGTCGGCGGTCATGAACATACCCATGTCGGTTCCGGCAGTGGGGCCGGAACCGGCGGCGTGTCGACTATCGGCCAGGAGTGTCTATCAGCTAGTATCAGCTGGTATCCGATATGGGCCGTGGCCCTGCGCCGCCTGCCAAAGGAGATAACCGTGCGTGCATGACGTGACTTCGTATGGCCAAAACTGCTGACCGCGGACGGACGCGGCATCGCTTTCGGTGGCGACTATAGTCCCGACCAATGGCCGGAGGAAATCTGGGATGACGACATCCGCCTGATGGGCCAGGCCGGCGTCAACACCGTGGCCCTTGCCATCTTCAGCTGAGATCGCCTCCAGCCCATCGAAGACCATTGGGATTTCGACTGGCTCGATCGCGTCATCGACAAGCTCGGTGACGTGACCGTCGCCGGACCGCATGTGCAGGTGCTTGCCTCGTATGCCGGCGAAGAAGCGGATGAGTGGGAGCTTGACGGCATGGCCGCGATCACCCGCAACACGTACGGCGAAGGGGAGGCGTATTTCCTCGGCTGCGATCTGGGCGTGAGCGATCTGACGCGATTCGTGGGAGGCTGGCTTGCCGCGCAGCCGCAGGATGGCCGGCAGCCGGAAGCCAACCTGCGGTCGCCCGCCAGCGGCGTGACCTCTGACGTTCTGCACACCGTGCGTCAATCCGACGACGCCATATTCGACTTCTATCTGACACGTGGCAGATCGGATGTCGAACTGCGCGACATCGCAGGGGAGCCGATCGTCCTGTTCCGGGCGGAACGGGGCAGTGACGGCGGCGCGTATACGGTGCATCGCAATGGCGTTTTCGTGACGAAGCGCCCGAACCCGTCGGTGTAGTCAGTTGCGACGAAACAGGAGGGCGGAGCCGCGGACGGTTTTGTGAGACGGTCCGCGGCCTCACCGTTGGAAGCCGCGGACTCGGATCATCAGCAACGGACGCGCCGTTGATTTCCACTTCCGGAGCAACGATGGTGAGCTTTGCCGCGACGAGATGCTGCAGGACGGTGCCGACGTACATGGTGCCCGGATTCTCCCTTCGCCGCTGCGCTGCCTGCCGCAGCAGATGTTCCACGGCCGCATCAACGGAAAGCGAGTTGTCGGACTCCAGCTTGAATGGTTTGCTGGTGAAGAACGCCTGAATTCGTTTGACCCAGTATTGCTCGATCTCGGTGAATTGCTCTGCTGTCGGACGTAATTCATTGATGAGCTCGGCATAGTCATGCATCAGCGCCATGGTGCCGCGGCTGGTTCGTCCCTTAAAGGTTGAACCGATAGAACCGTCATTCATTACTTTTTCAACGATACCGACACGCTCATTCGATTGTGTCCAATACTGCTTTCTTTCTGCATGAACAACGGTACTCGGCAAGGCGGTAACGATAGTCGCAAAGGCTAAGAAGCCCGTACATAATCGTTTTTTGTAGTGTTTCAGATTTTCAGTAGAATGGCGACAGCCAAATCCCGCTGGCTTGCTAGTAAAGCGTTGTCCTCGGGGGGAGTTTTGTTTGTTGTTGAAAGATAACGCGGCATCGAATAGATAGGGGAGGCCCGGCATGGGACGTCATCAGCGTGCAGAAACCTCCGGACTCATCTCCTTCTTGATTTGCGCCGTCGTTGGCGCGGTATCGATGAACCTGTACATGGAATACGCGCCGGCCATCTGGCAGCTGACGCAACGCCGATTCATGGTATGTTCGGGCATCGTGGCGGCATGCGGCGTCATTTCCTTCATTATTGGCTATGCGCGCAAATCACGTTCATTGAACCTCAAACATGGTTGGTTTGCACCGATTCGTCGCATTTTCGAAATCGTCGCCCTTTCGGTGGTGTATGCCTCGACCATTTTCCTGTCGTCTTTTGCACTCATCGGTGCGGCCAACGATATGATGGGCAATGCCATCTTCTCCGGCTATATCTCCAGCGTCTGCGCCGCCTTCGCCGGCGTGGTGGGGTACATGACCTTTGTACAGGCGGAGATGATGAACGCCAAAACTATTGCCAGTCTGTTGCCGTTCTTCGTCATCTCCGGCGTGGTCACCGCCGGCATGACCACCGACGACCCATACTGGTATCACAACAACTTTTCGCAGCTCGGCGACAGAACCACGTTTGCGGCCCGTATGTTCAACTCCACGCTGATTCTTGCCGGCACATGCATCATCATCGTCAGCTACTTCGCCATCTCCGAACTGGTGACCACCGAACGGCTACAGCGCCTCTGGCACGACCGCACCAACAGAGATCCGAATCGCGGCTACGAAATCCCACATTTCATGCTGCGCATCTCCATTCTGTCCTTCCTGCTGATGGTGGCCGGCCTGGCATTCATCGGCATCGGCGTGTTTCGGTACACGCCACACAATCTCTTGCACAATATATGCGCCAAAGGCCTGCCGTTCGTCATGCTGCTGCTGTTCGTGCTCCTGCCGTGGCTTGCGCCACGCCTGTCCAAAGCAGTGATGGTGGCCTCCGACCTGACCGCGCTCGTATGCGCTGCATTCTGGGTCAATATGATGATGGGTCACAACACCCTCACCAATGTGGAGGCGTTGGCTGGTCTGGCGTTCCTCGGCTGGTTCATCGTGTTCTCGCGCCAGATCGCCGCCATAGAGGCCGATCGCGCGGCCGCTCAGTTGTTGCACGCGCAGGCCATCGAAGGCGGTTTTGAGCAGCCGTCTTCCGCACCTGATCAGCAGATCGAATCCCGCATCGCTGCCGACCGGTGAATAATTTGTTTGATAGATTTGGCCTTATGACTGAACGACTCACGAATCTCTGGCCTGCCCCGCTCGCCGCACAGCCGTTGAACGCTACGGTAACGGTGCCGGGCAGCAAGTCCCTATCCAACCGCTACCTGATTCTCGCCGCCCTCGGCAGCAAGCCCGTTACTCTGATTGGCCTGCTGCGTTCGCGCGACACGGACCTTATGATGGGCGCACTCGAAGCCCTCGGTGTCCGCTGCGACGTGGATTCCGCAACCGACACCACCGTAACGGTTACTCCTCCTGTATCCGGCCGATTCCATGGCAACGTCAATGTGTTCTGCGGACTGGCCGGCACGGTGATGCGTTTCGTGCCCGGCCTTGCCCTGTTTGCAGATGGCCCAGTGAATTTTGATGGCGACGAACAGGCTTATGCACGTCCGATGAAGCCGGTGCTTGACGGTTTGGAACAGCTGGGTGCAACGGTTGATTACCACGGCGAGGTTGGCCGTCTGCCGTTCACTATTACGCCGCCTGCAACCTTGCCGGCTGCCCAGGCGCAGGTCAGCATCGATTCGTCCGGTTCTTCCCAGTTCATCTCCGGCCTGTTGCTGATTAGTTCCAAACTGCCTGGCGGTCTGCACCTCGCGCACACGGGGGAGAAGACCCCGAGCCTGCCGCACATTCGCATGACCGTGGCCGATGTGACCGGTGCCGGCGGTGCGGTTGAGGCCGACGAATCCGCCCGCACATGGACGGTTGAACCGCGCGCAATGCAACTGCCGAGCAAGGTGACCGTTGAGCCCGACCTGTCGAACGCGGCGCCATTCCTCGGCGCGGCATTGATCGCCGGCGGCACGGTCCGGGTGCCTCATTGGCCTGAAACCACCACCCAGCCGGGCGGCCTGTTGCCCGGATATCTGGAGCAGATGGGTGCCGAAGTATCGTTCCCGACCATCGGCGGCGTGCGCTATTGCGAGGTGACCGGTGACGGCACCGTGCATGGGCTGGGTACGTTCGATTTGACGGCGGCCGGGGAGATTGCGCCCTCGTTGGCGGCGATTCTGGTGTTTGCTGATAAGTCGACAGACATGGTTGGTATTGGTCACTTGCGCGGCCACGAAACGAATCGTCTGGAGGCATTGGTCAACGAGATTCGTCGTGTTGGGGGAGCGGCTGAGGAATTGCCTGATGGATTGCGTATCGAACCGGTGCCGGCGGAGACGTTGCACGGTGCCGTGATGGAAACCTATGCTGATCACCGTATGGCCACGTTCGCCGCGATGCTGGGGCTGCGTATTCCCGATATCGAGGTCATCAACGTGGCCACCACGCGCAAGACCTTGCCTGATTTCGTCGGTATGTGGAGTGGCATGCTGAGGCAGTAAGGGGTCCTGTGTTCTGGTGGACCCCCCTCAGTCCGCCGGAGGCGACTGAGGGGGAGTATGACGCAGGGGTAGGGGTCTCATGACCATATACGAATGGGGGCTGATTCCAATCGGAATCAGCCCCCATAGTGTTGCAACTAGAGATTGGTGAGATGCCTAACGGCGGTTACTTACTTGGCGAAGGTGTTGCCGTAGGTGTCGGTGCCGGCTTCGGCGATTGCGGCGGACTTGCGGGCGATGGCCAGCTCTTCGTTCGTCGGGATCACGGCGATGATCACGGAGGAGTCCGGAGTGGAGATGATGCGCGGTTCCTTGGAGCGGGTGGCGTTCTTCTCCTCGTCCAGCTTGACGCCGAACGGAGCGAGCTTGTCGCACACCATCTTGCGGACCACGTCGTCGTTCTCGCCCACGCCAGCGGTGAAGGTGATCACGTCGCAGCCACCCATCTGGTAGGTGTAGTTGCCGATGTAGCTGACGATGCGGTGCACGTAGACATCCAGAGCCAGCTTGGCGTCCTCATTGCCCTCGGACACCAGACGGTGAACCTCACGCAAATCGCCATAGCCGGTCATGCCCATCATGCCGGAACGCTTGTTGAACAGGGGCGTCAAGCTCGTCCACGTTCATGTGGGCGTTGCGGATCAGGTGGAAGACCACAGCCGGGTCGATGTCACCGGTACGGCCGCCCATCATCAGGCCCTCAAGCGGGGTCAGACCCATGGAGGTCTCAACCGGCTTGCCGGAGACCTCAGCGGAAGCGGAAGCGCCGTTGCCGATGTGCAAAACGATCTGCTTCAGGCCTTCAGCCGGCTTGCCGATGACGTCCGGCACCACGGAGGAGATGTACTCGTGGGAGGTGCCGTGGGCGCCGTAGCGGCGGATGTGGTACTGATCGGCGATTTCCTTGTTCAGCGCGTAGGTGCTGGCGGCCTTCGGCAGCTGGAAGAAGAAGGAGGAATCGAAGACGAAGATCTGCGGAACGTCCGGCAGCAGGGAGCGCATGACTTCGGCGCCCTTGGCCTCCGGTCCGTTGTGCAGCGGGGCGAGCACAGCCAGATCCTTGACCTGGTTGATGGTCTTGTTGGTCACGAGGGCCGGCTTCGGGAAGATGGAGCCACCCTGCACCACACGGTGGCCGACGGCGACAATGCCAGCCTCAGACAGGTTCGGGCCGTACTCCTCGAAGAAGCCGAGCACGCGCTTCAGACCCTGCTCATGGTCGTGAATCGGCTCTTCGAGCTCATGCTTCTCGCCGTTGTACTCGTGCTTGTAGTGGCCGTCGACCGGCTCACCGATCTTCTCGACGAGGCCGGAAGCGAGGCCTTCGCCGGATTCGAGATCAACCAGCTGGTACTTGATCGAGCTGGAGCCGGAATTGATGACAAGGACGGTTTTCGCCATTGTGGGCATCCTCCATTGTGATTGAATGTTCCCGTGAGACACGGGTTACCGTTGATTAGATTACTCGTTGCTTGCTACAAATAAGCATTACGGTGGCTCCTCTGGCGGGAGCCACCGGGAGCTAAGCCGGGCTCACTGCGCTTCGATGGCGGTGAGGGCGATGGTGTTGATGATGTCCTGCACCAGAGCACCACGGGACAGGTCGTTTACCGGCTTGTTGAGACCCTGCAGCACCGGGCCGATGGCCAAGGCGCCGGAGGAGCGCTGCACGGCTTTGTAGCCGATGTTGCCGGCGCACAGGTCCGGGAAGACGAACACGTTGACGTGTCCGGCCACATCGTTGCCCTTGGCCTTGGTGGCGGCCACGGTGGGGGACCAGGCGGCGTCGAACTGGATGGAACCGACCACCGGCAGATCCGGAGCCTTCTCCTTGAGCAGCTTGGTGGCTTCCTCGACCATGTCCACGTCCGGTCCCTTGCCGGAGCCGAGGGTGGAGTAGGAGAGCATACCGACCTTCGGGTCGATGCCGAAGGCACGTGCGGTCTCGGCGGACTGCAACGCGATTTCGGAAAGCTGCTCGGCATCCGGGTTGAGGTTGATGGCGCAGTCGGAGAACACGGCCACATGGTCCTTGAAGCACATGAGAAATGCGCCGGAGACCAGCTTCTGGCCGGGCTTGGTCTTGATGACCTGCAGGGCCGGGCGCACGGTGTTGGCGGTGGAGTTCACGGAGCCGGAGACCAGGCCGTCGGCGTAGCCGAGCACCACGAGCATGGTGCCGAAGTAGCTGGCGTCGGTCAGCTGCTTGCGGGCCTGCTCCTCGGTCATGCCCTTCTTGGCACGCAACTCGCACAGCTTGGCGACCATGGGCTTCAGCACGTTCTCGTCGTCCATAGCCTGGAAGCGGGCGCGCTCCAAGTAGTTCAGGCCCAGTTCCTTGCCGCGAGCCAGAATGGCGTCCTTGTTGCCCACGATGATGAGGTTCACGATCTCGCGCTCAAGCAGGTAGTCGGCCGCCTTGATGATGCGGTCCTCCTCGCCTTCGGGCAGCACGATGGTCTTCTTGTTGCTCTTGGCCTTGCCGAGCAGGCCGAACTGGAAGGCGTACGGGGTGATGGGCGCGGTGACGTCCACATCGAGCGCGGCGAGCACTTCATCGGTGGGAGCGTTCTTACGGAAGGTCTCCAGCGCCAGATCCTTGGTGGATTCATCGGTGAACGGCACCTGCGGCAGAGTCCAGACCGGCAGGCCGTACTTGGCGAGGGTCTCCTTAACGGAGAAAGCGTGGCGCGGCTCGCATCCGGTCACGAAGATGCCGAGCACCTTGTTGCCAGCGGCCTCCATGCCCTCGATGGACAGCTTGACGGTCTCGTCGAGCTCGTGCGGCCAACGGTCGATGGTGCACACGGCTAGGAACACGCCGGCCTTCAGATCAGCGGCGACATTCGCGTCGAATTCATAGCTGGTCGGATCGTTGACGTGGGACTTGTCGGTGCCCACGATCAGGGCGGCGTCCGCGCGGGAAACGTCCATGGCATCGTTGAACGCGCCGACGATATCGCCACGGGCGGTGTTCTTATCCTCGCGCACCTTGTGCACATCGAGGCCGGTGGACAGGGCCACGCCGAGTCCGGCATTGGAGGCGGCGAGTAGGATCGGGGTGAATTCGTCATGGTTGGACACAGCAGGGCGGAACACCATGGTCTTGTACTTGGAAGTCAATGCGTTGAGCATGCCGTAAGCGACGACGTTGCGGCCATTGGCGCCTTCAGGGCTGGCGATATATACACGGGTGACGGTCACGATGTTTTTGTCTCCTTTGATGATCAACACGATAGGGACCACACCTCATTGTAGTGGCGATTACTGTTATCGCTCACGCCGGTGTCGCGCCAATCGGAAGCGTCCCCTTTGCGACGCTTTCCGGGGAATGTTGCGCAAAACCCCAAAAGTCGGCCGATAGGCCAGAAAACGAAAAAGGCCGGTGCGTGAAGCACCGGCCTTGATTGTGGAGCTAGGGGGATTCGAACCCCCGACCCTCTCCATGCCATGGAGATGCGCTACCAGCTGCGCTATAGCCCCGAGTGAAGCTATCCGATTCATGGGAGTCGCAAGACCCGCCATGAACCAGCGGAGAAACCACCATATCACCCGATTTGATGGCTTCGTCGTGGAGCTAGGGGGATTCGAACCCCCGACCCTCTCCATGCCATGGAGATGCGCTACCAGCTGCGCTATAGCCCCGTTTTCAGTTGTTGGCCCGTTGTTTGGACCTCGTATACATTACGACGAGATGTCGATTCTGGCAAAAGCCGGCGTGTCGCCAAATGGCAAAAGTGGGATTTGGCGTACACTTTTTGGCTTGTTTCCGCCATTATTCAGGCATTGGGTTATTCAATTACTGCTTGAACGGTTTTTCGAATACACTGAACCTGTTGGCTCAGCAGGGGAGCCGTGACACGATCAGCGTTCGCGTTCCCACTCGTCGGTGTCGGCGATGGCCGGACCGTGATTGTAGTCCAGCAGACGCCAGCGCACAGTGCCATCGGGATTGTCCATCGGCACCAAGCGCACCCAGTGCGCATTACGCAATGAAACCACCGTGGAAAAGGTCGGATCGATTGCAGAAATGCCCAACAGGGTCTGCAATGTCTGCGCAATCCATGCGCCGTGCGAGAACACGAACAGGTCCGTGTCGTCTCCGGCACGCGTGGACCAGTCCTCAAGAGCCTCCACGCCGCGCTTGCCCACAGCTTCCTTGGGCTCGGCTCCATACTTCAGCTCGCCGCCCCGAGACTCCATCCAGGAACGGAAGTCCTCGGGGTAGCGTTCGGCCAGTTCGGCCACGGCATGGCCATCCCAATCACCGAAGCTGCGTTCACGGACGCGACGATCATCGACGGGCTCGATTCCACCCAATACGTCGGCGAAAGCTTGCGCGGTGGCGTGCGCACGCTTCAAATCGGAGCAGACAATGAACCGGTGGTTGATTTCCGGCCGACGATCGACGTACAGGCTTTTCAAGGCCGCGGCGGTCTGCTTGACCTGCCATTCACCCACGGCGTCCAGCGGAATGTCGACCTGGCCTTGGAGCTTGTGAGCGGCGTTGTAGGAGGTGCGTCCATGACGGATAAGGAAAACGGAACGAACATGATTGGTCATAGTGACGATCCTTTCGGTTCCAGTGAGGAAACAGGAAAAAGGGAGGGCTGCCTGGTGCCGTCAATGACGTTCGGCAACAGGCAGCCCGACACGCGAATATCAGCGAATATCAGCGAATATCAGCGAATATCAGCGAATATCAGCAAGTATCAGCGTTACGCGATTCGCACGTTACGCGGTGGTGACGGCAGCATCTTCCGCATGCTCCGCCGTTTCCGGGTGTGCGAGTTCAAGATCGATGGCCGGGCAGTCGCGCCAGAGTCGTTCGAGCCCGTAGAATTCGCGCGATTCCTCGTGCATGACATGAACCACGAAATCACCGTAGTCAAGCAGCACCCACTGGCCCTCGGTCAGGCCCTCGCGAGAGCGCGGCTGGCGGCCGGAGCACTTAAGGAACAGGTCCTTTTCGATTTCCTCGGCCACGGCCAGTACCTGACGCTCGTTGGAGGCGCCGGCGATCATCATGATGTCGGTGATGCCGAGCAGGTCGGCTACGTCGAAGGCCACGATGTCGGTGGCTTTGATACGGTCCGCGGCCTCGGCGGCCACGCGGACGGCGTTGATGGAATCCTGAAGTGCGGGCATGGTTCAGCGCTCCCAGGCGGGCTTCCAGCCCTCGACGTTGTGTTGCGTATTCTCGGAGTAGACCATCGTGTCGCTCGGCACGGCGTGGCGCACCACGGAACCGGCGCCGGTGGTCACGTTGTCGCCCACTTCAACCGGGGCCACGAACAGGTTGCCGGCACCCACGTGGCAACCGGAGCCGATGGTGGTGCGGTTCTTGTGCACGCCGTCATAGTTGGCGGTAATGGTGCCGCCGCCGATGTTGGTGTGGTCGCCAAGCTGGGCGTCGCCCACGTAGCTCAGGTGCGGCACCTTGGTGCCGTTGCCGATGTGCGCCTTCTTCATTTCGACGAACGCGCCGGCCTTGGCATCCTCGCCGAACTCGTTGCCCGGGCGCAGGTAGGTCCACGGGCCGATGTTCGTGCGTGCGCCGATGTGCGATTCCTGTACGCGGGAACGCTCGACCACGGCACCTTCGTCCACGGTTGCGTCGATCAGGGTGGTGTACGGGCCGACGATGGCGTCCTCGCCGACCACCGTGTGGCCTTGCAGGAAGGAGCCGGGCAGGATGGTGGCGTCGCGGCCGATTTGGACATCGTCCTCGATCCAGGTGGTTTCCGGGTCAAGAATGGTCACGCCGTCGCGCATCCAGCGCTCGCAGACGCGGCGGTTGTAGGTCTTGGACAGCGCGGCCAGCTGCACGCGGTCGTTCACGCCTTCGACGGTGAGCGGATCCGGAGCGGCGAACGCGCCGACCTTGCCAGCGGCCTTGGCGGTTTCCAGCGCGTCGGTCAGATAGAACTCACCCTGCGCGTTGTTCGACTTCAGTCCGGCGATTGCCTCGGTAAGCACGGAAGCCTCGAACACGTAGACTGAGGTGTTCACTTCCTGCACGGCGAGTTCGCTGCGGTTGGCGTCTTTCTGTTCAACGATGCGCAGCACGTTGCCTTCGCGATCGCGGATGATGCGGCCGTAGCCGGTCGGGTCATCGAGGATGGTGGTGAGCACAGTGGCGCCGTTGCCGGAGGCGGTGTGGAATTCGACCAGACGGTGCAGCGTCTCGCTGTCGAGCAGCGGCATGTCGGAGGCGGCGATCAGCACCGGGCCATCGACCTTGCCAGCCTCGGTGAGCTGCGCCATTGCGCACTGCACGGCGCGGCCGGTACCGGGAATGTCGTCCTGGTTCACAATGGTGACCTGCTCGTCATAGGAGCGGGCGGCTTCGGCGACGCGCTCGGCCTGGAAGTGCACGACCACGGCCAACGTGTCGGGATTCAGGGCGGCCACCGAATCCATGACCCTGTTCAGGAAGGTCTTGCCTGCAAAAGCATGCAGCACCTTCGGCTTGTTGGAACGCATGCGGGTACCCTCGCCGGCGGCGAGGACGATGGCTGCGGATAATGCCATAACTGACGTATTCCCTTCGATCGGAATGTCTATTGAGGGTGGAAACACCTCAAAACAATAGACGGCCGCCCGGATGTCGAGCGGCCGTCAGCCGTTCCCCCACCTGGACTCGAACCAAGACAAAGGGTTCCAAAGACCCGTGTGCTGCCATTAC
>ENA-OQKI01000084-OQKI01000084.1-human-gut-metagenome-genome-assembly--contig:-NODE-84-length-22395-cov-2.712547_pt1 | contig 22395 bp, 20 predicted proteins | sample MGYA00242778_ERZ504798 | MGnify/ENA primary metagenome ERZ504798 (study PRJEB26092, sample SAMD00036414) | human gut metagenome | host: Homo sapiens | study: EMG produced TPA metagenomics assembly of... | reverse complement strand
AGCAGGCTCTCTCGTTTGTTGATAGGCATGAAGGGCAGATTCCTCTCTGTGTTGTGCCGCGGCACCACGCAACAAAAACGGGCGGGCAAGATGGAGCTGTTGGGACTTCATCTCGCCCGCCCGCGGTACGTGCGTCTGCGACTACTTATGTGGTGGAACCAGCCTAGCACGAAACGCATGCGCTTCGTAAGCGTTGAGTTTATGAAGATGCAGGGCACCGATAATCCCCCGACCCCATAAGTTGCGGTGGAATACGGACTGTTTTGACCCTTTAAGCAGCAATTCAGTCCCTATTTCACCGCAACTCTTTTGGTGCAAAGTAACCTGTCCCCCTTGCACCAATTAGCTGGTGTGGCGCCAGCGAGGGTCGGTGAGAGTTCTCGCCACACCCAGCCCAACGGGCAGAAACGCTACGATGAGCACTGCGCGCACAAACCAGCCGAGCATATTGACTGTGTCGAAGGTGCACATGTAATACATCGAGCGATACAGATACAAGCCCGGCACCATAATGACAATCGATGGCACCGTGAGGGCGATACGTGGGTAGGTGAGCTTGATTTCGGCTAAGCTCGCGAGCAGGCCCGATACCAGCGCACCGATAAACGCTGCCGCCTCGGGAGGCATACCTACGCTCAGGCCCAGAAAGGGAAACAGCGTCGGCGCATCGACGAGCGTAAGGCGCAAGGTATTGGACACGGCGCCGATCAGCCCAGCTGCCGCGGCCATCTTTACCGGGCTGTTGAACATCACCGAGAAGCCGAATACGCCAACGAAGCTCATCACCACGCGCAGGAGCGTAAGGGCAAGCGGCGAAAGGCCCAGTGGGGCAAAGTCGTCCGGCGCTAGGCCAACACACTCGGCAACCATCCAGCCTACGAGGGTCGCCATCACAATAATCGATACGGCATATGAAAGGCGCTCGATACCGCTTCGCATGTCGAGCTTAGCGATGTCGAGGCCTGCCGTAATGAGCGGAAAGCCGGGAATCACAAAGAGCATGGCGCCGATATAGCCTTCTTGGTGCGACATTGCCCCCGGTATGACCTGGCCAAGGCCGAGCAATGCCAGCAGATACGAAACGCAAGCGAGCGCAACGCCGGTCGTCAGCGCGCTGAACTGACCAAGGCCCTGCTTGAGAATATGGGAGCGAGCAAAATTGCCGACACCAGCGCCTACGAACGCGCAGGCCATCTCGATAGGGCCGCCGCCGAGCAAAAAGACGAAGGCGCCACAAGCACAGGCCGCCGCAAGGCCCTGTTGCCAGGGAGCGTAATCGGGCTTTGAGCTCTCAACGGTCTTGAGCATCTCGTGGTATTCGTGCACGGTAAACCGGCGCCCGTAAATCTCGATTTCCTTTAAGAAGCTCTCCATCATCCAGATGCGATGGGTATTGACTCCCGTTGTGGGCAGGCTGACAACCTCGTTAAAGCAGTGGCCATCTTCGATGCAGGTGCACTCAAACGACAGGAGACTCAGGTCGACGTGAATCGTGACGCCGAGCACGTCAGCAACACGATTCATGGTATCGCGCACGCGCCAGGCACCCGTTCCGCTCGCGAGCATAAGCATACCGGTGCGGCAGATGATGGATGATTTATCGGTGAGCGGCGCATCGACGGCAAGTTCATCGCCTGCCGTCACGATCTGGTGCCAGTCAGTTTTCATATGGAGCGCGCCGGCACGGACACCGTGGTGCATGGGGGCTCTCGAAAGCAGCGAGTCAAGGCGCGAAGACTGTGGGGGCTCCGCCGATTCGCCCTCGTCCTCGTCGGGCTCTTCATCGATCAGATCAAAGGAATCAAGCGGCGCTGGCTCGCGACGGTCGATCAGCTCCTCGTCCTCATCATCAAAGTAATTGAACTGATCGAGCATGTCCTCTTCGATCGCGCGCTCGCTCGCATCGTCCATACAGACGCTCCCTTCCTGCCGACTAACTCCCATCCTAGGCAGCGACGGCTAAAGGAAACATAAAAGAGACAACTGTCATGTGAGTCATGTACGCAATAGCCGTTAGGTAGTCGTTGGGGACGTTCTTGAATGGCTAGTCGTTTAAGAACGTCCCTAAGTGCCAACCAAGGCAACGCCGCAGGTAGAGGACGGACAGCGAGCGACGTCCAAGGCGAACAAGTTGGCATGAAAAAGGCAAGGCATAGACCTTCTGGTCATGCCTTGCCTTTTGAATGACAAATTGTCGTCCTGGGCGGCGCGCAGCGTCGAGCCGTTACGCGGTTCGTAGAACCGCGTAACTAGTTAGCACATCTTTGCGCCGGCGGGGATGGAAGCGTCGAGCTGAATCAGATTGAGGCGCTCCTCGCCCTCCTCCTCGTGAATAGCGCTGATCAGCATGCCGCAGCTGGGAATGCCCATCATCTTGCGCGGAGGAAGGTTGGTGATGGCGAGCAGGGTCTTGCCGACCAAGTCCTCGGGCTCATAGTATTCATGGATGCCGGAAAGGATGGTGCGGTCGGTACCGGTACCGTCGTCGAGCGTAAAGTTCAGCAGCTTCTTGGACTTCTTGACGGCCTCGCATGCCTTGACCTTCACAGCGCGGAAATCGCTCTTGGAGAAGGTATCGAAGTCGACGAACTCCTCGAACAGCGGCTCAACGGCGATCTTGGAGTAATCGAGCGTGGGCTTAAGCGACTTAACGAACGGGCTCGCGGCGTTGCCGGCCTCGGCAGCCTTGGCGGCAGCGGCACCGGACTGGAAACCCTTCTCGGGCTTCATGTGCGGGAACAGCAGCACGTCGCGGATGGAAGCCTGGTTGGTGAGCAGCATGACCACGCGGTCGATGCCGATGCCGATGCCGCCCGCAGGAGGCATACCGTACTCGAGGGCGCGCACGTAGTCCTCGTCGTACTCCATGGCCTCGTCGTCACCGCCAGCCTTCTCGGCCATCTGAGCGGCAAAGCGCTCGGCCTGGTCGACCGGGTCGTTGAGCTCGGAGAACGCGTTAGCGTACTCGTGACCGGCGATAACCAGCTCAAAGCGGTGCGTCAGACGCGGGTCGTCCTCAAAACGCTTGGCAAGCGGGCTGACCTCGATGGGGTAATCGCACACGAAGGTCGGGTTGACGATGGTGTCCTCGCCCAGCTCATCGTAAATCTCGGCGATGATCTTGCCAGCAGTCCACTCGGGCTTGATCTCCAGGCCCTTCTCGCGCGCGGCGGCAGCAAGCTCCTCGACCGGCGTGTCGATGGTGACTTTCTTGCCGAGCACGTCAGAGACAATATCAGTCATGGGGCGGCTTGCCCACTCACCGGAAAGATCGATGGTCTGGCCCTGGTACTCGATGACCTCGGGGTTGCCGATGGCCTTGTTGGCAGCCTTGATGACGCCCTGGGCAAGCGCCTTCATGCCCTCGAGATCGGAGAAGGCACGGTAGGCCTCCATCGTGGTGAACTCGGGGTTGTGGGTAAGGTCCATGCCCTCGTTACGGAAGATGCGGCCGATCTCGAACACGCGCTCAAAACCACCGACGATGCAGCGCTTGAGGTGCAGCTCGGTGGCAATACGCAGGTAGCACTCCTGATCGAGCGCGTTGAAGTGGGTAATGAACGGCTTGGCCGTGGCACCACCCTGGATGGTCTGCAGGATGGGGGTCTCGACCTCCATGTAGCCGTCGGACTCCATAAAGCGACGGAAGGTGGAGAGAATCTGCGAACGCTTACGGAAGGTCTTGCGAACGTCGTCGTTGGCGATCAGGTCGACATAGCGCTGACGATAGCGGGTCTCCTTGTCGGAAAGACCGTGGAACTTCTCGGGCAGCGGACGAACGGCCTTGGAAAGCAGGGTCGCGCTCTTAGGGGCAACGGAAAGCTGGCCGCGCTGGGTGCGGACAACCACGCCGGTCACGCCCAGGATGTCGCCCAGGTCGAGGGACTTGAGCGTATTCCAGGCAGCCTCGTCCATGTCGTTGATGCGGCAGAACAGCTGAATCTCGGCAGTCGCATCGCGCACGACGATGAACATGATCTTGCCCTGACCGCGCTTGGCGACCACGCGGCCGGCGATCTTCACGACGTCCTCGGTGTCCTCGCCATCGGCAAGCTCGGCGTACTTAGCCTCGATATCGGCAACGTAGTCCTCAAGCTCAGAGTGCTCGGGATAGGGGTTCTGGCCCGCCTCGAACAGGGCGGCGCGCTTGGCCAGGCGGGTGGCGCGCTCGTCGTTGAGCGTCGATGCCTGATCTGCGGCGTTCTGGTTCTCTGCCATAAGTTAGCTCCTCAAACTAAAACGCTCCCCAGGATTCGGTCCCAGGGAGCGAAAACATACCTTTACGCGGGACCGTGGTCTAGCGTGCAATCTTGGCGATGGTGTAGACGCGAGTCTTGCCGGAAGGCGTAACGACCTCGACGGAGTCGCCCTCGCCGTGACCGATGATGGCGTGGCCGACCGGAGACTCGTTGGAAATCTTGTGCTCGAGCGAGTTGGTCTCGGTGGTACCGACGAGCGTGACTTCCATGACCTCACCGTTGGGATCAATCAGAGAAACGGTGGAACCGATGGAGACGGTCAGATCACCTGTGGTGGCAGCAACCTGAGCGTTGGCAAGGATGGCCTGGATCTCGGCAATACGAGCGGCGTTCTGGGCCTGCTTGTCCTTGGCGGCATCGTACTCGGAGTTCTCCGAAAGGTCGCCGAACGCGCGGGCTTCCTTGATGTCCTCGACGATCTCCTTGGCGTAATCGCCCTCACGCCAAGCGAGCTCCTCGACGAGCTTCTGGCGGCCCTCAGCGGTCAGTACGATCTGGCTTGCGTCCATACGGATATCTCCCCAACTCTGATCAAACAATCAACTGTCAAACAAAACGAAAAAGACCGGCTAGCCTGCGGGCAAGCCGGTCAGGTGCTCACCCCAAAGGGATGGGACTACTCTGCGTCCGCGTCGCTGTCCTCTGCCTGCTTCTTCTTGGCAGCAGCGAGCTTGGCCTCGAGCTCAGCGATCTCCTTGTCCTCCTCGGACTGCTCGACCACGACCTCCTCGGCCTGCTTGGTCTCGGCCTTATCGTCGCCCTCCATACCCTCGCGGATATTCTTGACGGTAGAGCCGAGGGACTTGCCGAGCTTCGGCAGGTTCTTGGGCCCGAAGATAATCAGGACAACGACGAGAATAATGATGAGCTCAGGAGCCCTCAGTCCAAACATGTAGACCTCCACAATACAGCGAGACAAGCTCGAATGAGTATACCGCGGGTATCGCGGTATCACAACAATAGCTAAAAAAAGGGACCGCAAGAAGCGGTCCCTCCTCATGCTCTGGTCGGGTTGACTGGATTTGAACCAGCGACCCCTGCGTCCCGAACGCAGTGCTCTACCAAACTGAGCCACAACCCGTTAGCTCGACTATAGTAACAAAGATTTCCGTCGTGTGCTAGAGAAATTTTTACTTCTTTGGCACTTCGATGCGAACCGTGTTGGGAATGAGCTCCGTCGCGCAGGACCACCAGCCGTTTTGCAGGGCAGCGTCGGCAAGCCTTTCGGCCGTGGCGGCGGTGTCGCAAATGGCAAATGAGCAGGCACCCGATCCGCACACATCTACAGCAACGGTGCCGTCCTGTTTACGCAGCCAATCGAGAACCGTTTGAATCTGCGGCTCCATCTGTGCGGAAATGACACCTAGGTTGTTATGGATGAGCGCATATGCCGTCTCGGCATCACCAGCATGCAAGGCAGAAGCTATCGCGCCGGGCTTGTCTGCAGGCACCGGAGCCTCGTCAAAACGTCGATAGGCTTCAATTGTTGAAACGCTTGCCTCGCGCGGCTTGACCAACACGACGGGCGTTGCGGGCAGCGCGGGATACTCAGTTGCCAGCACGTCTCCCCCACCTACGTAGAACGCAAGGCTCGCGTGCAAAAAGAACGGGACGTCAGCACCAATACCCCGCGCAATGTCGTCGAGCGCGGGGTCGGTGCGATCAATTCCCCAGAGCTCCGCCAAGGCGACAATGACCGCGGCCGCGTCCGTCGAGGGGCCGCCCAAGCCGGCGCACAATGGAATGCGCTTCTCAATCGTCACGCAGATGTTTGCCTCGCAACCATAATGCTCGGCCATAGCAACCGCAGCCCGATACGCCGTATTCTTTTGCATGGGAAAATCTGATGCCGGAACCGTCTGGACGGTCAGCGCCTGCGCCGGCGCGACCGTCACGGAATCGGAAAGACCGACGGCTGCCATCAGGGAATCGACCCTGTGGTAGCCGCGGTCATCGCGCTCGGTATGAACCCCCAGGTAGAGGTTAATCTTTGCCGGCGCGGAAAGAGTCAGGGACCGATCGGTCACCGTTAGTGCTCCTCGAGCTGATTGCCGAGCGGGGTAAAAATGTGCTCACCGCTCTCGGGGTCGAACAGCTCGACCTGCCCGGTGAGGACATCGATATACTGGTAGGACTGACGCGACTTGCGGCCGCGACGTTCGTCAACCTCGACGATAAAGACGGCGGGGTGGACGCTCTTGATGGTGCCCATGCGCTCGACGACGCGGGTGCGGCCCATGTTGGCCTTCACCTTGACGCGATCGCCCACCATATCGGTCAGCTTCTCGTGGATGTCGTCGACGTGATTGACTTCCATCTCTTCCATGAACAGGGCCTCCAGAAGGTGCAATTCAAAAAGGGGATAATACCCCTAAGATAGACAAAACTCTAATACTATAGCACCCTGCTGCAGCCATACGCAAGCAGCTAAAAAAGCCCGGTCCCAAATTGACTACTTACAGATTGTCTGTGTCCAGGACGATGGTGAACGGACCGTCGTTGACCAGGTCGACCTTCATATCGGCGCCAAAGATACCGTGCGCCACATGCTCAACGTCCTGAGCGACGAGTGTCAAAAAGTACTCGTAAAGTTCGTTAGCGACATCGGGCGCGCCGGCGTCCGTAAACGACGGACGGCGGCCGTGGCGGCAGTCGGCAAACAGCGTGAACTGCGACACCACGAGCACCTCGCCGTCGACATCCGCCAGCGCCAAGTTGGCTTGCCGTTCTCGTCCTCGTTGATACGCAGCCCGCGGAGCTTGCCCCACAGCTTGTCGGCTTCGGCGCGTGTGTCGCCGTGGCCCACGCCCAGCAGCACCAGATAGCCGCGCCCAATTTTGCCCACGCACTCGCCGTCGACTGTCACGCTGGCGTTGAGCACGCGCTGCACCACCGCACGCACGGTCTACTCCTCGCCCGTCAGCTTGGCGGACAGATGCTCGAGCGCGTGGAAACGATGGCTGATGGCGTTCTTCTCGTCCGCCGTGAGCTCGGCCATGGTCTTGCCCGGCGTATCGACCGGCAGGAACAGCGGGTCGTAGCCAAAACCGTGTTCGCCGCGGCCCTCGTGCGCGATAACGCCTTCGCAGGCGCCCTCGCCATAGGTGACCAGGCCGTCCGTATCGATAAGCGCGACGACGCTCATAAAGCGCGCGGTACGGTCCTCGTCTGCCACGCCTTCCAGGTTAACGAGAAGCTTGGCGTTGTTGGCGGCATCGTCGCCATGCACGCCCGCATAGCGCGCGCTATACACGCCCGGCTCGCCGTCAAGCGCGTCGACGACCAAGCCAGAATCGTCGGCGATGGCCATGAGCCCCGTCTCTTCGACGGCAGCCTGCGCCTTGATGATGGCGTTCTCCAAAAACGTCGTGCCGTTTTCCTCGGGGTCCTCAAAATCGCCCAGCTGGCCGAGCGCCACAAAGCGAACCTCGGGCATGACCTTGCCTAAAATGGCCTCGATCTCGGTGAGCTTATGGGCGTTGCCCGTTGCCACGACAATGGTCGCCGCCGGGTCGAGGGTGTCGATGTCGATCTTCTCAAGTGCCATGAGTGGTCTCCTTGTCTCTATAGCAATGCCGCGCCGAGGGCGACGAGGGCCTCCGCCTCTCCCCTCTCAATCAACGGCAGTCTTATACTTCGACGTTTTCCCAGATAAAACCTGCCAAAATAAACCTGTCCCTTTTTGGCAGGTTAGGCGATGGCTTGGCGCTGAAGCTCGATGAGCTCGGCGATGCCTTTGTCGCCCAGGTCGAGCAGGGCGTTGAGGCGCTTACGGTCAAAGGGCGCCTGCTCGCCAGTGCCCTGGAGCTCGATCATCTCACCGGTGTCGGTGGCGACGAGGTTCATGTCGACTTCGGCATGGCTGTCCTCGGAATAATCGAGGTCAAGCAGCGTATTGCCGTCGACAACGCCCATGGAGATTGCAGCCACCTGGCCGGTAAGCGGGATGCGCTCGATCTTGCCCGCCTCGACCCACATGGCGAGGGCGTCGTGCAGCGCCACCCAGGCGCCGGTGATGCTCGCTGTACGCGTGCCGCCATCGGCCTGAATCACATCGCAGTCGACGGTGACGGTGTACTCGCCGAGCGCCTTCATGTTGACGACGGTACGCAGGCTGCGGCCAATGAGGCGCTCGATCTCCATGGAGCGACCCTTGCGGTTGGCGTGCTCGCGCTTGCAGCGCTTGCCGGTCGACGCCGGCAGCATGGCGTATTCCGCGGTCACCCAGCCGACCTTAGCTCCCTTTCGCCAGCCCGGCACGCCCTCCTCGATTGTGGCGGCGCACAACACGCGCGTGTCACCGAACTCGGCAAAACACGAGCCGTGGGCGTGCTTCATGACGCCACGGGTGAGCTTAACGGGGCGCAACTCGTTGGCGGCGCGACCGTTGGCGCGGTTGACCTGCATGTACTCCATAGAAAAATCCTTTCGGCAAAAGGTGTGGCGAAGGCTCTGACGGCGGCCTTACATCTATTTCAGCTCATCGATATCGATATGCTCAATGCTCTTGAGCGGCTGACCAAAGATAAAGCTGCCCGCCACCGCAAACTCGGCAATGTTATCGGCCGTCGTGGCAAAACGATGCTGCGGCTCGGCGGCGACGCCCGCCAGCTGCTCGCGGCGCGTGAGGATATCGGTCAGCTCGCGCGTGGTCTCCTCGGCGGAACTCACGACGCGTACCCCAGGCCCCAGCGCATGGCGGATAGGTCCCACCAACAGCGGAAAATGCGTACAGCCGAGCACCACGGTATCGATACCGTGGTCGCGCAGTGGCTCAACCGTGGCACCCACCAGCGCACGCACGGCAGGCGTATCGAAGATGTCCTCGTTCTCAAGCCACTGCTCTTGCAGATGCGCACCCGAGGCGAGCTCGTGTTCGACAACCTCGACAAAGCTCGAGGCGGGGCAGCCGTATACGTCGACGCCGGCATCTAGGTCCTGAATGGCGCGCGTGTAAGCGCCCGAGCGAATGGTGAGGTTGGTGGCGAGCACGCCCACGCGACGCGTGCGGGTACTGTTGATTGCCGCACGGGCACCCGGCGCGATCACGCCGATCACGGGAACGTCGAGCACCTGCTGGGCCAGACGCAAGGCCGCAGCTGTCGCCGTGTTGCAGGCGATGACCATAATCTTGACGTCGTGCTTCGACAGCCAACGGCCCGCCTGCAACGCAAACGAGCGCACCTCATCCTCGGTGCGCGTGCCGTAGGGGCAGCGTTTGGTGTCGCCGAAGTAGTAGACGGACTCGCGCGGCAGCACCGTCGCGATGGCGCGCGCAACCGTCAGACCGCCCAAACCAGAATCGAACACGCCAATCGGGCGCGTGTCGCCTGTCGGATTCTCGATATCGGACATTACCTCACCAGTCTCTCTCGAAAAGCATGTCCAAGTGCGGCGACGCCGCGCTACGAACGCGCCGCGACCAGCAGCTCTGCCGTCGCCGCCCAACCGTCGACAATTTTGCCGCGCGTAACGAAGCGTTCTCGCAAGCAGCCAGGAACTCGGGCGCACCGGCGCTCGTCAGGCCATTCTCGACCAGGCAGAACGTGCCCACGTGATCGGCCATGTAGAAGTCGGACTCGGAATCGCCGAGCGCGAGCGTCTCCTCGCGCTCGATCCCCAGGTGCTCGCAGAAGCGCGCGATGGCAACGCCCTTGTTGAGGCCGGCGGGATTGATGTTAAACGCGCGACCGTCCTCGACGCGATCGAGCTCGAGCGTCGTCGGCTTGGACAGATGCGTCAGGTGACCGTTACAGGCCCACACCAGGCCGCAGCCGGCCTCGTCCAGGATGGCCTGGACCTCATTGTCGGGCACATCGCCGCGCATGCCGACGGTGACCTCGCGGTACTTGTAGCCGGTCGACATGTCGTTGTGATACTCGATCTTGTGCGGCCAGCGGGCAAGAATCTTCTCGCACACGCCGGTCTGCTCGATCACCTGGTGCGGAGTAAGGCCGCAGGCGGGGTCGTAAGGCATGTCGCCAGTCAGATACTCCCAATCGTTGGCTTTGAGGTCGTACATGACCAGGCCGCCCATCTCACCAATGTAGGAGTTGAGGCCGAGCACGCGCGCGTCCTCGTGGATCATGGTACGGTTGCGGCCCGAGGTGGGAACCACCTGAATGCCAGCGCGAGCGAGCGCCACGACGGCCTCGACGAGTTTGGTCGAGGGGTTGTCGTCGTTGTCGCGCAGCACGCACGAGCCGGGCGCGAGCATCGTGGCATCCAGGTCGGTAAAGACATACTTGACCTTGGCAAGACGCTCGCGCACCTCGCCCGAAAGCTCGGCAACGGTCGGCAAGGTGTTGTGGGACATGGTTACTCCGTTTACGTAGAAGGGTTTGGACTTGGACGGCATGTTTTGATTGAGGGAACACGCTTATGGCGACAGCGCACTCAGGGCGCCGCCGCCATCATGGTTCATTAGTCAAACTGGGTAACATCGATCAGGCGATTGGCCAGCGAAAGGTCGCTCTCGATGGGCACGAACTCGTCGCCCACGTGCATGAGCTCCTCGTCACCCTTTGCCAGCAGCAAGACAATGGTGGGAGCATCGGGGTTGACGTACTCCTCGCGCGCCGCCTTGAACGCCGCATGCACAGCGGCTTCGCGGTCGAGGATGATCTTGTTCGGCGTATCGTCGGGAACATGCTCGGCAAGCTCGCGACAGACCTTCATCGGGTCCTCGTGAGCTGGATCCTCGTTCGTAAAGATCATCAGGTCGGAATACGGTGCGGCCTCGCGTGGCAATTGCTCGCGGCGCTCCTGCGCCTTGCCGCCGGCGGCGCCAAACAGCGCAATGACGGGGCTAGCGGGAAACGCGCGCTTGACCGACGAGAAAAGCGAACGGAACGAAAGCTGGTTGTGCGCATAGTCAACGACGCAGATCACGCGGCCGTCCTTCGACTCCACGACCTCCATGCGGCCCGGCACACGCAGTTTGGAGAGGCCCTTCTTGATAGCCTCGATACCGATGCCGATCTCGCGCGCAGCGGCGATAGCGACCAGCGCGTTTTCCACGTTAAAGTCGCCCGCGATACCCAGCAGGACCTTCTCCCCCGCCTCGGGCTCGTCGGCGCTCATGCCGTGCAAGTTGAACTCGATGTTAAAGCCGAGCATGCGGACATCGCTCGCCCACAGGCTTGCCTCGGGATGCTCGACGCCAACGGTCACCAAGCGCTCGGCCGTCGACGCTGCCTCTAGCACACGGTCAACCTCATCGGTGCCCAGATTCACCACGGCGGTCTTTGCCTGGTCAAAGATCCTAAGCTTGCTCTCAAAATAATCCTCAAACGTGGGGTGTTCGATCGGCGAGATGTGGTCGCGGCCGATGTTGAGGAAGCACGCCACGTCAAACGGCAGATTCTCGACGCGTTGGTACTTGAGCGCCTGGCTCGAGACCTCCATGACCATGGACTGGCGACCGGACGTGCGGCAGTTGGCGATATGGCGCCAAACCTCGGGGGCCTCGGGCGTGGTGTTGGTGCTCTCGTAGCACTCGATACCATCGTCGGTACTCACCGAGCCGATCATGCCGCAGGACTCGCCCGCCGCCTTGATGATGGACTGGAGCATAAAAGCGGCCGTGGTCTTTCCCTTGGTGCCGGTGATGCCCACGATCTTGACGTCGTGGTCGGGACGGTCGTAGACCTCCGGCGGCAACAGGGCCATGGCCGTGCGAACACTATCAACAACCAGCATCGCAGCACCGCTCTCCTGCGCCAGCGGCTCCAGAGACTCGACCAGCGACTCCTCGCACACAAATGCGACGGCGCCCGCATCGAGCGCCATGCTCAAAAACGCGGGCTTAAAGGCAGCACCTTTGCAAAAGAATACGTCACCTGCCGAGACCGCGCGCGAATCAAACGAGCAGCCGGTCACGGCGCGCTCGTCAACCTGCTCTGATGCGCGCAGCTCGCCGCACACATCGAGAAGCTTGGCAAGCGTATCGACCGTGGTCACGGTCGCGGAATCCGAATGGTGCATCTTTCACCTTTCTCAGCCATTTGGCAGGGACGGTTTTATAGTAACTGAAACGCACCCACGCAAAAACGGCTCCCGGAGGAGCCGTTACGCGCAGGCGTTCGTAAGCCGAGGCTAGGCAGCCTGAACAGCGGGCTGGTCCTCGTCGATAAAGAAGCGCTTGTACCACACTAGGAACACGAGCGGCGTATAGATCTTGCGCTGGAAATCGCCCTTGCCCGCAAAGTGCAGATCGAGCAGGTGCATGAGCTCGTCGGTATTGAAGAACTCGCTTGCCCACGGCGCGGTGAAGTACTCCTTGACATAGTCGTACCACTTTTGCTCGCGCAGCCAGTAGACAATCGGCACCGGGAAGCCCACCTTGGGACGGGTGGCCCACTCATCGGGCAGCGACTTGTTGGCAGCGTGGCGGAGTACCTGCTTGTTGCCGTTCTCGTTGATGCGGTAGCGATCGGGAATGTGCTCGGCGAACTCCATGACTTTGCGGTCCAGGAAGGGCACGCGCAGCTCCAGCGAGTGCGCCATGCACATCTTGTCGGCCTTGAGCAGAATGTCGCCCGGGAGCCACATGTTCATGTCCAGGTATTGCTTCTTGACCAGTTCGGGCTGACCCTTCACGCGTGCGTAGATGGGTGCAGCGAGCTCAAAGGCGCCATCGCCGGTGTTGTACTCGGGCTTGAGCACGCCGTCGACCTCGCGCTCCGGCCATACCAGAGCCTGTCCCAGGAACGACTTCTCGGGGATCTCGGCACCCTTGACCAGGAAGTTATGTCCCTTGAAGTACGGCATATGCAGCGCCAGGTTACCGAGCGCGCGACGGATGGGCAGCGGCACCATCTTTTTGTACTTGCGCACCGGGACCGTGTCCTCGTAGTAGGCGTAGCCGCCAAAGAGCTCGTCGGCGCCTTCGCCCGAAAGCACGACGGTAACGTCCTTGCGGGCCATCTCGGCCAAGAACCACAGCGGCACGGAAGACAGGTTGGACTGCGGCTCGTCCATGTGATACTGGATGTCCTCGAGCGCACCGAAGAACTCGTCGGCGGTAATCATCTTGCGAACGTTCTCGACGCCGAGCTTATCGGAAAGTTCCTTGGCGTAGTTGGTCTCGTTGAAGTTCTTGTAGTCAAAGCCCACCGAGAAGGTCTTGTCGGGCATGAGGCAAGCGGCGATGTAGCTGGAGTCGACGCCACCGGAGAGGAACGACGCGACCTTGACGTCGGCGATGCGATGGGCCTCGACACTCTCGTGCACGACCTCGTCCAGCTCATCGACATACTCTTCGAACGGCTTCTCGACGGCAGAGTAATCGCAATCCCAGTAGCGCTCGATGTTCATCTTGCCGTCGGGGATATCGACGGTAAAGTAGTGCGCCGGCGGCAGCTTGTAGACACCCTCGAAGAAGGTCTCCTCAGTCGCCGAATACTGCAGCGTCATGTACGGACGCAGAGCCTTTTTGTTGACCGCCTTGTGGAAGTGCGGGTAGTCCAGGAAGCTCTTGATCTCGGAACCAAAGAGCACGCCCGGAGCGCCGTCGCCCGCATCGGCCATGGGATAGTAGTAGAGCGGCTTGATGCCAAAGATGTCGCGGGCGCCAAAAAGCTTGTTCTTCTTTTTGTCCCAGATGACGAAGGCGTACATACCGCGCAGACGATCGAGTACGGCCTCGCCCCACTCCTCGTAGCCGTGCAGGAGGCTCTCGGTGTCGGCGCCGCAGTGGAACTTGTAGCCCTTGGCCTCGAGCTCGGAACGGAGTTCTTGGAAGTTGTAGATCTCGCCGTTGAAGACAATGACGACGCTGCCGTCCTCATTGGCCATGGGCTGAGCGCCGGCCTCGGTCAGGTCGAGGATCGACAGGCGGCGGAAGCCCAGGGCAACGCGGCCGTCGATAAACTGACCGCCCATGTCGGGACCGCGATGGACGATGCGGTCCATCATCTTGGTGAGCACCTCGGATTGGTTATCCGTCCCACCGACAAAACCGACAAAACCGCACATATACTATCCCCTCTGCTGTTGCTGGGCATCAAATCGAATCAGTAGCTTTTGAGTATACCCGAGGGCGTAAAGAGGGGCGGAATGTTCAGGCAATCTCAACTGAATCAGCTCCGCTGTGACACGCGTCGGTTACCTTTAATGGATATGAGGTGAATGAGGCGATTGTTTTGCTATACTCTCTCCGCACGGGCGATTGGCGCAACGGTTAGCGCAGGTGCTTTACACGCACAAGGCTGGGGGTTCGAATCCCTCATCGCCCACCATTGAATTGGAAACGGTCCTCGCAAGGGGACCGTTTTTGTTTGGGCCCAGCGCATGGGATTCGAACCCGACAGGGTGCGGAGCTGAGGAAACGCGAAGCGTTTTCCAGCGCAGCACGCGAGGGCCGTAGGCCCGAAGCGAAAGCGGGCGGCGTCAGCCGCACGCGACATCCCTCATCGCCCACCACTGATTTGATAGGCTCCCAGCAATGGGAGCCTTTCTTTTTTGGGCCCAGCGCATGGGATTCGAACCCGCCAGCACATCTGTCACAAAGGCCGTGGCCAAATAATGGCAAAAATGAGTACTGCTACTTTGCTTGCAACATATAAACAGATAGTGTTTGCTTAGGTTACGCAACATATGTCCATTATAAGGACTAACAGTCAGATCAAAATCGTGTATTCATCGCCATTTCGACTTGCCATCTGGCCTTATTAGTCCAAAATTGCTGCTACCAAATCGGTAACAGTACTCATATTTGATGTTTTTTGACCAGCAGGTCTCCCTGCCTTAGCAAATCTAAGGCAAAACGGGCTCCAGACCGCTGAATCATGCCGCATAGGGCACGTCCGCAGTCCGGAACTCGGTCCAAATTGAGTTATTGCGCCGCGTTAGCCCAAAACACCCGACAGGATCTCGATCAGACTGTCCACGTCGGCTTCCTCGCAGACGAGTGGCGGCAGGAAACGCAGCGTATGCGCACCCGTAGCGTTGATCACGGCACCGGCGGCCAGCGCGCGGGCAACAACACCATGCGCGTCGCCCGCGGCATCATCCAAATCACAGCCGAGCATCAAGCCGCGACCACGTACCTCGGTCACGTGCGGCAGCTTGGCGAGCTTTGCCTCCATATAGGCACCCACCTTGGCAGCATGCTCGGCATAATCGCCACGCACAAGCGCGGAGAGCGTCGCGGCACACGCCGCGATGGCCAAGCAGCTACCGCCAAAGGTCGAGCCGTGGTCGCCCGGCTTAAACACGTCGGCAATCTCCTTCTTCGCCACGACGGCACCCATGGGCACGCCATCAGCAATGCCCTTGGCAAGGCTCATGATGTCGGGCTCCACGCCATAGGTCTGGAACGCAAACGGCTTGCCGGAGCGGAAGATGCCGCACTGGACCTCGTCGGCGATAAGCACGGCGCCCACTTCGTGTGCCAGGTCGCGCGCCGTAGCCATAAACTCCTCGGTCATGGGATGCACACCGCTCTCACCCTGGATCGGCTCGAGCATCACGGCACAAATTTCGCTCCCCAGCTGCTTAAAGATCGCACGCAGCTCATCCACATCGTTGGGCGTGCAGGCCACAAAGCCACCCGGCAGCGGGCGGAAGCTGTCCTGCAGCCAATCCTGCATGGTGGCGGCAATGGTCTCGAGCGTACGGCCGTGGAAGCCGCCGCGCATGCACACGATGGTGTTGCCGCCATTACCGGCACGCTTGGCGTACAGGCGCGCGAGCTTCATCGAGCCCTCGTTGGCCTCGGCGCCAGAGTTGGCAAAGAAGGTCTCCAAACCTGCTCATCCGCAGCCGGGGCACCAAGAGCAGCTGCCGTGGTCTCATCGCCGGCGGCAATGGCATCGGCAAGCACGCGCGCACCATCTACGTCGTCGTTAGCAAGCTTGGACAGCAGCGCCGCGACCTGTCCGCGCTGCTCAATGTAGAAGTAATTGGAGACATGCATGAGCTTTTTGGTCTGTGCCTCGAGCGCCGAGAGCACAGCCGGGTCGCCATGACCTAGGCTGCACACGCCGATGCCGGCAAGAAAGTCGAGGTACTCACGGCCATCGTCGCCGGTGAGCTTCATGCCGTGACCCTCGACAAACTCGACCGGAGAGCGGCCAAAGGTATGCATAACGTAATGGGATTCAAGCGATTGCTGAGCTGCAAGTGACATGGGATGCCTTTCGTTGAGCGCCGGACGGCGCAGGCCTATGGGTGTAGGAATGGGGCGGCTGAGGGTCAGCTAGACCGTCTGAAGCTTCTCGACCTCGTCAAGATTCTCGGTCAGACGCGCAGCAAACGTCGAAAGCGGATGCGGATGCGTATCGAACTCGTAAGCCGTCTCGGTGGAATGGATCACGGTACCGACGCCGGCATCGGTCAGCAGCTCCAGCAGCAGCGAATGCGGCGTGGTGCCGTTGATGATGTGAGCGCGAAATACGCCGCCGGCAAGCGCATCGACGGCCGCGCGCAGCTTGGGAATCATGCCCTTATCGACCTCGCCGCCGTAGAGCATTTCGTTAACCTCGTCGAGTGTTAGGTTGGAGATGAGTGAGTCTTTATCGCTAAAGTCCTTGTACAGGCCGTCGACGTCGGTCAAAAAGATCGCCTTGTGCGCGTGGAGCGCTGCCGCAACGGCACCGGCGGCGGTATCGGCGTTGATGTTGAAGAAACCGCCGTCCTCCCCCGCCGCGACGGTAGCGATAACGGGGATGTACTCGCTATCGAGTAAGCGCTCGATATAGTCGGTGTTAACGTGCGTCACTTTGCCCACGCGACCGAGCTCGGGGTCGAGCGGCTCGGCGATGAGCGTGCCAGCATCGCTGCCCGACACGCCCACGGCCAGGTTGCCGTGGTGGTTGATGGCGGCAACCAGCTCCTGGTTAACCTTGCCGCCCAGCACCTCGCGCACGATATCCATAGTCGCCGGCGTGGTCACGCGCTGGCCGTTCTAAACGTCGACGGGGATGTCGTAGTGGCTCAGCGCCTCGTTGATGGCCTTGCCGCCGCCATGCACGATGACGGGGCGCATACCGATGATCTTGAGCAAAACGATGTCGCTCATCACGTCGCGGCGCAGCTGCTCATCGACCATGGCGGCTCCGCCATACTTGATAACGACCGTCTTGCCGGTCAGGTTTTTAATCCACGGCAGCGCTTCGAACAGCAGCTGCGCGGTTGCTTCGTTGGATTCGCTCGAACGACAATCGCGTGCGAATTTCATAATCTGCCTCGTCTTTCGTATCGTTATCGTGCCGTGCTCCGCCGTCCGCAATCGCGGCAAGATGCGCAGCGTGTCTGGAATCTAGGAACGGTAGTCACCGTTGATGGAGATGTACTCGTGCGTGAGGTCGCAGGTCCACACGGTCGTTGCCGCATCGCCTGCGCCCAGGTCGGCCGAGATCACGATCTCGGGCGCCTCAAAACGTCGCAGAGCCTCGTCCTCGTCAAAGGGAACGGTCAGACCATCGCGACAGACGGGCATGCCCATCATGTCGATGGAAACGTCTTCCTGATTAAACTTCACGCCGCACTTGCCAAGCGCCATGGCGACGCGGCCCCAGTTGCAGTCGTGGCCGGCGATGCAGGTCTTGACGAGCGGCGAATTGGCGACGGCGCGGGCGGCGATATCGGCTTCCTCGTCGTTGGCGGCGCCGGCGACGTTAACCGTCACGAGCTTTGACGCACCCTCGCCATCGGCCGCAATGTTGCGCGCCAGGCTCTCGCACACCTCGTGCACGGCAAAGGCCAACTCGTCAAAGGCATCAGTACCCTCGACGATGGCCTCGGCATCTGCGACTGCAGCGCCAGAAGCAAGCATGATGCAGGTGTCGTTGGTCGAGGTGTCGGAATCGACCGTTACCTTGTTAAAGGTCTGCTTGACGGTCGAGAGCAGCAGGGCATGAAGTGCCGCAGGCTCGACGGGGGCATCGGTGGTGATAACTGCGATCATGGTGGCCATGTTGGGCATGATCATACCCGAGCCCTTGCACATTCCGCCTACCGTATAGACATTGCCCGCATGACCCGCAGCCTCACTGACGTAGGATACGGCGTACTCCTTGGAGTGCGTGTCGGTCGTCATGATGGCGCGAGCGGCATCGGCGCCACCGTGGGCGGAGAGCGCCTCGTAGGCAGCAGGAATGGCGGTCTCAAACGTGTCGATCGACAGAATCTGGCCAATCACACCCGTGGAGGCAACCAGAATCTGCTGGGGCTCGCAGCCGATGACCTGCGAGGCGATGTTGCACGTCTCGCGCGCGCAGGCAAGGCCCGTCTCGCCCGTGGCGGCATTCGCGTTGCCGGAGTTGATTGAAACGCCGGCGATGATGCCATAGCCCTTGCCCACACCGCCCAGGTTGGCGCGGCTCACCTGCACAGGCGCTGCGCAAAAGCGATTGGTCGTAAACACGCCGGCACCGGGACAGGGTTTATCGGGCACGACGAGCGCGTAATCCAAGCGCTCGGGATTCTTGCGAAAACCCGCATGAATACCCGCGGCCTTAAAGCCGGCCGCTACCGTAATGCCACCCTCGACGGCACGAATCTTGATATCGAACTGCTCTGTATTCATCGTCCTTACGACTCCTTATATCAAACAAAAAACGGACATCGGTTGGTGCGCCATGCCAGTCGTGATCATGAGACCAGCTTAAGAGTGGCGCCCCACTCGATGCCCGACTACCAAATCGTTAACAATCGAATGTGCTACACCGGGCACGCCACTGTGGGCAAGCCTCGTCGCTCGTCAAAGCCAAAGACGATATTGGCGCATTGGACTGCTTGGCCCGCAGCGCCCTTGCACAGATTGTCGATGGCGCCCGTCGCCACCAGCACGCCCGCGCGCTTGTTGAGCGCGAGGCCAATCTGGGCGGCGTTGGTGCCGACGACCGAAGCCGTCTTGGGCTGCTGGCCGGCGTCGAGCACGCGCACAAAGGTGCGTCCAGCGTAGAACTGCTTGTAATAGTCGACAACATCCTCAAGGGTCAACGTGTCGAGAGCCTGCGGCGCGAGCGGCAGCGTCACCGTGGAGAGCAGACCACGCTTGAGCGGTGCCAGGTGCGGGGTAAAGACGACGCGATCGGTCAGGCCCAAGATCTGCTCGATTTCGGGCGTGTGGCGATGCTTGCCCACGCCGTATGCTTCCAAATTCTCGTCGGCGCTGCAAAAATGCGTACGAGCGTTGCAGGACTTGCCGGCACCCGTCACACCGCTGATGGCATCGACAATCACGGGGCCGTTCTCGGCCACCCAGCCCGCGCGCACGGCGGGCGCGGCGGCAAGGCTCGTTGCGGTGGGATAGCAACCGGCGCAGGCGACCAGCACGGGTTTGCCGTCGGCATGGTCGGATGCGGCGGTCTCCAAGTCCTGGCAGAACAGCTCGGGCAGACCGAAGGCACGGGTCTTGAGCAGCTCGGGGCTCGTATGCTCGGCGGCATACCAAGCCTCAAAAACGGACGCGTCGTTCAGACGGTAGTCGGCCGAAAGATCAAAGCAGGAGACGCCCGATGCAAGCAGCGCGGGCACCTGTGCCATGGCAGCCGTGTGCGGCACGGCCAAAAAGACCGCGTCGCAGTTCTTGAGCTCAGGGGCATCATGCGTCGTAAAGACAAGATCGCTTACGCCGGTGAAGCTCGGGTGCACCGCAGACAACGGCTGGCCGGCATCGGCGTTGGACGTAATGGCAGCAAGTTCAAACTCGGGATGACCGAGGACGAGGCGAATGAGCTCGGCTCCGGCATATCCAGCCGCGCCGACGATTCCAACCTTCAAAGACATATCAGACTCCTTGTCTGCGATTTATGCACCGATGCGCATTTCGCAGCGGTCGTTATGAAGTGAGTTGAAACTTTAGCACCAAAAGATGCATTAATACGTAAATGGCTTGCATATTCATGCATTGAAACATTCCCGACACATTCGCTTGAAGGAATTGACAAATGGAGCGGGCCCCGTATTGACCGGCGCTCCTAACGGCGCCGGGCAATACGGGGCCCGCCCATGCGAAAACCAAGTTGTTAGGATGAGCCAGCTGGCTAGAGCTCGACCGGCACCCATTCGTCGTGATTGCAGATAAAAGCCTCGGGATCCTCGACGCTAAAGAAGACGAGCGTGGGGTCGTTAGGCCCCTCATAGTGCTCGCCCAGGCGCTCTAGATGCTTCCACCCAGCTTCGCGCATTTCGCCTAAAGCCCGGTCATCCAAGCCGGCACGCCCGCGCAAGATGAGCCAGCCATGGCCCGGCCACCAACTCGTGGCCTCAAAGCGCTGGTTTTGCAGCAGCTCTTGCCACACATCTTTGGTGCGCGCTGTTACAAACCACAGCTTGCCATCCTGGATCTGCGCAAACGAAAACGGACGCACATGAGGCTGTCCGTCAACGCTCGTCGCCAAATACCATGCCGGCACCGACGTCAGATACTCCAACACCGTATTCAATCCGTCCATGCGTCCTCCTGGCGCTAGCTAATTCGGAACGGGTAGTTAATTTGAGACGCTCTAGAGCTCCAGGCGCTCCTCGCTGCCGTCGATATCACAGAAGCGCGCGGCAATGTTGCGGACCGAAAAGAAAGCAAGGCGGCCGTCGTTGGCACTCTCGTGTTCCTCGCCGATGCCCACCATGTGCTTAAAACCCGCTTGACGCACCTTGTCGCTCGCAACCGCGTCGTCCTCAAGTGCGGCCTCGCCGGTCAACACGATCCAACATTCCCCCGGCTTCCAGCCCGAGAGCTCAAACTTGGGATTCGCACTCAGCTCCGCCCACACATCCTTGTCGCGCGACGTGCAAAACCACAGCTTACCGTCATCGACCATGGCAAACGAAAACGGCCTCACGCGAGGCTGATGCCCGTCGGTCACATCGGTCGTGGCCAGATACCACGCCGGAATGCGCCTGAGATACGAACAGGCGCGCTCAAGCTGAGCCGTGCGGTCGTTGTCGGTCATAGGGACCCCTTTCTTGCGCTCGAATCGCGCCTAAACAAGTTGAAGGTTGACGACGATGACACACGCAAACAGCAGCATCGTCACAACCGCAGCCAGCGCATCCCCGCGGCGAAATGCAAGCGCATGCAGACGCGTGCGGCCCTGCTCGCCGTGATAGCAGCGTGCATCCATGGCGGCAGACAACGTCTCGGCATGACGGAACACGCCCGTGAACAGTGGAATCGCCACACTGCCGAGCATACGCACGCCGCCGAGCGGGCCACCCGTTACGCGTGCACCGCGGCTTGCCTGCGCGTCCGCCGTCTGCTTCATCTCGGTGGCAAACTGCGGCATAAAGCGCAACGCGATGCCCATGATCATGCCGAGCTCATGCGCAGGGAGCCCCACGCGCGCAAACGGTGCGAGCAGACGCTCAAAGCCCGCGGTGAGGTCGAGCGTAGGCGTGGTGAGCGTAATGGCGCTCATGCCGGCCATCATCAACGTCAGGCGGCACGCCATAAAGGCGGCAGAACGCAGTGAGCCCTCGCTTATCTGCAGAAAGCCGAGCTGCCACAGGATGCGCCCACTCTGATCGGTAAACAAGTTGAGCACCGCGACCACGACGACGATTGCCAGCAGCGGTGCCATCGATGATAGGACCCGGCGCAACGGCACCCGGGACACGGCATAGATCTGCACGACGAAAATTGCGACCGGGGCCAGTCCGCGGAAGCCGCCGACGGTCAGCGTCGTGATCAAAAACACAAAGCCCAGGAGCAGCTTGGTGCGCGGATCCAGGCGATGGATCGCACTATCGCCGGGATAGTAACTGCCAAACGAAAACGCCTCCATTAGCAGCCCTCCTCTCGCGCGACCGTCTTGGATTTAGCAATGTCCGAGACGTTAGAAGAACCATCTGAGCGACCGATCAGCAAATTTGCCAACTCGTCGGCCAACGACTCAACCGTATAGAGCCCGCCGCAACGCAGCGGCACACCCGCTTCCGCGAGCGCCAAAGCCATGCGCTGGGCGGCGGGAACGCCCAAGCCGATCGACTTGAGCTCATCGGCATGTGCAAACACCTGCGCGGGGGTTCCCTCGGCAAACACCGCACCTTCGTTCATCACGACGATGCGGTCGCAGCAGTTGGCCAGGTCATCCATACTGTGTGAGACCATGACGACGGTCAGGCCCCCATGGTGAAGTCGATCGATCGAGCCCCAGGAACTCACGTGCGCGCCGCCGGATCGACG
>ENA-OQKI01000079-OQKI01000079.1-human-gut-metagenome-genome-assembly--contig:-NODE-79-length-23063-cov-2.388123_pt1 | contig 23063 bp, 21 predicted proteins | sample MGYA00242778_ERZ504798 | MGnify/ENA primary metagenome ERZ504798 (study PRJEB26092, sample SAMD00036414) | human gut metagenome | host: Homo sapiens | study: EMG produced TPA metagenomics assembly of... | reverse complement strand
GCGTACAGGGTCTCGATAAAGGCGGCGATGCGAGTCTCGATCTGGCCCATGTCGCCATTGCTGTAGTCGGTCTCGATCTTCATGTACGGAATACCCGCACCCTCGACGGCCTCCTGCACTGCGCGAGCTCTCCACGTTAAAGGTATGGCACGCCTGGAGCACGTTTTCGACTACACCATCGACGTGGTACTTCTCGCACATGGTCAGCGTGTTTTTCATACGCCCGTCGTTGGGCGTCATGACCGAGCAGTTAATGTCCAGGTAGCGGTCGGCGATGGCGCGCAGGATGTCGGGAGCATCCGGGTCGATCATCATGGCCGCCGTGCGCTCGCCCGAGCAGTCATCCATGCACACGACCACGCCGCCGTTGGACTCGATGGTGCGGCCGATCTTGTTGATCACACCGCCCACCGGGCAGCCAGTGATCAGAATGCGCATGGCATCCGCCGCGACCGGGCGTTCGCCCGCGTCGTAGGCCTCGCGCAGCTTGGCAACCTTTTGCTCCAGCTGATCCGTATAGGCCTCGATATCAAAGCTGAACGTACCGGCAAACATGGTGCTCATCAGGTCGACGCCGCTCATGGCCGCCGGCTGGTTAGCCTGCAGCGCAAACATCTCGAGCTGGGCCGCACGCAAGCGGTTGCGACGGCGCACGGCGGCGCGCAGGTCGTCATCGGTGATCGTGATGCCGTAGAAGTTCTCGAGCTCCTCCTTGAGCAGGCGGCACTCCTCGTACCAGCCTTCACGCTCGTAGGCGCGATCGCGACCCTGCGGAAGATGCAGGATGTGCGTGCGCTTAAGCTCCCCCAGCAGCTCGTACATCTTCTTCTTGCCGTCGCAGGTGGTCTCACCGATGATCATGTCGCTAAAGTACGTAAACGGGCACTTTTGCGAGTAGGCAAAGCCGTAGGTCGACTTGATGAGCGGGCAGAGGTTCGCGGGCAGTACCTTCTCGGCCTCGGGGATCACCTCATCGGACGTGCCGCACAGCGCCACGCTCGCAGCCCCCGCGGCATCGACAATCTCGAGCGGCGTATAGCTGCACAAAAAACCGACCAGGCGATTACCCGCCTGCTTGTAATCCTTGACGCGAATAAACGCCGCCTTGCGCTGCTCGTTGAACTCCTCAAACGTGGACGGCAACGGCTGCTCAATATTTTCCGACATATAACTCCTAAACCTTTTAATCAACCAAGGAAACAGCTTTCCCAGGTGCCCGAGGTCACCGTGAATGAGGAGCACCGCGTACTTTGGTACGCAAGCGACGGTTTGAACGGCAAGATCGGGTGCCTGGGGAAGCCGCCGGGACGAATAGCCCTAAATGGTTTCCAAGAAAGCTTCGATGCGCGTCTGCAATTGGCCTGCGTCCTCGCCGGCGTAGTCGGTGGTGATATGCATAACGGAATGCCGGCCTCCTCGGCAGCTTTCTCCACGGCGAAGGACTCCATTTCGTAGAGTGTGCAGAACTGCAAGGCCACGTCGACGATGCCGTCGGCATGCAGGTCGTGCGCCATCTGGATGATGTCCTTCATGCGCTGGTCGTTGGGCGTAAAGACGGCGCAGTTGATCTTAAAGTAGCGCTCGGCGATGGCATCGAGCATCTCGTCGACAGTCTCACCGGACTCGTCGACCAGGTCCTTGTAGTAGCGCGAGCCCGTGCAGGACTCCTCGCCCACCACGACGCCGCCGGCCTTCTCGATGAGGTTGAATAGTTTCCAGTTGGGCACGGCCATGGGCGTACCGGTGTACAGGATGCGCTTGGTCCCCTTGGGCGCCACGCCCTCGCCGGCCTCGACACGCTGCTCGCACTCAGCCGCCATATCGTTGATGGCTCCGGTCAGACGCGGCGTGTCGTCCATAAAGGCGGCCTGAACGGTCAGCAGGCTGTCGAGACCGCTGATGGGCGCAGGGTCGGCAGCGCGCGTGGCAGCGAGGCGCTGCAGGGCGCGACGCTTCTCATTGACGGCGTGGATGGCGGCCTTCAGACGCTCAGGCGTAATCGTGACGCCGCACTCTTCCTCGATCTTGGCGGCGAGCTTCTTGACCTCGGCCTTCCAGGTCACGAGCGTCGACTCGTCGTGTACGTTGGGAATATCCATGACGTACATGTTCTTTTGCGTGGCAAAAAACTCGTAGGCCTTCTTCTTGCCATCGCAGGTGTTCTCGCCTACCACCAAGTCACTCGACTCAATGTAGGGGCAGACCTCGCCCAGCTTAAAGCCGGCAAAGCTCTTGATAAGCGGGCAGGTGTTGCGCGGCAGATGCTCCTCGACCTTATCGGTTGCCCAATCGGCACCCGAGCACAGGCCCACGGGAATACCGTCGCAGGCGAGCACAATCTCCTCGGGCACGTACACGCAGAACGAGCCCACGATTTTGGTGGCCTCGCCAGCCTCCTTTTTGTCGAGCATCTCCTTAATGCGGCCGCTATGGATGTTGGTGGCCACAAAGTCCAAGTAGGACGTGGACTTGGGGCGGTTCTTCTGCGACAGGAACATGTCCCCGTACATCTGGCCCACGGCGCCCAGCAGCATATCGTGGTCGGCAAGATTCATGCCGAGGCTCTCCCACATCGGGTGGAAATCAAATTCTTCAGCCATAACGGTTCCCCTCTCGAACCAAAAACGGATAACAGCGGTATCGATGCACGACGGACGGCGATTGCCCGGCCGTGCTCAAACCCGGAATTTTAGGGAACCTGCTTTGCGGTCGGTTATTTAGTTGTGCGTCGTCTCTCCCGGAGCCGTGAACATACCTGCTCATATGCGACTCCGAGCCATGTATAGGGCACGCGCGGCAACGCGGCGAATGTATGTCGTCTGCGGCATGTGCGCACCCTCCTTTACAAGTTGAGGTCAACTATATCAACGGTCGTCGTCCAGACGAATACCGCCGACACGCGTACGACAGCTGCGGGATGCGAACACCTCGCTGTCTGATAAATAATTATCAGATTGATAAGATTTTGTTATATAGAAATCGGCGAGCGGTAAAGTGGAAACAAAGCGGTCGAGGACTACCTCCTCGCCCGCATCGCCCACCGAATTAACGACAAACCAAATGGATCCTGCTGGCATCAAAATGCATGCGCAGCGTCTCGCCTGCTTGCGGCAGCTCGTCGACAGGTATGCCCACTTTGTTGACCTTCCACTGCAGGCGCGTCGGCGCATCGGCACGCGGCACGTCCAGCAGCACCAGGCGCTCAAAACGCGAATCGCTCACTCGGGCCACGTGCAGGTCATAGCTGTTGCGACCCCGCTCGGCACGGTTGTCCACATGAAAGTAGCTCGCACGAATACCCAGGTACGCCACGTTATCGGGAACCTCACGGCCCACGTTGAAGGTCATGCCCCAGTCCAGGGCCTCAACTTCCTGAAGCCCGATCTTGCGCGCGCGGCTCGTATTCTTGCAGCCCGTCAGGCGCAGCGCAGCCAAGGTTTGCGGCCGGCGGACCACGTCCTCGACGGAGCCGATCTCCTCCACATGTCCGTTATGCATCACGCAAATGCCCTCGCACAGGCGGCATGCCTCGTCAATATCGTGGCTCACGTAGAGCACGGTACGATTACAGACGTCGAACAGGTCGAGCATGTTCTGCTCAAGCGCGCTCTTGAGATACGCGTCGAGCGCACTCATGGGCTCATCGAACATAAAAACTGCCCGGGTGTGCCGCCACCATGCGAGCAAGCGCCACACGCTGCTGCTGGCCGCCCGAGAGACGCGCGGGATAGCGGTCGGCAAATCGGCCAGTCCAAAGATACCCGAGGTAGCGCTCGGCAAGTTGCCTACGCGCCGCGGCGTCGCCTGCACCCTCAACGCCGGCGCACACGTTATCGGCCACCGTCATATTAGGGAACAGCTGATAGTTTTGAAACATCAGGGCGCACTTGCGCTCCTGGGGCGACAGATTGATGCCCGCCACCGAGTCAAAGAAGGTTACGCCGTTGACGACGATCTTGCCCTCGTCGGGCGTCTCCACGCCGGCAATGCAGCGCAGCGTACAGCTCTTGCCACAACCCGAGGCACCCAGCAGCGCCACGCGCTCCTCGCCAGCCTCGAGCTGAATGTCGAGAGTAAAGCCGGGATAGCGCTTTTTGATATCCAGAACGAGCGACATGGCTTATCGACCTCCCTTTGCGACCGTGTCATCGCGCATAAGCTCGGCCAACGCCTCGCGATCGATACGCAGCGCATCTCCGCCGACTGGGTCGAGCGAATCGGTCTGGCCGCCCAGCTGCTTGGCCTGCTTGCGCTCCGCGCGGGACAGGCCGCGCTCGCGATACTTTTGCGAATGCGCCGTGTACATATTGATGAACAGAATGACCAGGAAACTAAACGCGATCACGACGACGACCCAAAAGAGGGCCACCGACGTGTTGCCGCCCATCCACTCAAAGTAGATGGCGATGGGGATGGTCTGCGTAATGCCGGCGTAGTTGCCCGCAAAGAACAGGGTGCAGCCAAACTCGCCCATGGCACGCGCGAAGGCGAGCACCGTGCCGGCGGCGATGGAGGGCCAGCCGAGCGGCATCATAAGCTTGGTGAAGATGCGACGCTCGGACCAGCCCAGCGTGCGCGCCGCATCGAGCATCTGCGTGTCAAGGCTCTCGAAGGCTCCGAGTGCCGTACGGTAGACCAGGGGAAACGACACCACCACGGCAGATATCACCGCCGCGGGCCACGTAAAGACGATCGAGATACTGTGTGCAATAAGCCACTGGCCAACCCCGGTTGAGCGGCCAAACAGCATGAGGAGCAGAAAGCCACACACCGTGGGAGGCAGCACCATCGGGATGGTAAAGACCGAGTCGAGTAGGCCCTTCACGCGGCTCGTCGTACCCATGGTCTTCCATGCGGCAAACAGGCCCAGCGCAAAGGAGATCAGCAGGGCAAGGCCGCTCGTTTTGATAGACACCCAAAACGGGCGATAGTCGATGTTGCCCAAAAAGGAGGCCAGAGAGGCCAAGGGCCCCTGCTCATCCCGCAACACGACAGACGATGCTTCTACCATTTGAGCGCTATCAAGCCAACGCGCGCCGCCCTTGGCATCACCCGAGGCTGACGCAATCACCACATAGCGGTCCCCATCCGCACCACGCACATCAAAGCCATAGGTATACCCGCCGGCATCAAACGTTGTTTCCGCCGTGACATACCAAGGAAGATCCACGTCCCCCAGCTGCGCACCTCCCATGCAGTTTGCGCTGTCGAGCTCACAGACGAGAGCCTTGAGACCCGATACGCACTCGTTGTCCTGCGGATCCAAACCATACTTCTCGACTGCCTTGGGCGATATCCACACCACAACGCGATCGGCAGCGGGCGCCACTACAAGGTCCACGTCCTCGTCAACGGGAAACCGATAGCCCTCAGGCTGGCCCTCCATGGCACGAGCGGTCCCCTTGGCCAACCGCTCAAAACCCTCGATCCCATAGGAAAGCCCATGAGCGGTCGCAGCAACCTGGGCCCCGTCCTCAGCGTCCCCAGCAAACGCAAGTCCCGGCACCCAGCAAAGCGCGAGGGTCAAAGCACAGACGACAAGCATGCGGAATCTATTAAGCACGAAAAGCTCCAAGCGAACACAAGGACGGAGTGAGACACAAAACGATGGAATTATCGCGCCAAGCCGCACTACTCGGAAAGCTCAAAGCCGTACTTAGCCCAAATCTTCTGAGCCTTCTTGTTGGTCAGACAGAAGTCGATAAATGCCTTGGCCTCGTCGGCGTGCTCGGAGCTCTCGGCAACGGCGCCCGGGTACACGATGGGCTTGTGCGAATCCTCGGGGCACACGAAGGCCTCCTCGATGCCGTCATAGCGGAAGATATCGGAGCTGTAGACAAAACCGGCCACGCAGTCGCCCGTAGACACATAGGCGGCGGCGGTACCAACTTTGTCGGCCAGTGCGACCTTGTCGGCGATCTCGGGTGCGTACTCGCCATCGTCACCCTCGGCACCGGTGTAGAGGCCCGCGGAGGCCAGTGCCTGATTGGCGTACTTGCCGGCAGGAACGGTCTTGGCGTCGCCGATGGCGATCTTGCCGTCCAGGCTCGCGATGTCGGCGATGGCCTCGACCTTGGTGTCGGAGCCCTCGGCGCGAATGACCACAAGATCGTTGACGAACATATCCTCACGCGTGTCGGCGTCGACGAGCTCGGCGGCCTCGGCGTCGTCCATGGTGCCCTTGGAGGCTGTGATGAGCACGTCGACCGTGGCGCCGGCGCGCATCTGCTCGACAAGGTCGCCGGAGGCCTTAAACTGCGTGTCGGCAAAGGTGGTACCGGTCTGCTCGGTGTAGAGCTTCTGAACCTCGGGCAAAGCCTTCTCGAGCGAGTTGGCAGCAAAGACCTGCAGCTCGACAGCCTTCTTGGACGAAATCTTGGCGGAACCGGCATCGGAACCGGTCGACTCAGGCTCCTTGTTGCCGGAGCAGCCGGCAAGGCCAAGGCCGGCAGCGGCGACAGCGGAGAGTGAGACGAATCCGCGGCGAGAAACCATATCGAACATGTTCAACCCTTTCGGACCTTGTGCCCGGGTACCCCACCGCAGGCTTTATTCTGTTATTAAATTATACTTCGGTGCGAATAATGATTATGAGAAATTATTCTCGTCTGAAAATATAGTTTCAAGCATGCCTACAGAATGCCGTCCCCTTGGGCGCAAATAAAAGGCGGAGCAGCCGTTCAGGTCGCTCCGCCGCAGGTAAACCGCTTAGTTGGTATGTCCGCCGCCCGCTGTCATCTGAGCCGCATGCTCCAGCTGGTCCGCTATGGCCTCCCAGCTTTCGCGGGCGGCCTTCGTAGAACCTGGAAAGTTTACGACAAGTGTATGACCTCGTTGCATGCAAATAGCGCGCGAGAGCATAGCGCGGCGCGTCTTGGTCATGGAGTACGCACGGATTGCCTCTGCAATACCCGGCACATCGCGCTCGCAAACGGCACGCGTCGCCTCGGGCGTCACATCGCGCATCGAAAGCCCCGTGCCACCGCAGGTGAGCACGACATTGGTGTGGCACTCATCGGCAGCTTCCACAATGGCATCACCGATTTCGCTGACGTCGTCGCGCACGACCACATGTGAGGCGACCGTCCATCCCTGCGCCTCGATAAGCTCCTCGAGTGCGGCACCCGCCTCGTCCTGGGCAAGGTCGCGCGTATCCGAGCACGTCACGATCGAAATCTTTAGCTCCATAACATTCCTCCTATAGCACCGTGCCCTCAGGCAGGTCGACTCGCACGACATCCACGACATCGCCGCCTTGAGGTCGCACGGTCCTTCGTCAATACGCAGCAGGCAGTTAGCCCGCTGCATTGTGCCGAGCAGCGCCGAATTCTGTGTCTTGGCCTCGGTCACCAACAGCTCACCGGTCTCGGGGTCGCGCAAAACCGTGGCGCGATCGAAGAAGCGGCGATGCTGTCGCTTTTTCACGCCGTGCGTGAGCGTCGCCTGCTGCACGGGACGCACGCCCTCGGCAAAGCCGCGCATCTTGCGAATCGCCGGACGCGCAAGCATCTCAAAGCCTACATACGCCGCGGCCGGATTGCCTGAAAGTCCCAGGTAGGGCTTACCCCCAAGCAAGCCAAACGTGATGGCCTTGCCCGGACGCATCGAGATGCGATCGAACAGCACCTCACCCTCGCGCCGGACGTGCGCCGTCGCGTAGTCGTAGTCGCCTGCCGAGGCGCCACCGCTCGTAATGACAAAATCGCACTCCTGCACGGCACGATGCACCAGCTCGGCAATCGCCTGCTCATCATCGGGCGCAATGCCGTAGAACACGGGCTCGGCTCCTGCATCGAGCGCTTCGGCCATCAACGCCGACGAATTGGAGTCGCGAATCTGCCCGCGCGCCGGCAGCTCACCCGGCGCGACCAGCTCCGTGCCCAGCGAGATAATGACCCACACGCGGCGCGGCATGCACCTTCACGCTCGCATAACCGGCGCTCGCCAACAAGCCGGCGCCCGCCGGAAGCCACGACCTCGCCAGCGCGCATCACGACATCGCCGGCATGGGCCTCCTCGGCAGCAGAGCGAACGTTCTCCCCCACTTTAGCAGGCGCCGAGAAGCTCACGTGCGAGCCCTCGTTGCCGTCGCCATCGAGCACGTCGACGATCTCGTATTTCACTACGGCATCGGCACCCTCGGGCACCGGCGCGCCTGTCATGATGCGGACCGTCTCGCCCACTCCGATTGTGCCCTCAAACACATGGCCCCGCGGCCTCATGTCCGATAACGTCGAGCGTCACCGGCGCCTCGCCAGACGTCTGCGCCAAGTCCGCCGAGCGCACGGCATATCCGTCCATAGCGCTGTTGGCAAACGGCGAGATGTCGATATCGGCCACCGCATCCTCGGCCAAGGGAAGACCGGCGGCCTGCCACACGGGAATCTCGATGAGATCCGTCGGAGCAACGTGCGACAAAACAATCGATTGCGCATCCTCCAGCGGTATGAGTTTCTCTGCCATATGCACCTCTTAATGCCACGGCGCACAACAAGGGCGCCGATTCATTATGCTTGTCTCAGTATAATCCCCCCGACGCACGACCGTGACTCGGCCTGTACCCGCAAATACACCTGTCGGTTGCAGGCCGCGAAACAGAATGGAAACCAACCCACCGGCTCGTCGCGTTTACCGCGTTTTATAATGCTCGTGTTGCAACCCAAAAGAGGAACGTATGGCTCATAACGACAAACCCGAAAGCGCTAACGAGGCGCAGGATCATTCCCAGCCGCTCGACGACGGCGGCTTCTTCTCCCTTAACGACGTCATCATGGCAGGCAGGCAACAGCTCACCCGCTCCGAGCATCTCTTGGCTGCCGACACGCGCCGCAACGCCCGCAACCTACTCGCGAGCGCCAAGCTGCTCGCACTCGTCGTCATCGTCTCGCTCGCCATGGGCGTTGCCGCTTGGGCGTTTTTGGCCTCGCTGAATATCGCGACCGACTATCGCGAGCACCATGCATGGGTCTACACCTTGCTTCCCGTTGTGGGCGTTGCCACCGCATGGGTGTACAAAAACCACGGCCTTGCCGCCAAACGAGGTAACAACCTGGTCATCGACTCCGCTCTGGGCACACGCCTCATCCATATGCGCATGGCCGTCCTCACCTTCGTCTGCTCCACGCTCACGCACCTAACGGGCGGATCGGCCGGTCGCGAGGGAGCCGCGGTACAGATTGGCGGCACCATCGCCAGCAACATCTCGAGCCTCGCCCACCTCAAAAAGCATGACCACCACGACCTCATGCTCGCCGGCATCTCGTCCGCCTTTGGCGCCGTATTCGGTTCGCCCCTTGCCGGAGCTTTCTTTGGCATGGAGATGTGCTTTATCGGCAAGATCGACTACACCGCGGGCATCTACTGCCTGGTCGCCTCGTTTACCGGCTACTTTACGTCGCTTGCCTTGGGAACCGAGTACGAGACGAATGTCATCGCCAGCGTTCCCAACATGACACCACGGACGGTTGTCATCGTTGTTATCAGCGCCATTATCTTCGGCCTGACGGCACGCCTCTTTGCCTGGTCGGTTCGAACCGTCAAAAGCCTGTACAGTCGCTTTATCACCAATTACCTCGTCCGCGCACTCATAGGCGCACTCGTGGTTTTGGCCACCTATGCCCTCCTCGACGCCTGGAACTACGCCGGCCTTTCCACGTGGCTTTCCGGCGCCGGATTTGCAGGCAACACCACCCTGGCGGACGCAGCCATCAAGTTGGTCGTCACAGCGCTTACCCTGGGCGCGGGCTTCCAAGGCGGCGAGGTCACGCCCCTGTTTGGCATCGGTGCGGCACTCGGTGGCTGGATCGGTTGCCTTACCGGGCTTGACCCCAGTTTTCTGGCGGCTCTCGGCATGCTCGGCGTGTTCTGCGCCGGCCTCAACGTGCCCATCACCACCTGCATGATGGCCATCGACCTGTTCCACGGCACGGCAGCCGGCTTCTTCGTGATCGTGGCGTTTATCAGCTATCTTGTCGGCGGCCACCGCGGCGTATATCCCGCGCAGCGCATTGTCTCGCCTAAAACGCCGTTCGCTTATTGTGGATGAGGGCGGTACGGTAGCGGATGCTATCGAGCGCCACAACGACCTGATAGAGTAGACGTTAGTATTCGCCGTGCAGCCACAATCGGGGGCAATTCGACCTGAGCGCGACCGCACCGTCACGTCATACGCCAGGAGTCGCTCCATGCACGCAACTGATTTTGGTCGCACGCTCATAATCGCCAACCCTGCCGCCCAGTCGGGTGCGGCGCGCGAGGTCGCTGAGCGCCTGCAGCGCTTTTTGGACATGACCGCGCGCTCATCCCAGTTTGACCTGGTGCTGACTGAGCGCATGGGACATGCCAAGGAGCTTGCCGCGCAGGCTCAGGGCTATCGTACCGTTATCGCACTCGGCGGCGACGGCGTGATCCACGAGGTCGTCAACGGGCTTATGACGCAAAAGGAGAACGCCCGCCCCGCTCTTGCCGTCCTGCCCGTGGGCTCCGGCAACGATTTTGCCCAGACGCTCGGCATCGAAGATTTCTCCGGCAAGGATTTTGGCGCGCTGCTCACCTGTGAGCTGCAGCGCCAGGATATCGGACGCATTCGCTCATGGAACCCCGCAAACGGCAGCGGCGAGGCTACCGTTGAGTACTACGACCAAACGCTTTCGGTCGGCATCGATGCCGCCATCGGCCTGGGCACCACCGAGCTGCGCAAAAAGACGGGCCTCGCTGGCGCTCCGCTCTACACCCTCTCGGGTCTGGAGCAGTTTGGTCTGCGCTACCGCAACTACCCCATGACAGTCAGCTTTGACGGGGCGCCCGCCGAGCGCGTAAGGGCGATCATCATGGCGATTCAGCTGGGCCCCACGTATGGCTCGGGCTATCGCATCTGCCCCGATGCCGACCCCTGCGACGGCATGCTCGACGTCTGCTACGCCTGCGGCCCCGTCCCTCGCGCGGTAGCCCTGCCTATGTTCCTTTCGGCCAAGGACGGCCACCATACCAAGTTGCCACCGGTTCGCATGCGCCGCTGCCGCCATGCCGAGCTAACTTTTGAGGAGCCCGACTACCCCATCCAGGCCGACGGCGAGCCCATCGTCGCCTCGCGCATCGAAGTCGACATCCTACCCGGCGCCCTCCAAGTCTGGCACCCAACCCGCTAACCCCACCTAAGTTGCGGTGAAATAGGGACTGTTTATGCAGTTAAAGCCGCGAAACAGTCCCTATTTCACCGCAACTTATTGAGAAGATCATTCCTCCCCGCCCGGCTTGCGACGGTTAGCCTTTTTAATCGCATTGAAGTGCTTGTCGTTGAGCCTGCGCTGGCGCGATCGCTGGGGCACTTTGGTCTTGACGCGACGGCGCGGCGGACGGCCACGACGCTCAAGCTCTGCGCGCAGCTTACGCAGGCAGCTCGCGCGATTCTGAAACTGACTACGGCTCTCGCGCGCCGTCACAACAATCCCCGTGGGCCCATGCTTCATACGCACCGCCGAGTCCGTCGTGTTCACGCCCTGTCCGCCCGGACCTGTCGCGCGAAACACCTGAACCTCGCAGTCGCGTGCCAACCTCTCGACCGACATCTCGGCATAGCGCGCATACTCGCGCCATCCCATCTTGTTCTCATCCATATCAACACCTCCCCTCATACAAAACCTCCCCTCATACAAAAAATGTGACAAAGGGAAAGTCCCTTTGTCACATCGCATACCAATCGCTTGTGTTACGCGCTTAAGCGAAGGTGATCTCGCCGGTGTCGCAGTCCATATCGGCGATACGGGCCAGGCTCTCGACGCGGAAGCCGCGCTCGCGGAGCTTATCGCCACCGCCTTGGAAGCCCTTCTCCACCGCGATGCCAATGCCGGCAACCTCGGCACCCGCAGCCTCGCAGATCTTGATAAGGCCCTCGAGTGCGCAGCCGTTGGCCAGGAAGTCGTCGATAATCAGGACCTTGTCGCCCTCGGACAGGAAGCGCTTGCCGACGATGACCGGGTACTCCTTCTGCTTGGTAAAGGAGTAGATGGTCGTGGCATACTGCTCGCCGTCGAGGTTGATGGACTGTGCCTTCTTGGCAAAGACCACCGGCACGCCACCAAAATGCTGGGCCGCAATGCAAGCCATGCCAATGCCCGAAGCCTCGATCGTCAGGATCTTGTTGATCTCGACACCCTCGAACAGACGGGCCCACTCGGCGCCCATATGGTCGAACAGCTCAACGTCGCACTGGTGGTTGAGGAAGGCATCAACCTTAAGGACGTTACCGGCCTTTACGATGCCGTCATGGCGAATACGATCCTCAAGCTCCTGCATGGCGCAACCCCTTCTCGCGGCAACGATACCGCGCGATTAATAAACGTTGTTCGATAGTCTACCACGGACCGACCCCCGCCCGTCCCACAAGCCACATCGCACCACAAACCAGTCTTTTTGGGACGGCGCGAATCGTGGCAGACAGCCTCCCAACACGCTAATGGCGGGCGCGCATCCTCACCAAACGCACCATGGCGAGCGCAAAGCCCACAGCGGCCACAGCCATCAACACATAGAACACCGAACGAAAACCAAACAGGAACACATCCGGACGGCCTGCAACAATACTGGTCACGGCCTCACCCATCGCCACGCTCATCTGCCCATACAGGATATGCGACGCCGCTGTAATGCCCACTGCCATACCCGCATAGCGCGCCAGACTACCCAGGCTGCCCGCAAAACCGAGCGCCTCGCGCGGGGCCGAACCCATGTACAGCGAGTTGTTGGGACTCTGGAAAATCGACGTGCCACACGACATAAACGCGACGCAACACACGATCACAGGGATAGAAGAGTGCTCGTCGAGCGTGCTTACCGCAAAGAGACCGCATACGTACACGCCTAGGCCGACCGCCGTAGGGCCCTCGCAGCCAACACGGTCCGAAACCGTACCCGAAAGCGGGCCGATAAAGGCATTCACCATCGGCAACGCCAAAAAGAGTAGTCCAGAGATGTCGGAACCAAAGCCGTGGGCGTCCTGAAAATAGAACGGCAGGATAAACTCTGATGCGCCAATACCAACGAACACGATGAGCATGCAGGCGAGGTTGATGGTGAAGGCCGAATTTGCAAAGCAGCGACGAGCAGCCTCGATCAGGGACATGGGGCGCTCGCCAGCCTCCGGCTTAACATGCGGCAGCGTGTAGAGCCCCACGATAAACGAGATGACGCCAATGGGTAGGTTGATGAGGAAGATGCTCTCCCAGGGAAAGCTTGCCACCAGCATACCGCCGAGCACGGGGCCACACATCATGCCGAGGGCCACGAAGGTCGCGAGATACCCATGGCACGACGCGCTCGCGCGCCGGAAACGACTCGGTGATGATACCCATGTTGTTAGCCATGGCCGCCGCGCAGCCGACGCCCTGCACAATGCGTGCCAGAATAAGAACTTCGAGCGAACTCGAAAGGCCGCAAAGCAGCGAGCCGGCCGTAAAAACGATGACGCCCAGCTGGAATACGCCCACCTTGCCGCGCACGTCGCCCAAGCGGCCAAACGGCAGCATAGCCACGCATGTCGCAAGCAGGTACACCGAGCTCACCAGCTGGATGCGGTCGAGGCCCACGCCCAGCTCCTTTTGCATCACGGGCAACGCCACGGTCACGACGGTCGAATCCAGACACGACATAAACGTCATGATGAGCACGGTAAACAGAATCGCCCATTTGTTCTTGCCATGGGTTTCGCCCTCAAGGGCAATGTGCTCGCGGCGCAGCTGCTCTGCGGTTTTCTCCATATCCATCCTTTCGAGTGGCGCAACGCAAAAACGGGGCCCCAATCGCCTACAAACAGTCGCGATTGGGGTCCCGCCTACGGAATCGGAACGAAAGGTCGCCGAAGCTTTCTGCCAGCATCGGCGCCTTATGCGAACGCTAGCCTAGCACTGCTCGAGTGCCTGCTCAAGGTCGGCAATCAGATCGGCCGTATCCTCGAGGCCGCACGACAGGCGCACCATGTCGGCGGAGATGCCACAGGCGATGAGCTCCTCATCGTTCATCTGGCGATGCGTGGCATTAGCGGGATGCAGGCAGCAAGTGCGGGCGTCGGCCACGTGCGTGGCGATCTGGGCGAGCTTGAGGCTCTTCATAAAGGTCTCGGCCGCCGCGCGACCACCGTTAAAGCCAAAGCTCACAACGCCGCAGGTACCGTTGGGCATGTACTTCTGAGCGATGTCATAGTACTTATCGCCCTCCAGGCCCGGATAGCTCACGAAGCGTACCTTGGGATGGCTCTGCAGGAACTTGGCAACGGCCAGGCCGTTCTCACAATGACGCGGCATGCGTACATGCAGGCTCTCGAGCGAGCTGTTCAGGAAGAAGGCCGCCTGCGGGTTCTGCATGGGGCCGAGGTCGCGCATGAGCTGCGCGGTGGCCTTGGTAAATGAAGGCACCCTCGCGACCGAACTTCTCGGCATACGTCACGCCGTGGTAGCTCTCGTCGGGCGTGGTGAGACCCGGGAACTTATCCGCATGGGCCATCCAGTCAAACTGGCCGTGGTCAACGATCACGCCGCCCAGGTAGGCAGCATGTCCATCCATGTACTTGGTGGTGGAGTGCGTAACGATGTCGGCGCCCCACTCAAAGGGACGGCACATCACGGGCGTCGGGAAGGTGTTGTCGACCATCAGCGGCACGCCGTGGTCATGCGCGGCCTTGGCAAAGCGCTCAATATCGAGCACGGCAAGGGCGGGGTTTGCGATCGTCTCGCCAAAGACGAGCTTGGTATTGGGCTCAAAGGCTGCCTCGAGCTCCTCATCTGTGCAGTCGGGGGCGACGAACGTGCAGGTCACGCCCATGCGGCCCATGGTGTGGGCGAGCAGGTTATACGTACCGCCGTAAATGGCAGAGCTCGCGACCACATGATCGCCGGCACCGACCACGTTAAAGATCGCGAGGAAATTCGCAGCCATGCCCGAGCTCGTGAGCATCGCAGCGGTGCCGCCCTCCATCTCGCAGATCTTGGCGGCAACCAGATCGCACGTGGGGTTCTGCAAACGGCTGTAGAAGTAGCCCGACTCCTCTAGGTCAAACAGCTTGCCCATGTGCTCGGACGTGTCGTACTTCCACGTGGTGGACTGGTAGATGGGCACCTGGCGCGGCTCCGCATCGCCCGGATGATAGCCGCCCTGAACGCACGTGGTACCGATAGTCTGCTCGCACATATCCAACTCCCTTACTTGGGTTTTGTTTTATTCGGTTCACAATACCGCTACCCCGCACCCCTCTCAACCCATCCCGCCGATAGGTTATGGGACAAATTAATTGGGACAAATTAATCAGGTTTATTTGTCCCAAATCTTAAGAAAGTGTTCGATGGCGAAAAACAATGAGATATGCACTGCGGTCTCGATAAGCGAATGCGCCAGCAAGGGTACCATAGGCGGGTACACCGCAATCAAGGAGACACCGATGAAGCAGATTGATACCACTCAGCTCAACACTGCCACCTGCCAGGCTCAGGCTGCCGAATACCACGCCCGTGGCTTTAACTGCGCGCAGGCCGTCGCCTGCACGCTCGCACCTGCCGTCGGACTCGACCCCCAGGTCGCCTTTACCCTCACCGAGGGCTTTGGCGCCGGCATGGGCGGCATGACCGAAACCTGCGGCGCCATCTCGGGCGCCGTGGCCATCATGAGCTTTGTAATGAGCGATGGCATGGAAAACCCCAAGACCAAGGGCCAGACCTACAAACTGTCGCGCGAGATTGCCAAGCGCTTTGGCGAGAAGAACACGACGACCGTCTGCGGCACGCTCAAGGGCATCGGATCGGATAAGGGTCCGCTCCGCAGCTGCCCCGGTTGCATCGACGATGCCGTCGAAATCGCCTGTGATGTACTAAAGCAGCTCGCCGAGTAAACGGCAGCGACATAAAACGACGGTCGGTGTGCTTGGGATCCGTCCAAAAGCACGCCGACCGTCGCCGTTAGAACTCGGCAAATTCGGGAGTGCTGACCTCAATCTCCTCGCGCCCCGCCATAAGCTCGCGCATCTTAGCGCAAAACGACCCCTGCTCCCCCGCCTTAAACACCAAATGAAGTGTCACGGCATCCGCGTACTCGGTATCCGAAACCTTGGCACCGGAATCCTGGGCCAAGCGAAGCACCTGCTCATACTGCGGATAGGCCACATGCACGTCAACAGGCACGACACTCGTCATCTCGACGATCTGCCCGGCCTCCTGAGCCGCGGCCACCGCCGCTTGCGTCGCCGCAGTATAGGCGCGAACCAGGCCGCCCGGCCCCAACAGCGTGCCGCCAAAATAGCGCGTCACTACGCAGCAAACATTTTTGAGCTCCGCACCGCGCAACACCTCGAGCGTCGGCATACCGCTCGTGCGGCTCGGCTCACCATCATCGCTCTGGCGCTCGCGTCCATCGACCAAAATCCACGCGGAAACATTGTGTCGAGCGTCGTAATGACGCTTGCGAACCATCTCGATAAAGGCATTCGCCTCATCCTCGGACTCAATATGGACCAGCTGGGCAATAAACCGGCTCTTGCGGTCCACAAACTCGCCCGAAGCCTCAATATTCGATTGCAGAGTAAAATAGCTGTCCAACAAAGCCCCTCAAACACAAGCAAAGCAACAAACAGCCTCAATAATACGGCAAAGACCGTATCGATTGTTAGGGTAACAAAATGCCAAGTGGGCCTATAAGCCGGGTTCTGTCGTGAACGGTCATTTATCTTGTCTGCACGTTACCATGCAGCTCCACGCACGCTACCCGAACGCGGACCGGGCCGGCCCATAGCGTTCCTATTCGCGCTTGCTCCGGATGGGGCTTGCCAAGCCGCCGTGTTGCCACGACGCTGGTGGTCTCTTACACCACCGTTTCAGCTTTTCCCTTTACGCCTTGCGGCGCAGGTGGGAGTCTTCTTTTCTGCGGCGCTTTCCGTCGGATCACTCCGCCCGGCCGTTAGCCGGCATCCCGCCCTCTGGAGCCCGGACTTTCCTCACGCGTGCTGCAAGCAGCACATCGCGCGACCGTCTGGCCCACTCAGCAGTGCAAGAGTGTAGCACACCGTTGCCGCAGGCAATGGCACAACACAAGCGTTCGACACGATAAACCAAGAACCGCGCTATGCAGTACAATAGAGTCGTCGATGGGCAACGTCGTCAGTCGAGACACGATCGCGCTCCGCACCCCTCCGTCTACTCGGTGTGTTCCCGCCTCCTCCCCGAGGCGGGATGTCGGCTTTTTTCATGCACCGACAATCCAATAGCCTGTGGACAGCCCGGCAGCATTGCGCATCTCGGGTGCCAAATGCAAAAAGGGACCCGTCCATTACGGACGGATCCCTTAAAACAAGTGATCGTCAAACCGATTTACTCGGCGTCGGTCTCCTCGTCCTTCTTCTCGGAAGGCAGCGGGGTAACCTCGATCTCGACGCCCAGAGTCTCAGCAGCAGACTTCATGGACAGGGAGATACGACGACGGTCGAGGTCGATCTCCATGACCTTGACCTGAACCTTGTCGCCAACGTGGGTGACCTGAGAAGGCTGGTCGACGTGCTTGTTGGCCATCTCGGAGATGTGCACCAGGCCCTCGATGCCCTCGCCCAGGTCGACGAAAGCGCCGAACGGGACAAGCTTGGTCACAGTGCCCTCGACGATAGCGCCGACGGGGTACTTCTTGACCAGTGCGCGCCACGGATCCTCGGTGGTCTGCTTGAGACCCAGGGAGATGCGCTCGCGGTTGAGATCGACGTCGAGAACCTCGACCTCGACCTCCTGGCCGACCTTGACAACCTCGGAAGGATGGTTGACGTGGTTCCAGGAGAGCTCGGAAATGTGGATGAGGCCGTCGATACCGCCGAGGTCGACGAAGGCGCCGAAGTCGACGATGGAGGAAACGGTGCCCTGGAGACGCATGCCAGACTTGAGCTTGGACAGGATCTCGGAGCGCTCGGCCTTACGGGACTCCTCGAGCACGACGCGACGGGAGAGGACGACGTTGTTGCGGTTGCGGTCCATCTCGATGACGCGGGCCTCGATGCGGGTGCCCATGTAGGAGGTGAGGTCCTTGACGCGACGGAGGTCGACGAGGGAAGCGGGCAGGAAGCCACGCAGGCCGATGTCGAGGATGAGGCCGCCCTTGACAACCTCGATAACCTCGCCCTCGACGTTCTCGCCGGAGTTGAACTTCTCCTCGATGCGGTTCCAAGCACGCTCGTACTCGGCACGCTTCTTGGACAGGACCAGACGACCGTCCTTGTCCTCCTTCTGGAGAACCAGGGCCTCGATGGGATCACCGAGTGCAACGATGTCTGCAGGGTTAGCGTCCTTGCGGATGGACAGCTCGCGGACCGGGATAACGCCCTCAGACTTGAATCCGATGTCAACGAGCACCTCGTCATGCTCGATCTTAACGACAGTGCCGTTAACGAGATCGCCCTCATCAAAGTCGGTAATCGTACCGTCGATGAGGTTGTTCATCTCCTCCTCGTTGACATCGTCAAGAGAGAAAATGGACGAGTTCTGAATCTCACTCAAAGGTGGACCCCTTTCGAACTACGGGGCCCCGATTGCTAGGACCTACAGAAGGGTGCGACAAGCACACAACGTTTAGGAACACTCGGGAGCCGACAGATACTAATGTGACGCTTATGCAATCACGTTCGTATAGGTTACGGGGAAATCACTTCGATTTCAAGCGTGAACTGCGATTTTTTACCCGTATGGAGACTTTTTCGCAATCTTATGGACGGCTGTCTCCACAAGTTGACGATAAACAGTTAGATATACGGCTTTGGGGTAAAGTATCCCAGACATACGATTCTGGAACGATTTTTCGAGAAAGGCGCCCGCGTGCTCAAAGCAGTCGTTTTCGATATGGACGAGACGCTTCTTAGCATCAACCTCAACGCATTCATCCTTCGCTATTTTAAGGATGTATCGTCGATGCTCGCGAACATCGGACGTCGCAGCCGCGGCGGTACGATGGCGCGCCTGGGCACTATCCTAGTCGATCTCAACGCCAATCGCCGCAGCGGTGCGGACAATCGCACCAATCTTGAGTTTTACCAGACCGAGGTCGAGCGCAGGTGTGGCATATGCCTCTCCGACCCCCTCATCTACGAGGCGTTTACCTACTACGACCGTGAGATTCTTCCGTACAAGAATGACGACGTCATCAACGCCCATGCCATGCCGGGCGCACACGCCGCACTCCAGGCCGTACAGGACGCAGGGCTGCGCTGTGCACTCTTCACCAACCCCAGCTTTCCCCAGGGGGCTATTGAGTGCCGTATGGGCTGGGGCGACCTGGCCGACGCCCCCTTTGAGCTCGTGACGCACATGGGAAATGCCACCCGCTGCAAGCCCGATGCCACCTATTACCTCGAGCAGTTGCAGGCAATGGGGCTCGAGCCGCACGAGGTCCTTATGGTAGGCAACGACCCCAAGCGCGACTTCCCCAGTCCCGCCTGCGGTATCCAAACTGCCTATGTTGGCCAGGGAAAGCCGGGACTCGCCACCTGGCGCGGAACCATGGAAGACTTCGCCCGCGACTTTAACGCCGTAGTCGAAGCCTTCTACGAGCACCAAGTAGCCGACGAACTAAGCTAGTCCCCAAATCAGGAATGGGGCGCACGTTTGCCTCACGCTTCGTTACGTGGGCAACGGCTTGAGGGCAAGATGCGATGCCCCAGTGTCCTAGGCCGTGATCATTTTGACGCGTTCGCCGATTTTGGCGTCGCGCTTGTCGGAAATAACAGTAAAGCCCTCCAGGTCGCACACCTTTACATTTGAAAACACGTGGAACTTGGAGCTATCGGCGAGCACGTAACTCGCCTGGGAATTCTGCATCACGATACTTTTTTGATAGCCTCGGGATAACCTGGCGTCATGATGCCGCGGTCCTCGTCCACCGCGTTGACACCTATAAACGCCCGGTCAAAGTACAGCTCGCGCAGCGCGCTCTCAACCATAGGACCGGTGAGCGAGCAGGTAACGGGGTTGAAGTCGCCGCCAATTACCACCACCTTAGCAGCAAGCTCGCCCGTAAACCAACATGCATAGCCGTTGGTGGTGTAGATAGTCACCGGCTTGTCGACGAGCAGGCTCAGGAGCGCCATCGCGGTGGTACCGGAGTCGACATAGACCGTCTCACCGTCCTCGACCTCCGCCGCCGCACAACGCGCGATCAGGTCCTTCTCGCTGCTCCGCTGCGCACCCTTCTCAAAAACGCTCGCCTCGTGAGCCGCGGAATGCAACTTAACCGCGCCGCCGGTCAGATACTCGATGCTCCCCCGCTTCTCAAGTTCTTTGAGGTCACGGCGAAGCGTAGACATCGACACATCGGGCATAAAGGCCGCGAGCTCGTCGATCTTGAGCAGATCGACCTCCTTAAGCTTATTGAGAATCAGTTCATGCGCTCATACGGAATCATCGGCGTTCCGTCCTTTTCATCTGTTTTCAAAGTTTACTCCAATCATGTCAATCAAAAGCAAAAAAGGGCCGCTGCGATATAAACAGCGACCCTTTATTAGATGGAAGTCGGTCTTAGCCTTGGACACATGGTGTGGGGCCTCAAAGCAAGACTAGGCGAGCTGATCGTCCTTACCGGTGAAGATGTAGCCGAGCACGCCGACGACAACAGCCGAGATAACCATACCGATCATGGCGAAGGCGAAGTTCATCGGATCGGAGGAGACGAAGGCCGGGAACGTGGTGACGGAGCCAAAGACAAAGGCAGTGGTGACAACCTTGAAAACGCCGAGGAACGCGCCACCGCAGGCACCGCCGATAATCTGAGCCAGGAAGAGCTTCTTATTCTTGAGGAGCATGCCAAAGAGCGTGGGCTCGATGATGGCAGAGAGGCAGATGGTCACGGCGCCGGTCATAGCAAAGCTCTTGAGCTTCTGGTCGCGGGCCTTGAGGAAGACGCCGAGGGCGCAGCCGATAACGGCAAAGTTGCAGGCAAAGGTGGCCGGGCAAATGTAGTCGAAGCCGTTGGAAGCGATGTTGTTGATCATGATAGGGTTGACGGCCCAGTGAATACCCATCGAGACGAGCACGGACCAGCCGCCGCCCACCAGGATGCCAGCAAGTACGTTGGAGCGGGCGATGAGCCAGTTGACCACGAAGGCAATGCCCTCGCCGGCATAGACGCCCAAGGGACCAATCACGAGCATAGTGGCGGGAACCATGATGATCAGCGAGACCGCGGGGAGCACGACGAGCCTGAGAGTCTCGGGCACATGCTCATCCAGGAACTTATAGAGGAACGAGTAAACCCAGATGGCGATGATGGCCGGGATAACGGTGGAGTTGTAGCTCATGAGCACCACGGGGATGCCGAAGAACTCGCTCATGGCGCCGTTGCCCGCATCGCCCATCAAGCCGATAAAATCGGGATAGAGCAAACAGGCGCAGATCAGAGCCGACAGGTACGGGCTCGCACCGAAGCGTTTGCCCGAGGAGAAGCCTAGAAGCACCGGCAGGAAGTAGAACACGCTCATCGAGAGGGTGTAGAGGATGGTGTAGGTACCCGTGCCCTCGGTGATAAGGCCAAGCTGAACCGCAAGGATTAGCAGGCCACGGAGGATACCGGAGCCGGCCATGGCGGGCAGCAGCGGAGCAAAGACGCCCGAGATAGCAGAGAAGATCCTGGAGACGATACCCTCATCGGAGGAGGTGCTCGTGGAGACCTCGGCGCCCGAGCCCTTGACGAGCGGCTCGAACTTCTCATAGAGCTTGGGCACCTCGGTGCCGATCAGCACTTGATACTGGCCGGCCGAGTTGACGGTGTTGACCACGCCGTCGACCTCCTTGACGGCCGCGTCGTCACACTTGGAATCGTCGCGTAGGTTCAGGCGAAGACGAGTGGCGCAGTGCGTCATGCCCGAGATGTTCTCGGGGCCGCCCACGGCGGCAAGAATGCCCTTGGCAGTAGCTTCCCAATCGCGTTTCATATAATGATTACCCCCCATCGTGCAGAAGGGCTCGCGCACGAGCGCGGCCGCCGCAAGCGCATCGTTTGCATCGATCACGGACTGAATCTTTTCCTGGCCCACGCTTTCCAGGGCGTCATTCATAAGCTTCATCATAACGAGGTTATGAGCGCACTCCCCTTCCGCATCCTCGATAATCGGGAACGTATCGAAGTAGACGGCGCGGTCAAAGGCGTACTTCTTGAGATAGAAGAGCATTTCGAGCATCTTGACAGGCGTAGCCATGCCAATCATGAGTCCGTCGTCCATCACGCCGTAACCATCGTTGAGGTGAATGCCGTAGAGCTTGCCGGCACGGCCGAAGATATCGGTAGCCATCGCGGGGTTCTCGTGCTTCATGAGCATGTGACAGTAATCGAGCGTGACACCCAGATTCTCGCGGTCCGCCGCGTTGAGGATCATGCCGGTGAGGCCCATCGTATCGATATAGGCGTAGCTGCGCTCCTCATAGGGCTTGTACTCGATGAAGATATGCAGGTCGGGCGCATAGTCGCAGACCGCCTGGAACGCCTTAACGAGGTTGTCAAACACGTGGGTGTAGTCGATCTGGAAGCTGTAGTCGAAGCCATCGTGGCCGAGCCAGATCGTCACGGTATCGCCGCCGCAGGTGCGACAGTAATCGCAGGCCTCATAGCAGAGCTTAAGCGCCTCTCCAGCGAGCGCGGGATCCTGGTTGCCCAGGTCCCCATTGATAAAATCGCTGCGAAAGCGAAGAGCCGTGCCGTTGAGCTTAAGGTCGTGTGCGTCGAGCTTGGCCTTCATCTCCTCGGCGGGGATGCCCACCACGTGCTCAGGGTAATTAAGGTCCACATGGGTGAGGCCGACAAGGGCCACATCCACCATCGCCTGATCCAGGAGGGCTACGACCAGCGCCAGGCGGTCCTGCTCATCTACGCATGGTGTCTACTGCTCTCCCTCGGCGCCATGGTGACTCAACCCGAGGTCCCCCGTGGGGAGCCCCGCGTGGTGCTCTTCCTCTTGCTGTTCGCGTGCTCGGCGCTATTCGCCGCGCGCCTGCTCCTGTTTGAGCCAGTCTGCGTCACCACTACAATCCCAAGACTCAGCGAGATGACGACCGTCACGCCCGAAA
>ENA-OQKI01000077-OQKI01000077.1-human-gut-metagenome-genome-assembly--contig:-NODE-77-length-23284-cov-4.276849_pt1 | contig 23284 bp, 23 predicted proteins | sample MGYA00242778_ERZ504798 | MGnify/ENA primary metagenome ERZ504798 (study PRJEB26092, sample SAMD00036414) | human gut metagenome | host: Homo sapiens | study: EMG produced TPA metagenomics assembly of... | reverse complement strand
AGAAGCCTCAAATAAGTCCCATACACAAACAATTCGACAAGCTCGTCGAACACCTTCTGTCCGTGACCCTGATGCATCCAGATGACGCGCCCCGGTCGTGGTCGACGACCACGGTCATGTACTTGTGGCCCTTCCTGTAGCTGGTCTCGTCCACGCCGATGGAACGCGGCCCGTCGAACAGGCCCGGCCCCTGCTCCGCTCGCAGGTCGTCGGCGACCCGTCTGCATACCGGGCCCACGCTCTTCCAGTCCATGCGCATCAGCCGGCTCACCGCGCTTCTGGGCTCGTGCACGTTCAGAAGCGCCGTCTGCTGTTCGAAATCGCGCGTGTACGCGCTCTTGCGTCTGGCCCACGGCATCATCGCGACGGTCACGCCGTGATCAGCGCATGTCACGTGCGGCGGCGCGTACTCCAGCATGAGCCTGGCGCACCCGATGTCGAGGTGACGCCACCGGCGCACGCCTAGCCGGTCGTACGGCCTGACATGCTTCTCGCACCTGGTGCACCGGTCCATGTCCTTCGCGTACGGTCGGACCGGGACTATGACGACGTCTCCGCCATGTGGGTCCTTCTCGATGCGCGGCACGCCGGCTGATATGGTGGGCAAAGGCGTTCCCTCTGTTTTTCTGTTTGTGTTTTTGGCGGAAACAAACCTAACAGGAGAACGCCCCTTTCATACCCGCACACAGGAAGAACCCGTCAACGACACCGACCCCGCCCCTCACTACACAAACTGGCGAAGACTCAAGAAAACTCAGTATGACCCAGTTCCCTTAAACACAGCGACTACTGTCTTCAACAGAATCGCAATATCTCCGGTAATGGACCAGTCCTGAATATATGACACATCCGCATATTCCGACTGTTTCTGAGTCAAATCGCTGCGTCCGGAAATCTGCCAAGGCCCAGTAATACCAGGCTTCACCAACAGTCGTGTGGAATACAGCATGCCATATCGTGCGACTTCCTCAGGCAGCGGCGGGCGAGGCCCGACCAGACTCATATCGCCCTTGAACACGTTAAAGAACTGCGGGAACTCATCCAGAGACGTCTTGCGAATAAAATGACCGATCTTGGTCACGCGCGGATCATCCTTGAGTTTGAAAACGAAGCGATCCTCAATGCCACGTTCCTTAGCCAATTTGGCCTTGATCTTGTCGGCATCGGTACGCATGGAACGGAACTTATACATGGTAAACGGCTTGCCGTAAATGCCAATGCGTGTTTGTGAATAGAACACCGGGCCGCCGTCTTCTCGTTTGACTTTATACGCCACCCACAGCATGATGGGCGAGCTCAGAATAATGGCGATGGCGGAAAGCACGATATCGCAAATACGCTTGAGAATGCGAGTAATGGCTGAATACTGCGTGAGTCTAGCAGTGACCACCGGCATACTCGGATTATTGCGGAAGTGCAGATCTGCGCCGCTTAGATCGGCCACGGACGCAGTCATTGCCAACTCAATGCCCATGGACTCCACCGCGAGCGACAACGTACGCATGGTTTCGGAATCGCGGGTCAGTACGTCGGTCACTAGCACAGTGCGTGCTTTCATACGCTTGGCTGTCTGAGGCAGATGGGAATTAAGTGGCAATACCTTCAACCGAGCTTCGCTATCATTAGCGGGGGTGAATGGTACCGACACCAGATGCTGAGCCTGATCGGCATCATCCTCTTTTTTGGCCGAAACAACCGGGCACACAGCAACCGGTGCATAGCCAACACTTGGACATTGGCGCAATTGTTCGAGCGCGTCATGGATTCCTTCTGGAGAACCGATTACTACCGTGGGATAGTTGAATTCGCCCTTCATACGGTTGCGGTGCAAGGCACGGCGCATCGCCCAACGCTCGATGATGACCAGTACTAGTGAAACTAGAGGAACGAAGATGTTTAATGACCGGGGAAGACTGAGATGGAAGAGGTAGCCCAACGTGCATAGCATGATAAAGTCAATGAACGCTGCGTTGAGTAGCTTGGCATACAGGGCGTAACCTTCACCCATGGTATGCCGTTCGTAAGTGCGTGCAGCATATAGACTGATGAGCCAAGAGGCGCAAGCCAGCGCCAGGAAGCTGAATATGCCGTATTCTCCAGGACCTATGCCTCGCACGTATGCGTAGGCGGAAGGACGGAACAAGAACACGATTCCTGAGGCCGCAATGATCGTCAACAGGTCGAGTGCCACCAGTGTGGTGTTGTAAATGTAGCGCCATTTCGGAATGGAATAGCCGGTGAGATAGTGAGTGCCCATATTGTCGTTGTGAGTAGAGCTACCGTCCGGAGCAGAAGAGAAATAAGTACCGTCAAAGAATGTCGGCGTGATGGCTGCCGTATCCACCGGTGCAGAGAACGATGCCGACGCTCGGCTGGCGCTGATCCTCACATGAGGCATTGACCTGGTGCCAGTACCATTATTTTGCGTGGATGATACAAATGCTGTACCTCTATCTTTCGACATGATGTCTAAATTCTTCCTCCGTGATTCCCCTCAACCTTCAGAGGAACAATGCCCTTGTTCTTTCATTCTTCTGCACACCCTAGCACGAATGCTGCTCATCCCGCGTTCGAACGCGTCCTGAAAGGGGAACGCGCCACCCGCGACGCGACGCTCGCGCTCCTCGAACGGTACGGCGGCCCCGCGGGCATGAAACGGGCCGGGATCGAGGACGTGAAGGACTGGGCCAGGTCCAACGGGCTTCGCGCCGGCCGTATCATCGACGACATGTTCAAGGCCATCGGCGAGCAGACCGTCACCGTGCCCGGCACCGGCATGGCCGAAACCATCATCCCCTCCATCGCCCGCGACATCAAGGCCATCAAGGACCGGCGTCGCGAGATCGGCACGCAGGTCGAGGCCCTGCTGGAGGACCACCCTCTTCTCACGGTCCTGACGTCGATGCCCGGGATAGGCGTCAGGACCGCAAGCAACATCCTCCTCGGCATCGGCGGCGACATCGCCAACTTCAAAAGCGCGGCCCACCTGGCCGCCTACGCCGGCATCGCACCGGTCACCGGCCAGTCCGGCACCGGCATCAAGGGCGAGAGACCCTCCGGACGGGGCAACAAACGCCTCAAGAACGCGCTATGGCAATCCTCGTTCGTCGCCAGCACCAAACACCCGCCGTCCATCGCCTACTACCAACGCAAACGCGAGCAGGGCAAGCACCACAACGCCGCCGTCATCCGCCTCGCCCGCCGACGCTGCGACGTGATCTACAGCATGCTCAAAAACGGCGTCCTCTACCAGGAACCAGCCCCTCGTAGCCTGAACCGGGCCACACGGGAAAGGCGCCGGACGCCACCGGCAGGGCGAAGCGCGCCCACGACAGCCAGCCGGAATCCCGACACGTCAACTCCCAACGAGTGACAAAACATAGAACACCCACACACCAACACGACACCCCACAAAGATTGACAAAAACATAGGAACACCCCTCTATCATGGGCCCCCTGAGGACGTGCGGAACGCTTGTGTTATATGCGCAGGTCATCTATGACCATTACTCGGCATCAGTGAACCATTGCAGGATGCGTGTGCTTTGTGTTGCGTGTCGTAGGCGAACAGGGATTGTCATAGAGTGGTGCCAGCCGGGGCGTTCCGTTGACCGGTTCCAGAATCGCATAGCTCTTGACATGAGCGTATGGCCCGGCATCGATAGTGAAAGTTGTGCGTTACTGGGGGCTGTTTCGTTTGTCTCCTCGGGGGTGCCGTAGGAAACTGTGAGAGTGATTCCAAGGGCGTTGCACAATGTCAGGATACGGCCGATGCTGGCGTTCTCGATTTTGCCCTGTTCGAATTGGTTGATCCAAGGGCGGCTTAGCCCGGTGCGCTCGGATAAATCAGCTTGGGTGAGTCCCTTGATGAAGGCGGTTGGAATTGAAAAGTAAAAGGTACTCCGACTGAATTCACCAGCCAGAGACCTTTCTGATTACAACTGAGGTTGAGGAAACCTCGGCAGTCAGGTCCAACGAGGCGAAAGTCAGTGGCGCCGCCTAGAAGATTGCCCCGAAGCTAGCGCGACCTTTCTGCTAGAACACAGCATACCAGCATCCATCGAACCTTCCCCCGTACACTGGACAGACCAAACCAAGGAACTACTAGCGTGGCGTCTTGGCACGGTGTCATTGTGCCAGCAGGCATAGTGACTGGTTACAACTAAAGAGGAGGTTCTCATGGAAGGCAATGACCATGACAACCGTCCGAGATCTGACCGGCAATACCGGGAAGGCCTGATGACGGGCCTGTTGATCGCTCTGGCCAACCAAGTTGGACAGGGATGGTCGACGGCTATCATCATCGCCACACTGGTGTTGCTTGGTCTGAGCCTCAGGCGAGGCCGCTGATTCGTCAGCGGAATAGCCGGAACCCTTGACGGGTTCCGGCCCCTCGTCTTCACTATGACTCATAGTTTAATGCAGCTGTATATGCTTGTGGGCTTTGCGCTGGGGGAGGCTGGAGCGTGTGGGTTCGGCGTCGATGTCGACGGTGACGCGGCCACGGTTGGTCAGGTCGCGCAGGTCGGCAATCGCTTGCAGATTAGTGCTGGCCTTGGCGTTGGCTGCCGTTCTCTTTTGCTGCTCCATGCTGTGGATGAAGAGGGCCGCGTTGTTGACGAAGCATTTTGCGCCGGTGAAGGTCGTCTTGATGCTAATGGCCTTCCACGTGCTGAGGGTGATGAAACCGGAGAGATTGATAATCGCAGGGCTACTTGAGACGCGCACCATGGTGGTGTGCGTGTGCAGAAGCTGCTGCACATGTATCGTCTACTGTACTGCTGCCAATTGGTTTGCGGCGATGATTTCGGCGAAATCCACGGCGCCGCTTGGGTCGCGATCCAAATGTTCTCGTCGGGATTCGCCGTCGTGATCGCGATGTTAATGCCATACGTGATGATGGAGTGTGGCTTTCCGCTGCTGCCCTTTTCGACGCTGGATGCAGCAGATGACTTGTCCGTCTCGGTCTCGGCCATAACATGCCGTCCGCGTTCGTACTGGTCATGTGCGTATGCAGGCATCCGAACCACTGTCCTCCCTGAAAATCCGTTGTTCTCAGGTTATATCACGCCTTGTCTGACGATGAAATACCGAGCATGGACTGTGCAAACAAAAGGACGCCAACCTTCACGGTTGACGTCCCCTTGGCCCTACCGGCAAGAATGCATCCAGTTCGATGTGTCGAATCAGGCGGCCTTTTTGCGACCGCGGCGCTTCATGGTGCCAGCGGTGGCATTGGCCACATCGAAAATCACGGTCTTGCTTTCGGGGTAGGCGGTACCGTTGACGGACTGGTAGGCGATTTCACCTTCCGGAGTCTCGGGCAGAGTGAAGTATGCCTTCACTGCTTCAATGAGCGTGGCTTCCTTGACGCTTACCGAAGCGGCCTGCTTGCCTTCGGGCTTGCTGAACTTAATGGCGTTGTCGGCCTTGGCGGTGGTCGGGGTCACGGCGATCTGCTTGGTCTTGTCGTTAATCAGCACCTTGACGTACGCCGGGAATCCGAGCACTTCAGCGGTGGCTTTGTTGAAACGAATGGCGGAATCGGTAACGGTCAGAACGGTCTTGCCCACCGGCTTGACCAGCTGAACCTCTTCGAATCCCTGAAGCAATGAAGCCATAATTGCTCTCCTTATTGCATTGGTTACGTGTTTTTATTTACGTCACTAATTGTAACCAGCTAATTTCGCATTATACAAATCATATGCATGCATGATTGAAGAACATTTGACCTACGTATTCCGCTCCCCGAATAGTACCGATTTAACCAATACCAAGAAAAGAGGAAAACAAGAGCCCGCAATATCAGCCGTATTGAATATAGAAATATGCAATTTCAACATCGCAATAACTGACGGCCTTTTTTGCTGGCTCTATTCGCCGATATTGCATTCAGGCCACAGCACCGAGCATAATATCGACGCCGTGCTTGATTTCCGCATACACGCGTTCAAACACCTCGCGTGATTGACGATGAGGGTCTTCGGTTTCGAGTGCCGTAGGCAAAAAACGGCCGCAGCATAGGTACGCAATCCATGATTTCGATGAGCTTGTCTGCGGCGGTATCGCCGGCAATCGGACCCTCAGCATGCATATGTTTGCAAGCGTTCACGAAGTCATTGAACAGAAATACTTTGCGAATAGCCAGTGGATTCTGCTCAAGCAAATCGGAAATTTGCTCACGCTCAAAACACAGAATCAGGTCGGCTTGCCGGCTGATATCGGTGGTGAGAGGGGTGGAAGAATGGGAATTCGCGTCAATGCCGTCGTTCTTCAGCAAATCGATAACCATCGGATCAGCGGGATGAGGGGATAGTGCAGAGTACCCGCGCTGCGCACGGTGATATTGCCGCTCTGCAAGCCAATTCCTCGGTCGACAAGCTTGGCTCGGGTGTAGTATTCGGCCATCACGGAACGGCATTGATTGCCGGTGCATACATACATGATTTGCATAACAACGTCCCTTCTCAAGTGTTGTGAGCATTCCCTCATATATTCCAGTGAGCATTCCTCGCGAATATGCGTGCGTTATGTACCGTAGCAATAAGATAACGTCCGATTTTTTGGGCCCTATTGCTGTTTTCGTGGGTGGCGGTTCGTCGTTGAGTCGTTGGGGGGCGTTTTTTTGGGTGGGATGTTCATCGACCAAGAAAAACGTACTACCCGGCGGCAGGCGCCTGATGAACGGCATATTCAAACAGCTTCTCAACGTCAAAGGCACGGTGGTCGAGGATGTGCGGATCACGGATTCGCCGCTGCGTTCCGGACCCGTGCTCGAGATCCGCGTGCGTCCACGCGGGGGCATGCTCCGATGCTCCCGCTGCGGCAGGAAGCGCCGCGGTTACGACCGTGGCGGCGGCCGTCGTCGTTAGCGTCATCAGGATTTCGGCTGCTGGAGGTCGAACCGGTCGCCGACATGCCTGTGTTTTAGCAAGTTGGCGTCCGCTTTGTGAGCGGTGTTTTTCCGCAGTGTAGGCAGCGGGTTTTCCGCAGGGTGTGCGGTATCGGCCGCTGCCTGTCTGCGTTGTGTTGGTTATTTGGTCATGAGGGCGTGTTCGCTTCGGTAGGAGCGGCCCTCGAATCTGATGAGCCGTCCGTGGTGGACGGTGCGGTCGATGAGGGCGGCGGCCATGTTCTTGTCGCCGAGCACGCGTCCCCATCCGCTGAATTCGATGTTGGTGGTGTAGATGATGCTCCTTGTCTCGTAGGAATCGGAAATGATCTGGAAGAGGAGCCTGCTGCCCTCCTCGTCTATGGGCAGGTAGCCGAACTCGTCGATGATGAGAAGTCGGGCCTTGCCGATGCTCGCGAGTTCCCGGTCGAGCCGGTTCTCCTGCTGGGCGCGGCGCAGACGCATGAGCAGTCCGGTCGCGGTGAAGAAGCGCACCGGGACGCCCCGCTCGCAGGCGAGCCGTCCGATCGCGATGGCCAGGTGGCTCTTGCCGGTGCCGACGGGCCCGTAGAGCACGAGGTCCTCGCATCCGGCGACGAAGTCGAGGTTCTCGAGCTGCGCGCGCCCCCAGTCGGCGGGCATCTTCAGGTTGGTCCAGTCATAGCCGTCGAGGGTCTTGTCGGCGGGGAAGCCGGCCTGTTTGAGCAGGCGCAGGCGTTTGGATCGCTCGCGCGAGTCGAGTTCGGCCGTGAACCAGCGTTCGATGAAGTCGAGCTGGTTGGGCGTGGCCTCGGCGAGCGTGCCCGCGAGCACGCTGCGTGTCAGGGTCAGGCTGCGGCTCATCTTCAGGATCCTCTCGCTTTTCTCGGTCGTGGACGCGCGACGGCGGCGGGTCTCCGGGATCACCGGATCGGGTCTGACGCTCACCGTTCTTCCCCTCCGTCGTCCGTGCCGGTGATGAACCGGTCGTAGCCGCTCAGGTCGGGCTCCTCGATCCCGCCGGGGTATTCCCACTCGCCGTCGCGCATGCGCAACGCGATAGGGGTGAGCGAGTCCGCGTGCAGGCCCATGTCCCTGTTCGAGCGCAGGATCTCGCCGCACGCCTGCATCGCGGGATCGAACCCGGCCGCCCGGCACGCGTCCCCGATCGCTTTGAGGCTCTCCCTCAACGTCTTTTCGTCCATGGAATCAAGCCACGCGCGTATATCGTCGGGCACGTCCGGGCGGATCGAGCTTTCCCGCCACGCGCGGGGTTTGACCGCGAGCCGGGGAAGCACGAGCGCGGGATCCTCCACATTGCGCGACCGTCCGTACTGTCTGGGATACTCCGCGAGGAGCTCGCCGGTGGCGGGCGATGCGAGCGTGACCGTGTCCCACCGGATCGCGGCCAGCACCTTGGAACGCGCCGAATCGGGGCCGGCGAGGTACCGGTTCGAGTCGATGTCGACCAGCCCGTACTTGTCGGCCGTCCGGCTTTCCCAGCGAACCGGGTCGAACGCCGTGGACGGCAACGGCATCAACGCGGCCCTCTCCTCGTCGAACACCTCGGCCACGGGCACGTCCAGCAACCTCGGGCAATACGAGTCCCTGGCGAGCCCGTCGCACCGCTCCAGCAGGAGACGGCTCAACTGCCCATACGATTCCGCGCGCATGGGCGGCACCATGAGATTGCGCCGCAAAAACCCGACCGCGTTCTCCACGCTGCCCTTCTCGTTGCCCGAATACGGGTTGCAGAACCGGACCTCGAGCCGGTAATGCGCCACGAACGCGGAGAACACCCCGGTCAACGCGACCTCGCCCTTCGCGTTGCGCCGGCCGGCACCGGTCGCGTTGTCCATCACGATCACGGGAGGAACACCCCCGATATGCTCGAACACGAGCATCAGGCCATGGCACAGACACTCCGCGTTCTCGCCCGGCAACGCCACGCACAACCGCATGTTCGAATACGGCAACGAGACCACCAGGCAATGCACGTCCGCCATCTCGCCAGCGATCCGGGCCCGGGCCATGCCGAAATCGACCTGCATGCTGCCCGCCGCCCACTCGAGCCGCACGTACCCCTCGCGATCCGGCATGCCGCGGTTCGCCTCGCGCCACCGGTGCACGTAACGCATCGTGGTCGAATACTCGCCGTCGTAATCCGTCTCCGCCAGCAGACGGTCGTGCACGCGCCTGATCGTGTGACGCTGCTTCCTGGGCAGCATCCGATCCGCCTCCAGCCACTCGTCCACCAGATGCGCGTACGGGTCGATCTTCGACCCGTACCTGCGATCCGCCTTCGGCTTGGGCGAGCAATCCTCCATATCCGCGTACTTCGCGACCGTCCCGCGATCCACATGCAGACGACGCGCTATCTGCGCGCGCGACATTCCCTGCCGGTCGAGTCTCCTGATATCTTGCACAATGGGCATCGGTATCGCCATGTTCCTTTCCTTCCCGAGCGCCGGCCGGCGGCAACCGGCCGAATCAAAACCGATTGGCAACTCGGGAATATACAGGCCGCGGCACCGATGCCTCTCACATCACCGGGAAACGATGACGACACCGGGGAAAACCATCAGCCCACACTACGGAAAAACACTGCCGAACCTGTCGAACAAACATTGAAGCAAAACAGTCGGGGCCCCGCATGTTCCGCAAACGCACGTCATGGTGCTGGAACATCCGGCCCGAGATCCCAACGCCGGCGGTCAAACACCACACGGTGATGGCGGACGGCACGTACATGAGCCACGATTGGTGCCTGATCGTCGCGGTCGACGGCGAGACCGGCGAGGCGCTGGGCTTCCAGTGGTGCTCGCACGAGTCAAAGGACGCGTATGCGGCGTTGTTCTCCCGGATCCCCGCGCCGGACGTACTGGTCACCGACGGATTGCGTGGCGCGGAAAGCGCCTGCACCGAGGTCTGGCCGGGCGCGCGCATCCAGCGATGCCTGGTGCACGTGCAGCGCAACACCCGGGCCGACCTGACCTCGAAACCCAGGCTCCAGGCCGGCAGGGAGCTCAAGAAGCTCTCCGACCGGCTCACCAAGATCCATGACGCCGAAGCCGCGGCCCGGTGGGGCGGGGCGCTCAATGCATGGCACATCCGATGGAGGGACTTCATCAACGAACGTACGTGGGCGGAGGACGACCCGTCGAATCCGAAGGCCGCGCGTCAGGAATGGTGGTGGACCCATCAGGAGCTGCGACGCTGCTACCGGCGATTGGAGAAGCTGTTCCGTCAGGGCAGGCTGTTCGCGTTCCTCGAACACGAGCTGACCGAGGGCGGTCCGGTGGCCCGTACCACGAACCGGTTGGAGGGCGGTGTCAACTCGCCGCTCAAACATGTGCTCCTCGACCACCACGGCCTGCCCGAGGAGCACATGAGACGCGCGTGCGAATGGGTGTGCTACATGAAAAGCGGCTCCCCGGACCCCGCGTCATCGATCAGACCCGAACACTGGAAACCGGCAGGACCACCCGCCACCGAAACCAAAGACGATGCCGGCAACGGCACTCCCGGATACGGCACCGGCATCGACTGGAACGACTTCCACACCCATGTCGCATGGAAGTCAAACGACTAAACACCGGAGTCTAAAACACCACGTTTAGTTCCAATAGCCCAGAAAATACTCGAACTCATCAACACAGCATGATACGATCGCACCAATCCAAGACCGCCATCAAGAGCGGCAAAACACACAGGTGTTGCAACCACCACTAAAATCCGCCTATTCATATTGCAGACAAACCGATGCAATTCGAAACTGAATTTATAGATGGCAAATGATACCTTACAAAAATGTAGGCACATCAATATCAACTATAGTTGTAAAAAAGACTTTACACTATTCTCATATCTTCAATGGCATTAATCAGCATTACTAATCTGTAACCATACGAATCCATCATTAAAATGCCTGATAAGCAATCTATTGAAAAGGCCGCTTACGCAATTCGGCAGACTGAGCCGTAAAACGGACGGCCCAGTGGGCTGTTCGTAGGCGAAGCGAGCGGTTTACCGCGAGGGCTTCCTGCGCAACTCCGCCGGCAGCACAAAGTGCATGTTTTCTTTGATGGTTTCGACGGACTTCATACCGGTGAAGCCCAAGTTTTGCAGAGCGTCAATCACACCGGACACCAGTTCGTCCGGTACGGAGGCACCCGAGGAGATACCTACGGATTCCAGACCCTCGAACCATGCCGGGTCAAGCTCGCTGGCATCATCCACGCGATACGCTTTGCCGCGCTCCCCCAAGCCCTCCTGCGCCACCTCCATCAGTCGCACGGAATTCGAGGAGTTGGCCGATCCGACAATCACCACGCAATCGGACTGCTGGGCCACCAGTTTGACCGCAGCCTGACGATTCGACGTGGCATAGCAGATATCCGAACTCGGCGGCTCTTGAATCCAAGGGAATTTGGCCTTCAGCGCGGCAATGGTATCGGCGGTCTCGTCCACGCTCAACGTGGTCTGCGAGAGCAGCACCAGCTTGGTGTCGGGCGCAAAATCCAGCGAATCGACATCCGATTCATGCTCGATCAAGTGCACGTGTTCGGGGCTCTCCCCCACTACACCGACCGCTTCATCGTGACCTTTATGCCCGATATAGACGATTTCATACCCCTCGCGCACGAAACGCAGCACCTCACGGTGCACCTTACCCACCAGAGGGCAGGTGGCATCCACCACATGCATGCCACGACGTTCGGCTTCCGCCTTCACTACCGGAGATACGCCATGGGCGGAAAACACCACCGGAATACCCGCTTGGGCAGCAGCATCCGGAATCTCCGCCAATTCCTGGACGAACACCGCGCCTTGCCCGGCCAAGTCCTCGACCACATGCTTGTTGTGCACGATCTGCCGGCGCACATATACCGGGGGCAGCCCATCCTCGCGCGTCCGCTTTCCGGAAGCCTCCGCGGCTTTGAGAATGGTCTGTACGGTAAGAATCGCACGGTCCACACCCGCGCAGAAGCCTCGCGGATCAGCGAGCACAACGCTTTTGGTCATCGGAACCTCCTGAACGTCAATAGTGTTTTCCAGTGTAAGGCAGGGATTACAGGAATCTGCCGTCACAACTTTTCCGCGTCTCCCACAAATCACCGGTTTCCAAGGAATCCACGTGCTTCTCGCATGATGGTGTGAGACTCGTCACTCCACGTATTGCTACCGTGTTTATACGAATTGTTTATTATATGCCGCATATCGCCAATCCCCGCCTCGATAGAGGAGACGCGCTAGACTGGGGCCAGCGATAGCAGGAGCTACCGGCCCACCAACCTCACTACGGGAGTGATTCCATGACGAGTAAAACACCACGCACCGGAAATCAGTATTCGATTCACTATGGCGATTATTCCGCCGTCATCTGCGAACTCGGCGCCAAGATTCGCCGATTCGATTATCAAGGCAAGGAAATTTTCTGCCCGTTCGGCGTCAACGACCTGACCCCCACCTGTAACGGTTATGTGCTGGCCCCGTGGCCAAACCGCATCGAAAACGGCGAATACGATTTCAATGGCAAGCATTACTGCGCGCCGGTTAACGAATATCATCCCGCACCGCGCAACAATGCGAACCACGGATACGCCTACCACTACATGTGGAAGCTTGAATCGTTGACCGATAGCGCCGTGACGCTTTCGCTGCGCTTCCCCAACTTGGACGGATACCCGTTCGATGTGACCGTGACCGTCACCTACGAACTCGGCGACAACGGCATGACCGCGACCGTCAATGCCCGCAATGATGGCGACGAACCGGCACCGTGGGCTCTCGGCCTGCATCCGTGGCTGGCCAACGGCAAGCAGGGCGCAACTGCCGCCGAACGCGATGCCGACTCCGCCGCCTGCCACCTGCAGATTAAGGCCGCCAGTCATGTGACGGTGAACGAGGCGCTGATTCCCACCGGCACCGAACCGGTTACCGGTATCTACGACCTGAACGATGGCCCGACGCTCGAAGGCCGCGCCTTTGATGATGCCTGGGTTGACGTGGAGCGTGCCGCCGATGGTACGACCACCACCACATTCACCCGCCCGGACGGTATCGAAGTGAAAATCATTGGCGATGAGACGATTAATGCTTGGCAGTGCTACACCGCCACTGGCGCACCGTTCGCCGAGCATCCGTATGGCATCGCCGTCGAGCCGATGACCGCCCCGGCCAATGCCTTCCGCACTGGTGACCACTTGGTGACGCTCGCCCCCAACGGCGACTACACCACTGTGGTCCGCTACGAAGTAGTCCAGAAGTAGTTCTGTTACGCTGGCTCCCCTCCAGAGGGGAGCCAATTTTTTATCCTTATGTGCCGCCGCGTCTTGGGACTTATGCGATACGATTGTGAGCGATAACAATTTGTTCCACAAAGGAGTGTGCACTATGGCTTTGAAGCCTCGCACTGGTAACCAATATGTCATCTCGTCCGGCGAATGGAGTGCCGTCGTCACCGAACTGGGTGCCAGCCTGCGCGAGCTGAAGTGGCGCGGCGAAGACCTCATCGTCCCCTTCGACCCGAACAAGGTCATTCCCTGCTGCAACGGCTGGGTGCTGGCACCGTACCCGAACCGAGTGACCAATGGTCAGTATTCTTTCGATGGCGAAGACTACCAGATGCCGATCGACGAGTTCGACCGCCAATCCTCCCTGCACGGCTATGCCTACCGCTACATGTGGGAGCTCGTTGATTTGCAGGAATCACACGTGACGCTCTCCTGGCGCTCCCCCGACATCGCCGGCTACCCGTTTGATATCACCATCACCGCCACTTATGCACTTGACGAGAACGGTCTCACGGAAACCTTCACCGTGCACAACAACGACAGCGTGAAGGCACCGTGGGCATTTGGCATCCACCCGTGGCTGGCCAACGGCAAGCACGCCACCGGTCAGGCCATTACCGCCGACAACGAGCCCTGCCGTCTTGAGCTGCACTGCGACACCCACGTGACCGTAGACGAACACTTGCTGCCCACCGGTGAAGAGCCGGTTTCCGGCATCTTCGACCTGCGCGATAACCCCACGCTGGAGGGACGTGGCTTCGACGATGCCTGGACCGATATCACCAACCGCGGTGAAGACGGCAGCACTTCCGCCGTGTTCACCCGCCCCGACGGCATCAAGGTCACGCTGACTGGCGACAAGACCATCAACTCCTGGCAGGTGTGCACCGGCAACGAAATCGGCGAGAAGGCTCGTCAGGCCGGCGTGGCCGTCGAACCGATGACCGCCTACGCCGACGCCTTCCGCACCGGCAAGGATCTGGTTGTGCTCGAGCCGGGCGATGACTACACCACCGTGGTCACCTTCCACGCCGAACAAATCTGAAAAACCGAATAGCCAAGCCTGACGCTCATCGCCACATGGACACCCGTGTTGCATCACGTCGTGCTCATGTGGCATAATTCCGAAGGCTTATTTTTTACTGCAGCAAAGGAGTCCATCATGGGCATGCGCGGACGTAAGCGCAAGAATCGTCGTAAGAAGGCCGCCAACCACGGCAAGCGTCCTAACGCCTGATTCTTCGCGTTTCTTATGGAACGCTCAAGGTCCGTCTGATGATACATCAGACGGACCTTGTTGTATATGTCGTTACTTATCTTCGCCGCAGCAGTGATCAAGCGTGGCCTTGAGCCGGGCTATCAGACATTCGGGTGCCACATCCGGGCGCAAGTAGGCACGCAACGCGGCAATCAACGCCTGTTCACGCTCGTCGCAGCAGGTACGGGGGTCAAAACAGTCGCCCTCCGTAACGATATGCACGTCCGCCTGGACCGACGCAGAGGCCGAGCCGGTATCCACTGAACGATGATGCACCGCCGTGATATGCACTTCGGTCTGGCTGACCATGCCATCGGCCCCCGTACGGGTTATGGAGATATGGCGAGTACGCTCTACCGGCTGATCGTTCATCAGATCTCCTTTCCCGAAAGCTTGCTTGACTGTTGTGGCGTGCGGGCGCCAGTCGCATGACTATGTCTCACTGCGGCTTGCGTGTCGCCATTGCTACCAACAGTTTGTTCACTACTTCCATTATGGCCGGAATCGGCGATTCGACCAACGTTTTCGCCCAACTTCGCGGATGGTGAACCAGCCGACGAACCAGTCACGTACCCGCGCTCTTTCGCATACGAGGCGAGCTCACGCTTGAGTTGCGTGCGGGCGCGATTCAGGCGGCTCATCACCGTGCCGATTTTCACGCCCTGCTCATCGGCCACCTGCTGGTAGGACTTGCCGTCGATGGCGGCGTCGATGAACACCTGCCGGCGTTCCGGCGAGAGTTTGGCGAGCGCGGCCATGATTTCCTCGGGCGCGAAGGCGTCCAAATATTCCTCTTCAGCGGACTTGAGCCCGTCCGACGTATGTTCGGCGGCATCGTAAATGTCCCAGTCGTCGTATTCACCGGTGGAGTCGTTGGCACGCTGCGGGCGCCGCTTGGCCTTGGCATACTGGTTGAAGTAGGCATTGCGCTCGATGGTGGTCATCCACGCCTCGAAGTTGGAGCCCGGCTGGAATGAGTCGAAGGCCTTGAACCCGCGTTCGAAGGTGTCCTGGACCAGATCCTGCGCGTCATCGGGATCGTTGGTCAGCCTCATCGCCTGCCGGTACAGTGCATTGACGGCGGGCATGGCGAGCTGTTCAAATCTGGCGCGCTTGGCTGCCATGGACTCGCCCGATCCGGCTGACTGCCCGGATTGCATAGTTGCTTCGCTTGTCGTCACGTTTCACCATTCTAATCAAATCATGTGCCCATATCGTGGTCGATGACGTGTGAGCCACAACACGCTGCACCCCACCTGTAGAATGGCGTATCGGCTAGATAATAGGGAGTAACAATTATGGCTTTGACTTTGGCTTCGGCCGCTGACCTGCTCAAGGAACACCATCTGCTGCGTGAAATCATCCAAGGGGATGTCTGGACCGACGACCCGGCCCGTATCGCTTCGGCGGATGAGCCGTTCGCCGGCATCACCTACGACACCCGCAAGGTCACGCCGGGCACCCTGCTGTGCTGCAAGGGCCAGTTCAAGGCCGAATATCTGAACGGCATCGACGAAGCCGGCCTGGCCGCATACGTGGCCGAAACCGAGTACTCAGCCGCAACCGCCACCCCCGGCCTGATCGTCAACGACGCACGTAAGGCGATGAGCCTGCTGTCCGCCGCGTTCTACGGATATCCGCAGAACGAGCTCACGGTCATCGGCGTCACCGGCACCAAGGGCAAGACGACCACCTCGTACTTCACGCAGGCGCTTATCAACGCCGTCTCCGGCGGCAAGGCCGCATTGTTCTCCTCGGTCGATAATTGCCTTGACGGCCACACCTACGTGGAATCCGATCTGACCACACCCGAATCGATGGACGCCTTCCGCATGATGCGCGAGGCGGCCGATAACGGTATGAAGTATCTGGTGATGGAGGTCTCCTCCCAGGCGTACAAGGTGGACCGCGTCTATGGCCTGACTTTCGATGTGGCCGCGTTCCTCAACATCTCCCCCGACCACATCAGCCCGATCGAACACCCCACGTTCGAGGATTACCTGTATTGCAAGCGCCAGATCATCGTCAACGCGAAGTCGCTGGTACTCGGCGCGGACAGTCTGCACGCCGATCTGTTGCGGGAGGACGCGGAGGCAGCCGGCATCGGCGTGACCACCTTCGCCCTGCATGACGCGGATAATGCCGGCACCAGTGCGGACGTCGTCGCCTGGCCCGCCGACCCGGCGCACGCCTCCTTCCACATCGCCGACGGAGATCAGGCCCTTGGCGACTACCATCTGTCCATCGATGGCGACTTCAACTACCTCAATGCGGCGGCAGCCATCGCCATCGCCCATGCGGTTGGCGTATCGCTCGATGACGCCGACGCACTGCACGCCATCGAATCCGTACGTATCGCCGGCCGTATGGAACAGTTCCGCGACCCGCAGTCAAACACGCTCGCCATCGTCGATTATGCGCACAACTACGCATCCGTCACCGCGCTGCTTGACTTCGTCTACGAGCGTTGGGGCGAGGAAAACCCGCGTATCACGCTGGTGACCGGATCGGCCGGCAACAAGGCCTACGATCGTCGTAAGGAAATCGTCGAGGCTGCCGAGAACCGTATCGCGAACTTCATTTTCACCGCCGAAGATACGGACACCGAGCCGATCATCGACATCTGCATGGAAATGCAAGGCTACATCACGAACAAGGATGTGGTCTCCACGGTGATTTCCGACCGTCTGACGGCCATCACCAACGCCATTTACGATGCCCGTGCGCACGCCGACCGATTCAACATCCTGCTGATCATCGGCAAGGGCAACGAGCGTTGGATCAAGGACCATCGCAAGCATGTGCCGTTCGACGGCGACGATCACGTCGTCGAACGCATGTTTGGCTTGTGACGGGATTCCGGCCAATCAAATCCTGATCGGATCCCGATTAGCCCACATCAGATCACGCGCAATACGACCAAACCAGAAACACGACATACGGATACAAACGAAAAAGGATAGCTGAATCGTAATGATCACGTTGGAGAAAGTTGACGGAGCCACACTGGAAGCCGAAGCCGAGAAGGCCGGCATCACGTTGCCTATCGAACAGACCAAGGTTTGGTCTGGTTTTCAGGCGGATATCGACGGACGCACACCATGGGGCAATTATCTGATCAAGCGTGATGGTGAATTGGTCGCCGTGATCTCCTTTATCGATTTTGAGACGCACGGTTATCATTATCTGCGCTCGATGCATGGGCCGGCGTGGGTCGCCAAGCCCACCGAGGCTGAGGAGCGCGAGGTCGTCGACGCCATCGTGGACACCGTCAAGAAGGCCGACAAGAGCATCGCGTTCCTGCGTATCGACACCTGGTTCGCCGATGGTACGGAGAAGGTGCTGTCCACAGTGCCGTACGACCAGACCGTGGTCATCGACGTCACCGGTGGCGATGATGAGATTCTGGCTCGGATGAAGCGTCGTGGACGCCGTGACGTGCGCAAGTCTCTGCGCGAGTGCCCGGCCGAGGTTGCCGATGAGACGGATAAGGCGCTGGCCGATTTCTCCGAATATTACGATGTGATGGTCGAGACCGGCCAGCGCGATGGATTCACGCCTGCTCCGATGAGCGACTACTCCGATATGATCGGCGCGTTGGGTGCCGATCATTGCCGTGTGTTCGCCGCACGTATTGAAGACCGTGTGGTGGCATGGTCGATTGTCACCGTGAACGGCACGCATGCGGTGCGCTACTATGCCGGCATGCGCAACGAGGTTATGCGTCTGCATGTGACCGACAAGCTGCTGTATTCCGAATGCTGCATCCTGGGCTCGCAGGGTATTACGGAATACGATCTGATGGGCATCGGCTCCGATTTCGCGCCGTCGCTCAAGGGGCTTAACGAGTTCAAGTGCAAGTTCACCGAGGAAATCACCCCGGTGGCCCCCGCCCGCGACGTACCCATCAAGAAGGTCTTCTACAAGACTCTGCAGACTGTACAGGGCGTGCGCAAGGCATTGCGCTAATACCACCCCGCTCCCGCTGGCGGGAGCTGTCGAACGAAGCGAAACTGAGGGCGGTCTTTCGATATGGACCGCCCTCTGTCACCTGTGGCACCAGTTCCTACCAGCAGGAACCATTCATTTATCGTTCGAGTTTTTGACTCACCACGGCTGTTACGCCATCGGCTCTCATGGTTACGCCGTAAAGCGCATCGGCAATCGACATGGTGCGTTGCTGGTGCGTAATGATGATGAGCTGCGCATGGGCGCGTAGCTCATTGAACGCATTAATCAAACGGGTCAGGTTCACGTCGTCCAACGCGGCCTCGACCTCGTCCATCACATAGAACGGGCTGGGGCGGGCGGTGAAAATCGCGAACAGCAGCGCCAGCGCGGTCAGCGAACGTTCGCCGCCGGACAGAAGACTCAGCTGTTTGACGCGCTTGCCGGCCGGGCTGGCCTCGACCAGTACGCCGGTGGTGAGCATGTCTTCCGGGTTTTCCAGGCGCAGTCGCCCGGTGCCGCCTGGGAACAGCGTGGCGAACATCTGCTCGAACGCCTCGGCGGTATCGTCGAACGCGGATTTGAACACCTGGACCATCGTGGAATCGAGATCCTTGATGAGCTGCATCAAATCGTCACGTGATTTGACCACATCGTTGCGCTGATCATTGAGATACTTGTTCCGCTCCTCAAGCGCTTCGAATTCCTCGGTGGCCAAAGGGTTGATCTTGCCGAGTGCGGCCAGATCGCGGCGAGCCTTATCGAGACGCTTCTTCTGCTCCTGACGGTTATACGGCACGGTCTTAAAGCGGTCGGAATCGCCGTTGGTGCCGGTCTCTCCCCCGGTTTCTCCCTCTTCGGTCTCAGCCTCAGCTTCCGTCTCATCCAACGGCACAGGGTTGCCCTCATCATCCAGCACGGGCACCGGCTGTTCGGGGCCGTAATCACTAACCAATTCCTCCAAAGTGAGACCGAGTTCGTCGGACACTTTTTGCATGAGCTGCCCGGATTCGGCGGCCAACCGTTCGCGGTTTACATCCAAGGCATGTTCGCGCCCGGTCAGATCGGTGACCTTGGGCTCGATCTGGTTGCGCTGCGCGCGCAGGGCCTTGAGTTCCTCGTCATGGCTGGAGGCGGCGGCCTGCAGCTCGTCTCGTTTGGCGGCCACGTCATGCAGCGTATGCTCTACCATGGCGGCCACTGCTCGCGCGTCATCGGCCACGCCTTGCAGGTGTGCGGCCTGCTCGCGTCTGCGATCGTTCAACGCCTCGATGCGGGCGCGGCGTTCGTCGGTTTCTTTGGCGTTGTCCCGCAGCAGCCCGGCCTGTCGGCTCAGTGACTCCCCTTTGCGGCTTGCTTCGGTCCACGCGATTTTTGCGGCGACCTCATGCTCGCGAGTCAGGTTCAGTTCGCGCTCCAGCGTGCGTTCGCGTTCATCGAGTTCGTCGAAATCGGCATGTTCCGCTGTGGATTGCTGGGCCGATGCCAAAGCGCGATTGAGGTCGTCAAGCTTGAGCTGATGCTCGTTGCAATTCTCTTGGGTCTCGGTGATTTTCCTATCCAGCTGGTCGAGCTGACGGGTGAACGATGCGACGCGATCTGTGGCGGATTTCAGAGATTTCTCCGCCTGCTGGGCTTTGAGCCGGGCTTCGGTGCGTTTGGCGGATTCCTGGTCGACGAGTCGAGCCGCTTCATCGCGCTTGGTTTTGGCCTCGGCCACTTGCTCAGCCATTCCGCCGTCTTGGGCGGTCAACTGTTTGACCTGTGCCAATGCTTTGTCTCGGCGTGCGGCCAAAGACAGGTCCGATTGAGAGATGGAAGAGCCGCCGACCGCCGCCACGCCGTGCGCAAAGGTCTCGCCGTTCTTGCTGACGGCCCGCATGGCTTCGCCGGATGCCACAATCTGCTGGGCTTCGTCGGCGGTGCCGGCCATGGCTACATCAGCCAGCAGGAGACGCACGGTGTGCACGACAGCTTCGGCCTGTGCCGGGTTCTTTGCATCCGGGTTCGCAGTGACGAGTGCTGCCAGCGCGCTGCCCGATCGCGGGGCGGCCGCCGTGTTCTCGGCGCTACTCTCCTCCGACTCCGTGCCCGGCTCTGTGGCGGGATCGCCGGCAATGCTCGCGGTCAGCACCACGGCTTTGCCGAGCTTATCTTCCCGAGCGCGTTCGAGGGCGTGCAACATGTTGCCTGCCTCGGGCACCACGATGGCGCTGGCATACTGGTCGAGCGCGTGGGCCACGGCATCTTCCCAGCCTTCGGCCACATGGATGAAGTCGGTGAGTCGGCCAAGCGAGGCCACGTCCGTATCGCGCTCCAACGATCCGGAGGCATTGCGGCTGTCTAGCGTGTCGGCAAGCGCATCGGCCTTGGATTTGAGCGAGATGATCTTGGACTGTATCTCGCGCTGCTTATCGGCGCGTTCATTCAGTCGTTCGCGGCATTCGGCGAGCGTTGCACGTGCGGCGTCCAATGCGGCACCGTCATCGTCGGCAATGGAGTCCGCTTCGCTGCGCAATGCGTCCAGCTGTTGCTGGGCATCGTCGCGCTGGGAAGTCAGCGAGTCGCGTTGGGAGGCGTAATCCTTGGCGCGGCTGGTCGCCAGTTGTACGGCGGATTCCTCGCGGGCGATGAGTTCGCGCAGTCGGGCGATTTGCGCATCGCGTTCCTGTGCGGTTTTGCGCAGTTCCGTCAAGGTCTGGCGGACTGAGGCAAGCTTTTTCTCGTCGTCGGCGCGTTCCTCGGTGGCCTTGTCGAGTGCGATGCGCGCATCGGCCACGGCCTTGGTTTGTGCCGCGGCCTGAGATTCCAGTTCCTCGGCTCGTTTGACGAGCATGCCGGGATCCTCACCGAAGTTGGTGACGATCTGGCCGGTGAGTGACCGGCTGCGCTCTTCGGCCAACTGGGCGAGCGCGTTCAGTCGTTCACGGGTCTGCGAGAATTCATGCCAGTATTGGTTGGCCTTGGCGATGGCCGGACTGGATTCGGAGCTCAACGCCTCGACCTGTTCGATGCGTACTTTGACTTGGGCGAGTTCACGTTGGGCGACGGCCAGCTGGTTACGCACAGCGCCAAGCTCTTGACGTACCGTGTCGCGACGGCTCATCGAGCGTTGAGCGTCTTCGGCGTACAGGCGGGCTTGGGCGTCGCGTACGGATATCTGAATCGCGTCGGCGCGCCGGGAGATGCGTGCCTGGCGTCCGAGGGGGCCGAGCTGACGGTGAATCTCCCCCAGCAAATCGTCGAGTCGGCTCTAGGTTCGTTTCGGTATTGGCCAGCTTGCGCAACGCGCGTTCCTTGCGCTTGCGGTGCTTCAGGATGCCGGCGGCCTCTTCGATGAACGCACGGTGGCCGGACGGGTCGGCCTTCAGAATCGCATCCAATCGTCCCTGGCCTACGATCACGTGCATCTGCTGGCCAAGACCGGTATCGGAGAGGAGTTCCTGAATGTCGAGCAGGCGGCATTGCGAGCCGTTGATCGCGTATTCGGAGCCTCCGTTGCGGAAGATGGTGCGGGAGATGGTGACTTCCGTGTAATCGATATCGAGCGTGTGATCGGAATTATCGATGGTCAGGCTCACCTGTGCACGGCCTAATGGCGGGCGGGAGGACGTGCCTGCGAAAATCACGTCCTCCATCGAAGTGCCGCGCAGGTTTTTGGCGCCCTGCTCACCCATTACCCAGATCAGGGCGTCGACGATGTTCGACTTGCCCGAACCGTTGGGGCCGACCACCGCCGTGATGCCGGGCTCGAAGCGCAGCGTGGTGACGGAGGCGAAGGATTTGAATCCGCGGAGGGTGAGTTCCTTGAGATACATGGCGTGAGACTGTTTTCCGTATGCCGGGTGTCCGGGTATCCGATATGCCTTGGATGCGGGTTACCGGGCGTCGGCGGAATCGTCGGTGTCGGTGTCGGCACTGGCCGTGCCGGTGCCGGCGTTACCGGCGTCACTGGCCTGTTCCTTGCCGAGGCCGAGGACGTCGAACACGTCGAAGTCGTCCGGGCTTACCGAATCCTCGAGGTTGTCGGCGGCCTCATCCTCGGCCTTGTCTGCCGGCTGATCCGAATCGTCCGGGTCAACCGCCGGCTGATGAACGGCCATAGCCTGCCTCATCGTGGGGCTGGCGTGTTCCTCAAGCATCAGGCGTGCGTCGCCGGCGGTGACGAAGCTGCCGCAGATAAGCACGCCGTGGCCGTAGCCCACGCCCAGCTCGTCCTCGGCATCGACCATATTGACGGCGGTCTGAATCGCGTCAGGCAGGTTCGCTTCCTTGATCACACGGTCACGACCGAACACGTCCACGGCAATCTTCTCAAGCTCGTCGGCCGGCATCACGCGCTCGCGCCACGAATTCTCGGTGACCACCACGGAGCTCAGGATCGGCTCCAGAACACCCAGATATTCCTCGACCTGCTTGTCGCGCATCATGGCGACCACACCGACCAGCTGCTTGAAGTCGTAGCTTTCCTCGATGGCCTTGCGCAGGGCTTCGGCGGCATTCACGTTGTGTCCGCCATCCAGAATGATGGTCGGTGAGGTGCGGATCTGTTCGATGCGTCCGGGAATCTTGACCGAGCTCAACGCCTCGGCCACCAAGTCGCCGTCCAGCGGACCGTTGACCGGAATCACCACTTCGGAGGCGGCGAGCGCGGCAAGCGCGTTGTGGGCCTGATGCTCGCCGAACTTGGCGATCGGCACGCCCTCGTAAGTGCCGTTGGGCGTGGTCAGGGTGGCGACTTGGCCGCCGACTGCGGCCATACGGTCGGACGCGGTCATTTCGTAGCCGTCGCGCACGAGCATGGCGTGGTTGCGTTCGGCGGCTTCGGCGAGAATCGGCATGACGGCTTCCTCATGCGGCTGAGGCCCGATGATGGCGGTGCAGTTCGGCTTGATGATACCGGCCTTCTCG
>ENA-OQKI01000076-OQKI01000076.1-human-gut-metagenome-genome-assembly--contig:-NODE-76-length-23763-cov-2.496488_pt1 | contig 23763 bp, 25 predicted proteins | sample MGYA00242778_ERZ504798 | MGnify/ENA primary metagenome ERZ504798 (study PRJEB26092, sample SAMD00036414) | human gut metagenome | host: Homo sapiens | study: EMG produced TPA metagenomics assembly of... | reverse complement strand
AATACCGTCGCGCATTCTAAGTCTGTCGGGCATGCTCGACAGACCAGTCGTCCGGTCGTCGGCTCGCAGCTCGGTAATCGTCCGGCCGCAAAAAAGTCCTCGCGTCCCTCGGTGACGTCAAAGCCTGTTATGGGCGCCAAACCTGCCCGTCCCATGGCAACTCCTAAGCCCTCGACGGGAACTAAAGCGCCGCGTCCGGGTCGCACGCTGGGCGCATCGAAACCGCGCTCGCTGACATCGGTGCCGGTTACCGTCAAGAAGCCTTCGGGTAAAAAAAGCGTCAACCCGTTGTCTTCACTTGGGGCGATGGTAAATAAAACATCAGACGCCGCTTCTGTCGTTACAGGCAAAGGCAAAATCGTGGGCGGCGTTCTGGCCGTCTTGGCCGTGCTCGTCGTCGTTGCCATCGTGGTGATCAACTCTGGATTGTTTACCGCCACTGATATTGAGATTCAAGGCAGCGAGCATGTGACGAAGCACGATGCTATCCAGCTGATCGATTTGCCCGAGGGAACGTCGCTTTTTAACGTCGATCCCGACCAGATTACCGAGGATCTCAAGCAGAACCCGTGGGTCTCGGGCGTGGATGTCCAGCGTCAGTTCCCGCATACGCTCATCATTACGCCTATGGAGCGCAAGGTCATCGCAATTGCCTATATCAGCTCCGATGACCTTGCCTGGGCCATCGGGGATGATGACACCTGGATCGCCCCGCTGTCGACGTCGGTCGAAGTGGACGACCAGGGCAACGTCATCACGACAGGGCAGGGCTCAAATACCTTGACCGGAATCGATGCCGCGCTGGCGCTCGCTAAGCATTATGGCGCGGTGCTGTTGACTGATGTCTCGGCGGATGTCGCTCCGGTTTCCGGCCAGGCGGTGAACTCCAAAGCCGTTAAGGCCGGCCTGGATTATGTGCGTGGTTTTTCGAGCGAGTTCTTGGGACAAGTCAAGGATATTTCCACGCCTTCGGTCGAAGCCATCTCGGCAAACCTCAATAACGGCATTGAGGTGTCGCTGGGCGATTCGAACGATATCGCCAAGAAAGAACGCGTAATCACCAAGTTGCTTTCGCAGGTAGAGGGCGTAACGTATATCAATGTGCGCTCTCCGGGCAACTACACATTTAGGAATGCTCCGACCTCGTAGCGCTGGTTGTTACTTTGTTGAGGGGCCATACCACGCCGTTTATCTGGTTTGTTTGGTTTTCACGGTCAATTATTTGACTGATACGTTCATAATGTGCAAACATAATACGGTTTACCTTTGCATTTACTTTCAACCTGAAGGTTAATGTGCGCAGGGGTCGACCCATGCTATGGCTATAACCTTTGTTCGGAGGACCGACATGCACGAGACAGAGATCAACAACTACCTTGCCGTCATTAAGGTGGTCGGCGTCGGCGGCGGCGGTACCAACGCGGTCAATCGAATGATCGAAGAGGGCATCCGCGGCGTCGAGTTTGTTGCCATCAACACCGATGCTCAGGCACTCGCGATCTCTGATGCCGATATCAAGGTGCACATCGGCACCGACCTTACCCGCGGCCTGGGCGCCGGCGCCAACCCCGAGGTTGGCCGCAAGGCTGCCGATGAGTCCCGCGACGACATTGCCGAGGCGCTTGCTGGCGCCGACATGGTGTTCATCACCTGCGGCGAGGGCGGTGGCACCGGTACCGGCGCTGCTCCCATCGTTGCCGATATCGCGATGAACGAGGTCGGTGCACTGACCGTCGCCGTCGTGACCAAGCCCTTCACCTTTGAGGGCCGCAAGCGCAAGAAGAGCGCCGAGGAGGGCATTAAGACCCTCTCCGATTGCGTCGACACCATGATTGTCATCCCTAACGATAAGCTGCTCGACATCGCCGAGAAGAAGACCACCATGCTCGAGGCCTTCGCGATTGCTGATGGCGTCCTTTCCCAGGGCACCCAGGGCATCACCGACCTCATCACCGTCCCCGGTATCATCAACCTGGACTTCGCCGATGTTAAGACCATCATGAAGCAGGCCGGTACCGCCATGATGGGTATCGGTACCGCTTCTGGGGACACCCGTGCCGTCGACGCTGCCCAGCAGGCTATTTCCAGCCCGCTGCTCGAGAGCTCCATCGATGGCGCTACGCGCGTCCTGCTTTCCATTGCCGGTTCCAAGGACCTGGGTATTCAGGAGATCAGCGACGCTGCCGACGTTGTCGCCAACGCCGTCGACCCCGAGGCCAACATCATCTTCGGTACCGTTGTCGACGAGTCCCTGGGCGATCAGGTGCGTATTACCGTCATCGCTACGGGCTTCTCCGACTCCAACGTCAACCGTCAGGACGAGCTCTTTGCTGCTCAGCAGTCTCAGAGCAAGGCCGCTGCCTCCGCTGAGCCGCAGCGCACCGCTCCGGCCACCAGCCCGGCTCAGGCCGCTCCGACCCGCAACGTCGGTGGCACCGAGCTTCCTAACTTCGGCAACGATCAGTTCGAGCTTCCCGACTTCCTGAAGCGCGGCAGCTTCTAAGTCGTTCTTTGCATTGTTGTGCACAGGGGCGTGTCCGTATGGACGCGCCCTTTTTATTTCGACTTTGTAAACTAGAACCTCCAATCTCTTTACGTTCCCTTTACGATTGCCTCCAGCGCAGCAGGTATCCTTTTAGAGAAGTATGACAGCCGTATAAACGCTGGCTGTAGCGGCGATGCCGCGGTACTTGTGTTATTAGGAGGCTTTAGTATGGCAGCACGTGCGGACAAAGTTTCGCGTGTCGACCATGATGGAGTTACGTTGGTGGAAGGCGCGACATCCGATGTTCGCTTTGCCTTCACCGAGCGCGCCGGTGGTGTTTCCGAAGATGCGTACTCCTCACTCAACTTGGGCTCGCATGTTGGCGATGATCCCTTTGCTGTTCAAGAAAATCGTCGTCGCGCGCTCGAGGCTATGGGTGCCGCCGAGTGCGAGCACAACCTGCTCGTTCCCAATCAGGTCCATGGTGACCATATCGTTGCGGTGACCTCGAACGGCGCCGATGACCTTGAGGACGTCCGCGAGCAGATTGCCGAGGGCTGCGATGCCATCGTCTGTACGGCGCATAACGTACCCGTGCTGCTCTGCTTTGCCGACTGCGTTCCCGTGGTGCTGGTGGCCCCTGGCGGATTTGCCGTGGTGCACTCCGGTTGGAAGGGCACGATTGCACGCATTTCCGCCAAGGCGTGCCAGGCGCTTTGCGATGCTGCCGGTTGCGATGCGAGCGGCGTTTCCGCCTATATCGGCCCCCATATCTTGGGTGACGAATATGAGGTATCCCAGGAACTCATGGATCGCTTTGCCGCCGAGTTCTCTTGCATCGATGCGAGTACCTCTCGCATGCTCGATCTTTCCGCTGCCATTCGCGAGGCGCTGGTAGATGTCGGTGTCGACGCGGATAATATCGTGGATACCCAGCTTTCGACCGTGCGTCAGAACGACCGCTTTTATTCCTACCGTAACGAGGGCGGCACCTGTGGGCGCCATGCTGCGATCGGCGTGATGCTATGAGAAAGATCGTATCGGTCCTGAGCGCCGCTGTGCTTACGCTTACGCTGTGCGCCTGTTCTTCGGGATCTTCTACCTCTTCCATTACCGTCGCTGGCTCCACGACCTGCCTTCCTATCGCCGAGATTGCGGCCGAGGGCTTTAAGGAGGAGACCGGCATCGACGTGCTCGTTTCCGGTTTGGGTTCTTCCGCTGGGATCGAGGCCGTCAGCGCCGGCACGGCCGATATCGCCAGCTCCTCCCGTGGACTCAATGCCGACGAACAGGATCTGGGCCTGACTCCCATCGTCATTGCCCACGACGGTATTGCGGTCATCGTGAACGACGACAACCCCGTCGATAACCTCTCGACCGAGCAGCTCCGCGATATCTACGCCGGCAAGATTACCAATTGGAAAGAGGTCGGTGGCGAGGACCTGAGGATTCAGGTCATCAACCGAGACGAGGCGTCCGGTACGCGCGAGGCCTTCCGTACCATCGTGATGGATGGCACGCCGTTCGATCGCCGCTCGGCTGTTCTTTCGGGTACGGGCCAGGTGCGCGACGTGGTATCTCGTTCGCGTGGGGCCATCGGCTACATTTCGCTGGGCTTCGTCGATAGCCTCAACGCCAAGACCTCGGTCAAGGCTGTCTCGGTCAATCATGTTGAGGCGTCCGAGAAGACGGTCGCGAGTGGCGGCTATCCCATCTCGCGCGACCTTTACTTCTTTGTGAAGGGTGCGCCTTCGCAGCAGGCGCAGGATTACATCGACTACGTGACGTCCGAAAAGATGGACAAGCAGATTCGCGAGGCGGGCTTTATTCCCGTCACCAACGACGAGAAGGGGAGTGAGTAGCATGGAAGCACAGGAAAACTCCCAGACTGAGCAGAATGCTCAGGCACCCAAGAAGCGCGAGCTGGCGCTCGTATCGCGCAGTACCTATATCAAGGAGAAGGCGCTGCAGTGGATCTTCTTTGCCTGCGCGTTTTTGGCGGTCGTTACCGTCATCCTGATTTTTGTCTTTACCACGTACTCGGCGCTGCCCGTCTTTACCGACATCGGTCTGGCGGACTTCTTTAGCTTTACGTGGGCGCCATCCGAGGGCCACTACGGCATCATGTCGCTGCTGGCGGGCTCTGGTCTGGTGACGGTCGGTGCGCTCGCCATGGGCGTGCCCCTGGGTGTGGGCACGGCTGTATATCTGGTCGAGATCGCCAGCAAGCGCGTGCGCAGGCTCATCAGCCCCGCCGTCGACCTGCTGGCGGGCATCCCCTCCATCATCTACGGTTTCTTTGGCATGGTCATCATCCGCCCGTTTATCGCGCAGCTGACCGGCGGTCTTGGCTTTGGCGCGCTGACGGCGTGGTTTGTGCTTGCCATCATGATCGTTCCCACCATTACCACGCTCACGATCGATGCCCTCAATTCCATCCCCATGGGCATTCGCGAGGCGTCCTATGCCATGGGTGCCACCAAGTGGCAGACCATCTACAAGGTCGTGCTGCCTGCAGCCAAGCTGGGCATTGTCGATGCAATTGTCTTGGGTATGGGGCGTGCCATCGGTGAGACCATGGCCGTGCTGATGGTCGTGGGCAACGCCCGGTCATTCCAGATAGCATCTCGAGCCCCATCTCGACGCTCACGAGCCAGATCGCACTCGACATGAGCTATTCCTCGGGCCTGCATCGCTCGGCTCTGTTTGGCATGGGCGTGGTCCTGTTTATCATCTCAGCTGCACTGGTGGGTATCGTTCGCCTGATTTCAAAGAAGAGGGGGTAGGCTATGTCCGATTCCGTTGACACGACGGTCGATACGACATCGTCGCGCGAGCTCATCAAGCGTGCCCTTTCCCATGGCAAGAAGGGCCGCATCAACAAGGACCTGTCCAACAAGATTATGCTCGGCGTGTTTCGCGCCGCGGCCTATATCACCACCCTGGTGTTGCTTGCCATCATCGCCTACGTGGTCATCAACGGTCTTCCGCATATCTCGCTCGACTTTATCTTCGGCTGGCCGCAGGGCGTAAACGCCGAGGGCGGCATTTGGCCCACGATCGTCTCGACTATCTACGTGACGGCACTCGCCATGCTCATCTGCACGCCGGTTGCCGTCTTGGCTGCGGTCTATCTGGCTGAATACGCCAAGCAGGGCAAGATTGTCGACATCATCCGCTATGCTGCCGATGCTCTGGCCTCGGTGCCTTCCATCGTTATGGGCCTCTTTGGTTACGCCTTGTTTGTTGAGGCCATGGGCCTGGGTCTTTCGATGGTTTCGGCCGCCTGGCACTGGCACTTCTGATGCTGCCTATCGTCATGCGCACCACCGAGGAGGCAATCCGCGCCGTTCCGCGCTATATCCGTTGGGGCGCATATGGCCTGGGCGCCACCAAGTGGCAGGTTGTCTCCAAGATCGTGCTTCCTTCTGCCTTTGGCCGTATTGCCACGGGCATCGTTCTCGCCATCGGCCGTGCCATTGGCGAGACCGCGGTGGTGCTCTATACCATGGGGCAGGCCATCAATCTACCTATTTCGCCGCTCGATTCCGGCCGCCCCATGACGGTTCACCTGTATCTGCTTGCCAACGACGGCATCAACATGAACGCAGCCTACGGCACCGCGCTCTTGCTGATGGTGATCATTCTGGCCTTCAACCTGTTTGCGCGCTTCCTGTCGCGCAAGCGTCGCTAGTTAAGGAGTCCCATGTCCGTTTATCAGTCCGCTCCCACGTTGGAGCAAGCGGCCATTACGGCCAAGGATTTCAACTTTTGGTACGGTGACTTTCATGCGCTGACGGGGCTTGACCTCAACATCGCCAAAAACGCCATCACCTCCTTCATTGGCCCTTCGGGCTGCGGCAAGTCGACGTTTTTGCGCTGCATCAACCGCATGAATGACCTGATCGAGGGCACGCGCGTCGAGGGCACCATGACGCTCGACGGCAACGATATCTATGCCGAGGGTGTCGACCCGGTCGATCTCCGTCGTCGCGTGGGCATGATCTTTCAGCAGCCCAACCCGTTTCCTAAATCCATCTACGAGAATGTCGCCTTTGGCCCTCGTCTGCAGGGCGTGACTAGCAAAAGTGACCTCGATGACATCGTGGAAGAATCGCTCAAGCGCGCCAACCTCTGGAAAGAGGTATCCAATCAGCTCAACAAGGATGGTTTGGCGCTCTCGGGCGGTCAACAGCAGCGTCTGTGCATCGCGCGTGTGCTTGCGGTGCAGCCCGATGTCCTTCTGATGGACGAGCCCTGCTCCGCCATCGACCCCACGTCCGTATCTAAGGTCGAGGATCTGATGGCCGAGCTGGCGCCCGAGATGACGATCATCATCGTCACGCATTCTATGCAGCAGGCCGCTCGCATTAGCGACTACACCGCATTCTTCTTGCAGGAAGTTGCCGGTGAGCCCGCCACGCTCATCGAGTATGGTCAAACCGACGCGATCTTCACCAGCCCGGTGGACTCGCGGACGGAAGACTATATCACCGGCCGCTTTGGCTGATCGGTGCGACTAGTCCCAAGCCGATCGGATCTGGTCCGGTGCGTATTCACTGTGCGGGCGGCATGACCGCACCCAACTGATTGGAGTGAACCATGCGCAAACTGTTTTCCCGTCAGCTCATCGAGGCCCGTCACGAGATGCTGAGCATCTACGAGGCCGTCGATCTGGCCCTCCACGATGCCGTGAAGGCCTATGTGACCGACGACCGCAAGCTCGCCACCAAGACCAAGAAGCGCACGCTTTCGATTGACGCACGCTGCGCCAACCTGGAGGCCGTCTGCTACAACCTGATTGCCACGCAGTCACCGGTCGCCTCCGACTTCCGCTTGCTGCAGACGATCATCTACGTCGACTTTAACCTGCAGCGCATGACCGATAAGGTTCGCCAGATTTGCCGCGCCACGCGTCATATGATCAAGGCCGACATCTCGCTGCCCAAGGAGCTTGTCGGCACGGTCGAGGCCGAGGCTGAGGCCGTCTACCAGGTGCTGGGCTCTTCGCTTTCTGCGCTCGTCACCAACGACATGTCCATCATCTGCAACTTGGCCGTCGAGGACGAGCCAGTGCACGCCGCCTACGAGAAGTTCTTCCGCACCTTTAACCGCATGGACACGGGCGATTTTATGGACGACGACAGCAACTATGACGACCTGCGCCGCGCCATCATGGTATCGCGCTATCTCGATCGCATCGCCTCGATTTCCATCGATGCCGCCTGCCGTCTGACCTTCCTGTTGACCGGACAGCGTATGACTGCCGGTGATATCGCCTGCACTGATGAGGATGAGCTCGAGAGCATGCGCGTGCCTTCGGGCGAGGGTGTTATCATGAGGCCCGCCGTCGATGCACGCTACGTTGCCAAGGTGCCCGTTAACGAGGTCAGCGAGGGTCTTCGCTACCTGCTCGATCATCTTGAGGATGAGGACGATGGCGAGGACGACGAGGAGTAAGTAACCCCGTTCGTCGAAAGATTGTAAATACCTAAGTGAGCGCGGCCTTGCACATGCGGGGCCGCGCTCTTGCGTTAGCATGGGACTACTTGTTTGGCTGTCAGCGGAGGCGATTGGCAATGGATAACTATTTGGACTTGATGCGCGCTCGCCGCGAGCAGATTCTGGAACGTTTTTATGCGGCGCTCGATCGCGCGGGCCGTCCCCACGACGCCGCGAGCCTCATTGCCGTGTCCAAGACCGTTGGTGTCGATGAGACCGTTGCCGCCATCCAGGCGGGGTATCGCCATTTTGCCGAGAACCGCCCGCAGGAGCTGGTTCGCAAGCTCACGGGTCTGGCGGAGCATCCGGAGCTGCCCGAGGTGCGCTTCGATATGATCGGCAACCTGCAGACCAATAAGATCAATGCGGTGCTGGGCTCAGCCGAGCTGATTCACTCGGTGGGTTCGCTGCATCTGGCGCAGGCGATCTCGAGCCGTGCTGTTCGCAAGATTGAGGCAGGCGAGCTCGTCGGCCCCCAGCGTGTGCTCATTGAGGTCAATGTGAGTGGTGAGGAGTCGAAGGGAGGCTTTTCACCCGATGAGATTCGCGCCGCCGCGGGTGAGCTTGCAGAACTTGAGGGAATTTGCGTACAGGGGCTTATGACTATGGCGCCCCGGGGGAATAAGGATGTGGCACGCCGCACCTTTGCGGGGCTTCGTGAGCTGAGGGATGAGTTGGAGGCGGCGCATCCCGATTTGAACCTGCCTGAGCTTTCCTGCGGTATGAGCGAGGACTTTGAGTCTGCCCTTGAGGAGGGCTCTACGCTCGTTCGCCTGGGCAGGGTAGTATTTAGCCCGGAGTTTGCAGTAAAATAAGGCTCTGAAGTGCGCACTGATTATCGGGGCGCCTGCACTAAACCGCGAGAGGACACAACCATGGGCTTCCTTGACGAGATTAAAAATAAGATGCACCTGGGCGGCCAGCAGGGTTACGACCAGGGTTATGGCCAGGACGACGACTACGGCTACGATGACGGCTACGACGATGGCTATCAGAACAACGGCTACAGTGGTGCTTCGGGCGAGGGCTTCTACACCCAAGACGAGCCGAGCAACGGCCTGCTTGGCCAGACGCGCCGCGGTGAAGCTGAGTCGGTTGCCGTGTATACGCGCTCCGGTCAGCTGGTCGGCGATGACTCCCGCCATGCCACGACGTATAACCCGCCTTCGCGCTCGCAGGACAGTGTTGCGAGCGGTTATCGTCCTGGTGCCTATGACACGCCGTCGAGCTACGCCGAGAATACCCGCGCCCGTGCCGCCGCTGCACCCGCGCCTGCACCGAGCGATGCCTCGGCCTATGCGAGCAATATCATCAACGCCACGCCGCAGCTGCCGGCCTATGTCCTGCGCCCCGAGAGCTATGACGACGTGGAGACCGTGGTGCGCCGCGTTCGCACCAAGCAGCCTGTCGCACTGATTTTTGTGGGCGTACGCACCGAAGTTGCCAAGCGCGTCTTGGACTTCTCTTACGGCTTTGCCTGCGGTCTGGGTGCCACGGTCAAGGAGGTGGGCGACCGCGTGTTCATGGTGCTGCCCGCCGGTTGCGAGGTCAAAGATTCCGATCTCAAGAAGCTTCGTGCCGACGGCTACCTTAAGTAAAGACAAGACGAGGAGATTCCCATCAACATCTACACTATCGTCCAGCTGGTCAACACGCTGTTCAACTTCTATTCCACGCTCATTGTCGTCTACTGCTTTATGACGTGGATTCCCATGAAGCAGGGCGGCCTGCTGCAGGATATCGCCGCGGTGCTTGATAGCGTGTGCGGTCCGTGGCTCAACCTGTTCCGTCGTTTCATCCCGCCGATGGGCGGTATCGATTTTTCGCCGGTCGTTGCGATTATTGCGTTGCAGTTGGTGCAGAGGCTGGTTCTGCAGCTTCTTATAGGTATACTCGTGTAGAACTGACTTAGTAACTTACGTCGGGCGTGTAGCGCCGAGGCGATGAAAAAGGAGACTTGTTATGGCTATTACCCCTGCAGACATCCAGGCTCAGACTTTCTCTGAGGCCAAGCGTGGCTACGATCCTGCTGAGGTCGACGTCTTCTTGGAGACGCTGTCCTCCGAGGTTGACGCTATGCTTGCCAAGATTGTCGATCTTAAGGGTCGTCTGACTGCCACCGAGCAGCAGCTTGCCGACACGCAGGCCCAGCTTGCCCAGGCTCAGGACGCTGCCGCTCAGGCCGTTCCCGCCGCTCCTGTGGCCGCTCCCGCACCCGACTTCTCCGCTCAGGAGCGCCAGATCTCCGCTGCGCTGATTGCTGCCCAGCAGACCGCCGAGGGCATCGTCAACGATGCCAACGAGAACGCTGAGCGCATCCGCAACGAAGCCGACGCCAAGGCCCGCGAGGTCATCCGTCAGGCCCTGACCGAGAAGCAGGCCGAGCTCGAGGAGATCGACCGTCTGAAGGCTTCCCGTGAGGAGTTCAAGGCAGAGTATCTCAAGCTCATCCAGCACTTCATGGACGATGCCCAGAATTCCTTCCCGGCCGATCTGATGGCCTCCACGCCGGTCGGTTCTGCCGCTTCTCCTGCAGTGACTGTTCCCGCCGAGCCGCTGCCCGTCGCTGACCCGGTTGTCCCCGTGGCCGATCCCTTCGCCCCGATCGACAACTTTGCTGCCGACGACCTGGACTAACATTCGGCCTACAATTTAGTGCCTAGAAAGGACCCGCAGCTTGCGGGTCCTTTTTTATGACTGTGCCGGAGTGCGTAACATAAAAAACCGAGCCCTGCACATAATGGCGCAGAACTCGGCGAACGGGTGAGCGGTCAAGGGTAGGTTTTAAGGCATGTCCCAAAACCTACTTGAGGAGGAAGTCGGAGAGGGGAATGGTACGGGCCTCGCGATGCTCGGGATCGGCGATGTGGTCGGCAGGATATCCACAGACGAGCATGTGATAGGGATAGACGCCCTTGGGCAGATTGAACTGCTCCTGCGCCACCTCAGGCTTAAAATGGCATACCCAGCACGTTCCCAGGCCCTGCTCGGTGGCCTCCATCATCATCTGATCACACACGATTGAGGTGTCGATTTCACTAGAATTCATCTGGTCATACGGGCGCACCCAAGCATCACCGGTAACGCTGCAAATAAGGAAGACAAGCGGAGCGCCAAAGATAGACTCATCACGAGCAAACCGAGGCTGACAAGCAGCTGCCTTCTCCAGAAGCTCAGGCGTATCCAACACCATCACACGGGTTGGATGATTATTGCAAGCAGAAGGAGCAATACGCCCAGCCTCAACAATGGCATCCACAACAGTTTGCTCAACAGAACGATTCTCAAACTCGCGACAAGAATACCGAGACCGAGCCAGATCCAAATAAGACATACAAGCCCTCCAACAATTAAAAATCAAACAAACCCAAAGTAACCCAAACAGTACCCAAAGCAGCAATCAGCCAAACGCTCATCAAGGGCCAAAGTGTCCGAACGGGTACCAAAGGTCCCTTCAGCCAAACCCCCATCGCGCTACAACTATCAGCCAAAGTTCCCAATGGTGGTACGTAAGGCGAAGGGCCGGCCACGGTTTACTTTCGAACGACTCTGCAAAGCAGCCGGAGTGAGAAAGCAAACCGTGGCCGGCCCTTCGCCGCCGGGACACGTACCCCCAATTAACTGTTCTTCATGACGATCGAATCCACGACATCGGCCACATTCTCGCAGCAGTCGGCGCAGTACTCCAGGAAGGCGTACACGTCACGCCAGGCGATGACCTCGAGCGGGTCCTTGCCGTTAACGTGCAGGTTGCGCATGGCGTTGATGTAGAGCTCGTCGGCCTCGGACTCGATGGTGTTGATCTGGATGACGAGCTCGCGCAGCGTTTTGGACTTGCGGTAGTTAGGCAACTCGACCATCAGGTCCTTCATGGCGCGGCAAGCGTCGGTCACCTTGTGGGCGATGACGATGGCGTCGGGATGGATGCTCTGGATGTTGGTGAAGTAGACGCGCTGCACGACGCCCTCGATGCGGTCGAGCACGGTGTCGAGTGAGCAGCTCATCAGATCCAGATCCTCGCGCTCGAGCGGGGTGATAAAGGCGGTGAGCAGGGCGTCTTCGAGCTCGTGGTGCTTCTTGTCTGCCGCATGCTCAATCGCATGCATCTTATCGAGCATGTCGTGGATCTGCGCGGGGTCAAAGTTCTCAAAAATCTTGGTGAGCAGCTCTGCGGCCTGGACGGCGAGGTCGGCGCAGGCGACGTAGTTGTCAAAGTAGAACGAATCGGGTTTCTTTGCCATGAGTGGTCCTTTCGAGGTGAAGATGGGCGGGCGAGGTAATGCAGTCCGGATGGACGTTCGGTTTGACTAGAGGAACATCATGAACAACTTGGCCATGACAAAGCTGATGAGTCCGCAGGCAGGGAAGGTGAAGAACCAGGTGAACATCATGTCCTTGACGACGCCGAAGTTGATGGCCGAGAGGCGCTTGACGGCACCGACGCCCATAATGGCGCAGGTCTTGATGTGCGTGGAGGACACGGGGATGCCGGTAAGGGTGGCAAGCAGCAGGTTCGCGGCGCCTGCGAGGTCGGCAGAGAAGCCCTGATACTTCTCGAGCTTAACCATGCTCTGGCCGACGGACTTGATGATGCGCTCGCCGCCCACGCTGGTGCCGATGCCCATGGTTGCCGAGCACAGCAGCATAATCCAGATGGGGATGCCGGCATCGCCGACGCTCGTCTGGCCGCTGGCGAAGGCCACGCCTAAAAAGAGCACGCCGATGAACTTCTGTCCATCCTGCGCGCCGTGCATAAAGCTCATGGCCGCGGCACTCGCGATCTGAGCGTATTTAAAGAAGACGTTGGCACGTCGCCTGTTGGCGGCGGCAAACAGAATCGAGACGAGTTTGCACAGGATCCAGCCCATGACAAAGCCCAGACCGATGGAGAGCGCCAGGCCGTAGATGACCTTCATCCATTCGTGGACGTTGACGCTGCTCGCGCCGCCGAGGGCGATAGCGGCACCGGTCAGGCCGGCGATAAGGCTGTGGCTTTGCGAGGTGGGGATACCAAAACGCGACGCTGTGGCGCCGTAGACGACGATGGAGAACAGCGCCGCGCAGAGGCACGCGAGCGCCATGGTGCTGTTTCCGCCAAAGTCGACGATATGTGAGATGGTGTTGGCGACGCTCGCGTTAAAGTGCGTCATGATGAGCACGCCGAGGAAGTTGAATGCGGCGCTCATGAGAATGGCGGCGCGGGCGGGCATGCAACGCGTAGTGACGCAGGTCGCGATGGCGTTGGGCGCGTCGGTCCATCCATTGACGAAGATGGCGCCCAACGCGAGGATCACGGTGACGGCAAGGACTGGGTTCGACACAATTTGGCCGAGGAAGGTTGAGAACGTTACGTCCATATATGGGCTTTCTCGAAGTTTGCAGACACGTTACAAAAACATGATAAATCGTATCACCTCCTGCGGGTCTCTTTACCGAGTTCTGATGGGAGAAGTGAACTTTTTGGCACTAAAATTGAATATTAGCCCTGTTGACCGCGGGTGTTCTTTTTGCTAACACGCCATGCGGACACGTGCGATTACTACGACACTCCAAAACCACAGTCTGTTCGCTTTACAACATGCAAACATGCGTTCGATAATAGGAGGCATGGAATATCGACAGACAGACGGCAAAACTCGGCGCGTACACAAGCAGTATGTGGACGTCGTGGCTCGCATCCTCGCGGGCGGACAAGTCGTGCCGGTTACCGTCTGCTGGGTCGACGGTCGCTGCTTTACGATTGACGAGATTGTCTCGTCCACGGGCTTTGGCTTAACGGTTCACGGTGTTCGTACGGCGACCTATAAGGTGCGTTTTGGCGGGCACGCGACCGAGTTGTATCTGGAGGACCAGACGCGCGAGCGGGCGGACGGCTCGCAGGCACACGTGATGCGTTGGTGGGTCTGGGCCTTTGATCGCACGCTCGAGGGCGAGCGCCGTAGGTAAGGACGTACGGCATTCGGGTACAATGACAGGAATCTTGTCATCTGCTGCGCCGTCTTTCACGGCGCTTTGTGAAAGGACGAAGTATGAACGATATCCAGGGCTATCAGAACGGCCCCGTCGAGAGCGGCGCAAGCCGCGCCAAGGAGATGTCGCCGCGCGCGTACAATCTCACCATGTCTGCCCTCATCTTCTTGGGCTTTTGCGCCATGGGCGCCGGCGCCTACTTTTACGAGCACCATGTCGTTTTGCGCGCATGATGATGAGCGGCGCCGCCTTGCCGCTGGTCTTTGGCTCGTTTATTTTGACCGTCGTCGGCATGGTTATGATGTCGGCCGCCGCCAGCAAGCAGTCCGTGGGCCTGTCCCTTGTGGGCTACGTAATCTTTGCGAGTACCTTTGGCCTGACCGCGTCGTTTGGCCTTGCCAACTACGACCTGCCTACCATTAACACCGCTTTTATCGCCACGGCCGCCATCACCTTTGTCTTTGGCGCGCTTGGCGTGACCTTCCCCAAGTTCTTCCAGCGTGTGTATGGCATCGGTTTTGGTATTCTGCTCGCCACTATTCTGGTTGAGATCGTGCTGATGTTCATGGGAGTCTCGCAGACCATCACCGATCTGATCGTGATCGTGGTGTTCGCCGGCTTCATCGGCTACGACACCTATGTGGCAACGACGGTGCCGTCCACGCTGCCCAACGCCGTGCTCATGGCGTCCAATCTGTTCGTGGACATTATCAACGTGTTCCTGCGCATCCTGAACATCCTCGGCCGTCGCGACTAGTGGCGAATTGCGGCGGTGCTTGCCGTGCGTGTAAATCGATGCGAAAGGCGGTCTTTCGGGGCCGTCTTTTTTGTACGCGGCGGGGTATCATGGATGGGAAAAGCCGATAGCGGCAGAGACCGAGAAAGGTGACCACGTATGGCAGACGTCGACAACAGGAACCGTAACCGCAGGTCCAACCGAGCGGGTCAGCCCAATCCCAAGCGCGAGGCCCGTGCCAAGACCGCCGAGCGTCACGTGGCAACTGTGTCCGAAGCGTGCGCCAAGGATATCGAGCGCTCGCTTGCAGGCGTGCGCGAGTTCGACGGTATGCCTGCCGGCTTTGTCGCGGCGATGAAGGCCAAGGCCCAAGCGGCTGCGGCTGCCGAGGAGCAGGTCGCCGAGGAGTCTGAGGCCGCCGAGGTTGCGTCTGCCGAGGCTGAGGCCGTGGCCGAGCCTGCGCCCGCAGAGGAGGCCGCGGAGACCGAGCCTGCGCCTGCCGCTGAAAAGCCTGCTCCGGTCCTGCCCGAGGTCACCGTGCTCGACGCCTCTGCCACGCAGGCCATTCTGGATAACGGCCGAGGCTACGCGCAGTTCTGCGACATGGCCGTGCTTGCCTTTGCCTCGTTCACCACCCGGGCGCGGCTACAGTCCAGGGCTATCTGGGTCAGGAGGCCACGCTCTGTGCCGATTCGTACCTGTACAACGTGCTCGATAAACAGCGCAAATGGTACGGCGAGAACCGTCGCCGCAACATCAACTGCGAGCTTTACCGCAACCGTGCGCTGGTGGTGCCTGCGGTGCGCTTCGACCGCAACCACGTGCATGCGTATGCCGACGTGATCGTGGCCGCCGCGCCCAACGCCAAGCGCGCTCGCCAGGAGTATCGCGTGGGTGACGATGCCTTGCTGGATGCCCTGCGCGATCGCATCCGCTTTGTGCTTGCCATCTGCGATGAGCTGGGTCGCGAGAAGCTCGTGCTGGGCGCTTGGGGCTGCGACAACAACGGCTTTGACGCCGAGGCCGTGGCTGAGCTCTTCCGCAAGGAGCTCGCATCGGGCGACTTTAAGGTCAAGCAGGTCTTTTTTGCCGTGCCCTCTACGCGCTGGGACGAAGATTTTGCCAAGTTCGAGCACGTGCTGGCAAACTTCCCCGAGCGCAACGAGGAGTCCTATGCCCAGGTTGCCGCCCGCGCTGCGGCTGCCCGCGCCGCCGAACAGGCCCAGGCTGCCGCCGAGGACGATGAAGACGATGACGATTGGCGCAAGTACCTGTAATCGGTATGTGCTGACAGATAGGTCGATCCGGCGGGAGAGACTGCTCCCGCCGACTTTTTCTTTTTACTAGAGGAAGGGCTTACGATGAAAAATGTTCTGTGCTTTGGCGACAGCAATACCTACGGCTATGATCCGGCGGGCATGCGCGACGGCACCGCGGTACGCTATGCGCACGATGTGCGCTGGTGCGGCGTGGCCCAGCGCGACCTGGGCGAGGGCTGGCACGTGATTGAGGAAGGCCTCAACGGCCGCACGACGGTGCGTGACGACATGTGCCATCTGGACACTAATCTCAACGGCATCCGCGCGTTGCCGATGCTGCTCGAGGCTCATAAGCCGCTGGATGCGATCGTGATTATGCTGGGCACCAACGACTGCAAGACGGTCTTTAGCGTGGGGGCTGCCGATATCGCTGACGGTGCCATGGCGCTGATTCGCACCGTCCGCGCGTTTCCCTGGACCGACGCTGCGCCTTGTCCGCGCATTCTGCTGATGGCTCCTATCAAGATCAAGCCGCAGATCGCCGATGTGTATATGACCGACTTTGACGAGCACTCCGTCGAGGCCTCGGAGCATTTTGCCGAATACTATGCGTATGTTGCCGAACAGTTTGGCTGCGACTTTTTGAATGCCGCCGATTTTGCCGAGCCGGGCGATATCGATTATCTGCACATGATGCCGGAAAGCCACGAGAGCCTCGGCCATGCCGTGGCAGCCAAGCTCAAAGAGATGCTCGGAGAGTAGTAAGGCCCAAAGCAGTACAAAAGTTCCCCTTGCGGTGGCTTGTTTCGTTGGTTTGTCTTGATCTGTAACAGCTGTAAGGCCGAAAACGGGCTAGATGTTACAGATCGAGATTATTTAGGTCGATATCGGTCGTTTGTCTCGATCTGTAACATCTAGGGTCGATTTTGCCGAGCTACTGTTACAGATCGAGATGTTTGTGGGAACCACCGCAAGGGTGCCTGTCCCCTTTGCGGTGGCTTGGGCTGCGAATCTTAATACTGCCACATGTGGTTGACGGGGCCGGAACCTTTGCCCATGTCAAAGCCGGCGGCGAGAGCGCCGGTTAGGTAGGCCTTGCCCGCGTTGACGGCATCGGCAAGATCCATGCCCTGGGCCAGCGCGCAGGCGATGGCGGACGAAAGCGTACAGCCGGTGCCGTGCGTGTTATTGGTGTCGATACGCTTGTGACGGAACCACGTGGTGAGCGGATCGCCCAGATTGTTGCCCTCGTCATCGAGCGGCGCGGGCTCTGCTAGCACATCGTTGGCTTCGTTGACAAAATGCCCGCCCTTAACGAGGGACGCGCAGCCAAAGCGGCGGGTGAGGAGCATGGCAGCATTTTGCTGCGTGCGCTCGGAGTCGACCTCGTAGTCGAGCAGGGCCATGGCCTCGGGAATATTGGGCGTGATAACCGTCGCTAGCGGGAACAGGCGGCGGGTGAGCGCCTCGGCGGCATCTTCGGCAATCAGCCGTGCGCCCGAGGTGGCTACCATGACGGGGTCGACGACCACGTTTGTCGCGTTCCAAGCGCTCAGGCGGTCGGCGATAACATCGATAATCTCGGCAGAGGAAACCATGCCAATCTTGACGGCGTTGGGGCGGATATCGTCAAAAACGGCATCGATCTGCGCCGCGACAATATCCGGGGAGATGTTCTGTACGGCGGTGACGCCCAGGGTGTTCTGTGCGGTGATAGCGGTGATAGCCGTCTCGGCATACAGGCGGTGCGCCGTGATGGTCTTGATGTCGGCCTGAATGCCGGCGCCACCGCTGGAATCGGATCCTGCGATGGATAGAACGGCAGGTACCTTACTGCGATCCATGTTCGCTCCCTTGTTCGGTTGGAATCAAATGGGTCTATAAGCCAGCATTATAAAGATGCCCGGGCCGACTCTATGTCGAACCCGGGCGGGCGATGCAATCTTTACGCAAATGCAAGCAAATGTTCACACGTCAACAATTGACAGGCACCAGCTCGCCGCCAGAAGCGGCCGCGGCGACAGGGCTAGTCCTCCATGCCGAGGTCGATCGTGGTGCCCTCGAAGATCTTGTTGACGGTGCGGACGGCGCACATCTTGCCACACATGGTGCAAGTGCCCTCGGTGGCGGCGGGGGACTCCTCGTAGCGCTTCTTGCCCGTAACCGGGTCGAGCGCGCACTTCCACATGGCGTCCCAGTCGAGCTTGCGGCGTGCCTGGCCCATCTTGTCATCCATGTCGCGGGCGTGGGGCACCTTTTTGGCGATGTCGGCGGCGTGTGCGGCGATCTTGGTGGCCATGAGGCCGTCGAGCACATCCTGGGCGTTGGGCAGGCATAGGTGCTCTGCCGGTGTCACGTAGCACAGGAAGTCGGCACCGGAGCTGGCGGAGATGGCGCCGCCGATGGCAGCGGTGATGTGGTCGTAACCAACGCCGATATCGGTCACCAGCGGCCCGAGCACATAGAACGGAGCATTGTGGCACAGGCGCTTCTGCAGTTTCATGTTGGCGGCGATCTCGTCGAGCGCCATGTGACCCGGGCCCTCGACCATGACCTGGACGCCGGCGGCCCAAGCGCGCTTGCACAGCTTGCCCAGCACGATCATCTCAGCGGTCTCGGTGGCGTCGTTGGAGTCGTAGAGGCAGCCCGGGCGGCAGGAGTCGCCGAGCGAAATCGTCACGTCGTACTCGTGGCAAATCTCGAGCAACTCGTCGTAGAACTCATAGAACGGGTTCTCGTTACCGGTGACCTCCATCCAGCCAAACAGCAGTGAGCCGCCGCGGCTCACGATGTTCATCAGGCGGCCGGTCTCCTTAAAGGTCTTGGTGACCGACTTGTTGATGCCGCAGTGAATGGTCATAAAGTCCACGCCGTCCTCGGCATGCGTGCGCACGACTTCGAACAGGTCGTCCTTGGTGAGCTTGACCAGCGGCTTTTCCATGTAGCCGATGGCGTCGTACATGGGGACGGTGCCTACCATGAGCGGCGTCTCGTCGATGAGCTGCTGGCGGAACTGGCGCGTCTTGCCCGAGTTGGAGAGGTCCATGATGGCGTCGGCGCCAAAGTCCTCGGCGATCTTGACCTTCTTCCACTCTTCGGCGGCATCGGCCTTATCGCCCGAGATGCCCAAGTTGACGTTGACCTTGGTGGACAGGCCCTCACCGACGCCAAAGGCGCGCATGCCCTTTTTGATGTGCACGATGTTGGCGGGAATGGCGATGCGGCCGTCGGCCACGCGCTCGCGGATGTACTCGGGGTCGCGATGCTCGCGCTCGGCGACTTCCTTCATCTGCGGTGTGATCTGCCCGGCGCGGGCGAAGTCGATTTGCGTGACGAGCTTGGGCTCGGTCTGTGTGCTCATTGGCACGGCTCCCTTCGTTGGCATTACCCATATCAGGTTTGCGGGTCAGGGCGGGCGCGCCCAGTCTCAGCCTGCCGTCTTGTCCTGCAAGCTCCCCGTTTATGTGGTGGGCTCAAGTATAGCCTGAATGGGTACGATTGGGCCAACGAGCGTGCCTGTGGGGAGGCGAACATGGAAGACAAGCATCTATATCGAGAGACGCAATGGGATGTATCGGCCGAGGAAAGCCGTGCGCACCATGGCCTTGTCGCGATTGGCTTTGCGGTGCTTGCCGTGCTGGTGATTGCCTTTTGTATCTGGACGTTTGGCGGTCGCGGCGGCGCTGCCTGGGAGTTTGAGGCCGACGATGCCCTGCCGATAATGACGGTGAGGGTCGCGGGCGGCAATACCGTTGCCGCGCCGGGGGACTATTGGTATCCGCGCGACGAGTTTGTGCAGCTGCAGCTGAGCGGCGGGTCTATTCCGGGCGAAGAAATCGAACGCGTGACGTTTGATGCGACGCTCAAAACGCTGACGGTGAAGCTCAAAGATCAAGGGGACGTGCCCACGACCATGGACATTGCGCTGACGGAATGGCGCTTGGAGCCCTCGGCGGGCGCTGCGGTATCCGAGGTGGAGCACGTTAAGATTACCTACCAAGATGGCTCGACGAGCGAGATTGCAAAGGCCGATGGCTTGGCGGAGTAATGGGGTGTTTGGAAACGGCGGGCCTATTGTGCCTGTGCGTTCATGAAAACCAGGGTGTTTTTGTCTGAAAGCTCGGGGATGTGCCGATAGCCGATGTTGAATGCGGTAAGTTCGCTTGCATCCTTGAGCTTGTTTTCTGCCATCCACCGCACCATGGAGCCGCGCGCCTTTTTGCTGGCGGTCGACCGTTGGATGGGCTTCCCGTTGCGGATGCCTTCGCCAAAGAGACATGTGACGGCTGTGGCGTCGCCCGCGAGGTGGGGCAGAACGGCTTTGGCATACTCTACGCTGGCGAGGTTGACGATCGTGGTGTTTGAGCCTGCCGGAGCGATAGTCCGTGCGAGCTTGTCGCCCCAAAATGCGTAGAGGTCTCGGGCACCGTCGACGACAAGCTTCGCGCCCATCTCCAGCCGATACGGTTCAACGGCATGGAAGGGGCGTACGCATCCGTAGAGTCCCGAGAGGATCCAGAGATGGTTTTGCAGCCAGTCGAGCTGTGCGGCATCCATGACCTCGGGCGCCATGCTTTGGTATTGGATGCCGTGATAGGACATGACGGCGGGGGAGATTCGACGCGCGATATCGGGATCGGCGAGGTCGGCATCGCTCAGGACGGGCATAAATTCGTGAAGCGTATCCAGGCACGCTGTAAGCAGCCTGTCACTTACGTTCCACAGCGCCTGCAGGCCGCCGCTGCCTTCATTCCGCTCGATATCTAGCAGTGCCCGGTGGAGGCGAGCCGTCTCGTGCACAAAGGGTGGAATGCCCAGGACTTCAAAAGCATCTTGGGCCGCGCGCATTTGCTTGGCGGGCGAAATGATGACTTGAAGCATAGACTCTCCTCTGCCAAAAAAGTTGCGGTGGAATACGGTCTGTTTTGGCCGTTTATGGGCCAGTTTAGTCCGCATTTCACCGCAAGTTATGAAGGGCTGGTTAGGCGCGCTCGAGGAAGGCCTTGTAGCCGCGGTAGGCCTCGTAGATATCGGCCTTGTTGGCGACCTCCCATAGGGCGTGCATGGACAGAACGGCAACGCCGGAGTCGATGACATTCATGCCGTACTTGGCCATGATGTAGGCGATGGTGCCGCCGCCGCCCGCGTTGACGCGGCCGAGCTCGCAGGTCTGGAAGTCCACGCCGGCCTCGTCCATGATGTCGCGGACGAGGGCCACGTACTCGGCGTCGGCGTCGTTTGAACCGCCCTTGCCGCGGCTGCCCGTGTACTTGTTAAAGCACAGGCCACGACCCATAAAGGCGGCGTTCTTGGTCTCGAACTTGGCGGCATAGCCCGGGTCGAAGCCGGCGGACACGTCAGAGGAGAGCATGCGGCTGCGGGCGAGCGCGCGGCGCAGGGCCAGCGGGCTACCCTCGCCGGCGAGCGTCATGATCTCGGCGACGGTGTTCTCGAAGAAGCGGCTCGTCATGCCGGTGGCACCCACGGAACCGATCTCCTCTTTGTCGACGATGAGCGTGATGCTCGTGCGCTCCACGTTGGTGACGTTGATCTGGGCGAGCATAGAGGGGTAGGCGCAGACGCGGTCGTCGTGGCCATAGCCCAAGATCATGGAGCGGTCGAGGCCCATGTCGCGGGCGGGGCCGGCGGGCACGACCTCGATCTCGGCGGAGAGGAAGTCCTCCTCCTCGACGTCGTACTGCTCCTTAAGGATGTCCAGAAACATTTGCTTGACGGGCTCCTTGGGGGCGTCCTTGTCGTCCTCATCGAACTTGACGGGACGGCCGCCCACGATCACGTCGAGGATCTCGGCGTCGACGGCGTCCTTGGCAGGCTTAGACATCTGCTCACTCGAGAGATGGATCAGCAGGTCGGAGATGGTAAAGACCGGGGTCGTCGGGCCTTGTCGCCGATATTGATGTCGACGGTGGTACCGTCCTTTTTGCAGATGACGCCCACGAGTGCGAGCGGGGAGGCCACCCAGTGGTAGCTCTTGACGCCGCCGTAGTAGTGCGTGTCGAGGTAGGCCATGTCGCCGGCCTCGAAGGCGGGATTCTGCTTAAGGTCCAGGCGCGGCGAGTCCACGTGAGCACCCAGGATGTTAAAGCCCTGCTCGAGCGGGACGGTGCCCAGGTTGACGAGCATGAGGTCTTTGCCGTGATTGGCGGCGTACACCTTGTCGCCGGCCTTGAGCGTGCGGCCCTCGGCAATCACGGTCTCCAAGTCGACGTAGCCCGCCTCCTCGGCCATCTTGATGCCGGTCTTGACGCACAGGCGCTCGGTCTTATTCTCGCTCAAAAACTGCTTATAGCCGCGGCAAAGCTCCTCGAGTTCCTCGACTTGCTGTGGCGTGTACTTTTTCCATGCGCAGGGACGCTCCATGACGCAGGCTCCTTTCGGATCGATCGTGCTGGTTGATGTACCGTGAGCCATCGTATCACGCGCGGGCCCGCGGCGGCAGGGAAGCCTGATGTGCGGTGGCCGCGGGGCGGGGAGCGTGTAAACTGGTGTGAGCAAACCGTGCCCAGCCCAAAGCGAGGTATTCAATATGTCTGACAAGCGCCGCACCTTTGCCGTTATCGACGGCAACTCGCTCATGCACCGCGCCTTCCACGCCGTGCCGTCCACCATGAATGCGCCGGACGGGCGCCCCACCAACGCGATCTTCGGCTTTCTGAACATGTTTCTCAAGATGATCGATGCCTTTAACCCGCGGTGTGGTCGTGGCGTTTGACAAGGGCAAACCGCGCGTGCGCATGGAGATGCTGCCGCAGTATAAGGCGCAACGCCCGCCCATGGACCCCGATCTGCATGCGCAGTTTCCGATGATCAAGGAGCTGCTCACCGCGCTCAACGTGCCGATTCTGCAGTCCGAGGGCTGGGAAGGCGACGATATCCTGGGAACCATGGCGCGCCTGGGTGAAGAGGCCGGCTGCGACATGCTGCTGGTGACCGGCGACCGCGACATGTATCAACTCGTGACCGAGCACGTCAACGTGGTCTCGACCCGCAAGGGCCTGTCCGACGTGGCGATCATGACGCCCGAGAGCGTGGACGACCTGTATCACGGCATTACGCCGGCGCTCGTGCCCGATTTTTACGGTCTAAAGGGCGATACGTCGGACAACATTCCCGGCGTACCGGGCATCGGCCCCAAAAAGGCGAGCGCGCTCATCGCACAGTACGGCAGCTTGGACGAGGTCATCGCGCATGCCGACGAGGTCAAGGGCAAGATGGGCGAGAACCTGCGTGCGCACATCGACGATGCGCTGCTGAGCCGCAAGGTCGCAACCATTCGCACCGATGTGCCTGTCGAGCTCGACTTTGACGAACGTCCTTCCCGGCGTTTTCTGCCGATGAAGTGTCCGCGGCACTGGGAGCACTCGGCATTACGGCCATGCAGAACCGTTTCTTGTCATTGATTGGTGGCGAGGGTGGGGCTGCGGTCACCGCCAGCGCGTTTGAGATTCCCCCCGTTATGCGCGCTGCCGCCGGCGATGCCGAGGCGCTCGCTGCCGTTGCCGCCGAGGTTACTCGTGCGATCGAGGCGGGCGAGTGGATTGCCGCCGTGGTGGACGATGACAAGGAGGAGGGTGCGCTCTTTGGCCTGACGCGTACGCTGTGGCTGGCGACGTCCAAGGGGCTGCTTGCGCTTGAGGAGGGCGACGGCGGTACCACTGCCGTAGTCGATGGCTTCAACTTCGCCCACGGCGTCATTGCCGGCGTGCTTGCGCGCCTGTTTATGGAGGGCCGCGTGGCGAGCCCGGACATGAAGGCGCTGCTGCACGAGCTTTCGCCCATCGATTCTTCCG
>ENA-OQKI01000074-OQKI01000074.1-human-gut-metagenome-genome-assembly--contig:-NODE-74-length-23892-cov-3.988765_pt1 | contig 23892 bp, 16 predicted proteins | sample MGYA00242778_ERZ504798 | MGnify/ENA primary metagenome ERZ504798 (study PRJEB26092, sample SAMD00036414) | human gut metagenome | host: Homo sapiens | study: EMG produced TPA metagenomics assembly of... | reverse complement strand
CCTGCGGCTTCCGTGACATGGACTACTTCGCCACCATGGTCTACCTGACCTGCGGCAAGCTCGACCTCAAAGCCGTCACCACCTCCCCCTCACGTGAGAGTTTTTTGCAAATTGGCCCGTACCCGCACCTCGTCACAGCTTGTATAATCACGATTATACTAATCGTGATACAATAAATCGTGATGCGATAGAAATACGCCGGCGTATGGCATAAAGGAGGCGGGCAGCATGGCATTCATCGGACGAGACGATGACCTCAAGCAACTGCAGGAATGTTTCACTGAGCGTAGGGCACAGCTTGTGTTCGTCTACGGCCGCAGGCGCGTGGGAAAAACAGAGACGCTTATTCAACTCGCAAAAGACAAGGAAACCTTATTCTTCGCGGCGCAGAATGCCACTAAAGATGAACAGCTGGCATCGTTCTCCCGTCTCATGTTCGAGGCGGGTGCCCCGGGCAAGGATTATCTGAGTCAATATCCTTCTTGGGAAAGGGCGTTAACCGAGTTAACCCGGCTGCCAGAGCCGAGCGATGGCGGCCGCAGGCTTGTGATATTCGATGAGTTTCCTTATCTGGTCAAATCTGATCCGTCATTGCCGTCAGTGCTACAGAATCTTTGGGACCACACGTTGCGTCATGCAAATCTGATGATTGTGATTTGCGGCAGTGCCATGAGCTTCATCGAAAAGGAGCTGTTGGGAGAAAAATCGCCGCTATATGGTCGTGCGACCGGCATCCTGAAGATGCTGCCGATGCCATATTGGGATGCAGCGCAATTCTTCCCCAACTATAGTGGCGAGGATAAGGCGCTGGCCTACGCAATACTGGGCGGTATCCCGCGTTACCTAGAGGAATTTGACCCAGATGAGACCATAGACGCAAATGTCAAGCGGCATATTCTGAGACGCATTGCTCCGCTATACAGCGAGGTTGAATTTTTGTTGCACGAAGAACTGCGGGAAACTGCGAAATATAACAGCGTGATACGGGCGATCGCGCTCGGCGCAACTTCGCTGAATGAGATCGCGACACACACGATGATGGCAAACGCAACAGTATCGTCGTATCTCGCCAATCTTATGGAACTGGGGATTGTGGAACGTGAGTTCCCAGTCACGGCGAAGCCTAAGGAGCGGGCGAAAGGTTCGCGTGGGCTGTATCAGCTGAGCGACAATTTCTTCCGATTCTGGTATTCGTTTGTCTTTCCGTATCGTTCGGAATTGGAGCGGGGCGATGTGGAAGGCGTATACGAGCGTCATATCAAGCCGGTATTACATGATTTTGCCGGCAAACCGTTCGAGGGTCTGTGCCGTGAATGGATGTGGCGTGAGAGTGCTGCTGGACGGTTGCCCTTCCGTGCGCGTGCGGTTGGCCGTTGGTGGGATCGTCAGGATGAGATAGACGTGATGGCCGTTGACAATGCGTCTGATGCTGCCATTGTGGGCGAGTGCAAATTCCGCAATGCGCCGGTGGACCGTTCCGTGCTGAATCTACTGCGAGACCGTGCTGCGCGAACCGGTATCGGCCAGCGAACATACCTGCTGTTTTCGCTCGGCGGTTTCGATCAATCACTGGTCGACGATGCTGCGGCGTCTCAATCCGACGTTCAGCTCGTCGGCATCGATGAGCTGTTTCATGAATAAATCCCATTTGCGAATAGCTCTCACTGAGTGCTCATCAGTGAGAGCTATTCGCAAATGGAGCCTTACTTCTTCGCCTGAGTGAGCTGGTAGGCGGCGAAGAGGATGGCCAGCCAGATCACGCCGGCGATAACGGCGACGCGGTAGCTGGCGGAGAAGCACATGAGCACCACCACCAGTGCCAAGAACGCCAACACCACCCACGGGGTCACCTTAGCGAACGGCAGCTTGAAGTGAATCGCGTCGAGCGCTTCCTTGCCGGACTTGCCGGCCAGTTCGGAATCCTCGGGAGCGCCGCCCGCGGCGACCACCTTACGGAACTTCATTTCGGTGAACATGATCATCGTCCAGTTGATGATGCCGGCGATGGTGGCAATCGACATCAGATAGTTGAACGCGAACTCAGGCCACACGAACACCACGACCACGGCGATAGCGGTGATTACGGCGGACGTCAGCACGCCAGTCACCGGCACGCCCTTGGCGTTGAGCTTGCCCAGATACGCGGGCGCATTGCCCTGCTTGGCCAGCGAGTACAGCATGCGGGAGTTGGCGTACAGGCCGGAGTTGTAGACGCTCATCACAGCGGTCAGGCACACGAAGTTGAGGATGCCGGCGGCCGCGTGGATGCCCACGGAATCGAAGATTTGCACGAACGGGCTGGGAACATCGTCTCCGCCGATGGTGTTCCACGGTATTACGGCCATGATTACGCCGAGCGCGCCAATGTAGAACACGAGAATTCGCCAGATAATGTCATTGGTGGCGCGGGGAATCGTACGACGAGGGTCCTCGGTTTCGCCGGCGGTGATGCCGATGAGCTCGGTGCCGCCGAAGCTGAACATCACCACGACAAGCGCCATCAACAGGCCGGTCCAGGTGCCGTCCTTAGTCTGCTCCATGAGACCGTTCGGGAAGAAGCCCCCTTCCAAGGTGAACCAGTTGGCAAAGCTCGCTTTGATGCCGGATGCGGTGGGCAGAGCGAAGATGATGACGGCCAGGCCGCCGACGATCATGGCGATCACGGCCACAATCTTGATAATGGCGAACCAGAACTCGAACTCACCGAACTTGGAGACGCCCAGCAGGTTGGCGGCGCAGATAATCACCAAGAACACGGCCGCCGACACCCATGTCGGAATCGCCGGGAACCAGTAGTTTACGAATTTGCCCACCACGGACAGCTCAACCATCGAGACGAGGATGTAGTTGAACCAGTAGTTCCAACCGGAGATGAAGCCGGCGCGCTTGGACCAGTAGCGAGTGGCGTAGTAGCTGAACGCGCCCGCCTTCGGATCCTCAACGGACATTTCGCTCAGCGCGCGCACGATCATGAAGATTGCGAAGCCGCCAACCAAGTAGGCGAGCAGAATCGAGGGGCCGGCCAGCGCGATGGATTCGCTGGAACCATAGAACAGGCCGGTTCCGATGGCGCCGCCCAGTGCAATCAGCTGGATATGACGGTTCTTCAGTGACTTGCGCAGCGTGGCCGGCACCGGCACGTCGTCGGTTTCGCGCGGCTTCTTAGGCGCATCAGCAGTACTCATTGTGCCCTTCTCTCACATTTCTTGGGTTTTGGCGCACGCGGGGCTTGCCGCGATGCGCAACGTTCGTTATTCTATGCCGCCGTATCGTCTCAGAAATGGTCAATCGTCTATTTGTGCGCTATCGCAAGCGCGGGCGTGGGCGCGGCCGGTGAGCAGGCGAAGCTATAGCGAGCGATGCTTATGAAACCGCACGCTTCACTGAGTTCACTGAATTCACCGTGTTCACTGCGTGGCAGGCATACACATGGTGAAGATGGTGTGGGACACCGATTCGGGAGAGGCCGCGAGATCGGTGGCGAGCCAATATTGCAAAAGCCCAATGCTGCCGGACACGGCGAATCGCATACGCATCTGCGCCTCGGCTGGGTAACCCGCCGAAGATTGCAACTGTTCGCCTACGCCGCGCTGGCTGTAAATCAATCCCAGCAGCTGCTGCTGGAAGCCGATATCCGCTTTCGGGCTCATCAATACCTGCAGATGCTTGCGATTGTCGGCAATGTACTGGCAGATGCGCTCAATAACATGCTCGATGCCGGCAGAATCTGGCTGGGCGAGTAGCTGTTCGAGTGCGGTGGTGACCCAGGCCATGGTTTCGTCTTCAATGTCGTGCAGCAGTTCCTCGATGCTCGCATAATGCGCGTAAAACGTGGAACGATTCACATCGGCCCGCTCGCACAACGCTTTAACGGTGATGGAGCCGAGCGGCTGATTGCGCAGCAACTCGATAAGCGCGTCCTGCATGGCACGTCTCGTGTAGCGGGTGCGGCGGCTTTCCGTCAATTCTTTGGCCATGGCCTTCTCCCCAAATTCCGACAACCCACAATCCAACTGTTGGTTGCAGAACCGACACAGTGTTGTTTTACTTGAGTATAGCAGGAAGTTTTGGCGGGGCCTATGGGGCTAGGTGGCTGCCACGAGCGCGTTGGAGGTGTGCGATGGCGTATATCGAATTCGACCATGTGGTCAAGGAATATCCTTCTGGCAGCAGTGTGATTCGCGCGCTCGACGAGGCTAGCTTCACCGCCGAACAAGGCGAATTAAGCGTGATTCTGGGGCAGTCCGGTGCCGGCAAAACCACGGCATTGAACATTCTGGGCGGCATGGATACCGCCACAACCGGCCGCGTAGTGGTCGGCGGACGCGATATTACGGGTCTGCGGAAAAAGGAACTGGTGACCTACCGGCGCAACGATATCGGCTTCGTCTTCCAGTTCTACAATCTGGTGCCTAACCTTACCGCGCTCGAAAACGTGGAGCTCGCCTCGCAAATCTGCCCTGACCATTTCGATCCAGAGGAAACGCTGCGCAAAGTCGGACTGGGGGAGAGGGTGGACAACTTCCCCGCGCAACTGTCCGGCGGCGAACAACAGCGTGTATCCATCGCCCGCGCGATTGCCAAAAAGCCGAAGCTGTTGTTGTGCGATGAGCCGACCGGTGCGCTCGATTACGAGACCGGCAAGGAAGTGTTGCAGTTGCTGCAGGATATTTGCCAAACACAAGGCATGACCGTAATGATCATCACGCATAATTCCGCGCTTGCACCGATGGCTCACAAAGTGATTCGCTTCCGCTCCGGCAAGGTGACCAGCGAGGAGGTCAACGCAACGCCGCGGCCCATCGCCGATATCGAATGGTAGGTGATTGGCGATGCTCACTGCAAGACACTCTGTGAAACGCCCCGTGAAACAAGCGAGGCGATTCGTGAAACAACCTGTGAAACATTCTGTGAAACGGCGGAACCTCGACGATAGCGGCGGTCGAGGAGCGGGCGTTTCTGCGGTATTTGCCAAAGATACGTTGCGTTGCTGGCTGCGCAGCTGGAAGAGGTTCGTCTCGATCGCCGTCATCACGCTGCTTGGCGTGGCCGTGCTGACCGGCATCTACGCCGGATGCCGCGATGCTTTTCTGGCGCCGGCGTTTTTACGATCAGCAGGGACTGCATGACCTGCAGGTGCTATCCACATACGGCCTGACCGATGATGATGCAACGGCACTGCGCCGAATCGACGGTGTGCAAACCGTGCAGCCCGAACGTTCTCAGACGGTGACCACGTTGGTGGACGGCACCAAGAAAACCGTGACCATGCAGGAAATCGGTACCGAAGGGCTTGATCAGCCGTACCTGCAACAAGGCAAACTGCCGAACAAGGCCGGCGAAGTGGCGGTGACTCAGCAGTTCCTGAACGATAGCGGACTCAAGATTGGCGGCACCATTACTGTGACGCCACAAGACACCTCTTCATCCGTCATATCGGTAGCGGCCACGGAGACTGACGATTCCAATAATGCCGATACGGTAGGTGTCGCCGCCAATGCCTCGGCATCCGATGCGAAGTCCGCCGCCAATACGGACGCCGACGCCGAGCAATCCCCGCAGTTCCCCACGAAACTCACCATCACCGGCGTCGTACTTGACCCGCGCGACCTCAACAATCCAGACGGCTATTCGGGCATGACCTCCTTCCGGTCCACCTCATCCGAGGACTATACGTTCTTTGCACCCAGCGACGGCGTGACCGGCAATATATACACTGCGATATCGGTTGCCGTCACTGGTGCGTCCGATTTTGACACGTTTTCCGATGCCTACGATGAAGCCGTCAAAACCGTGGCCGACCGTATCGAACATCAGATACAGACCACACGCCAGAAAGCCCGTCGTCAACAGATCGTCTCCAGCGCGCAGCGCAAACTGGACGATGCCCAAGACGAGGCCAACGAGCAGCTGGACGAAGCCCAGAAGCAGATCGACGACAACTGGGCCGAGCTGGAAGCCAACGAAACGACATTGCAAGATAGCCGTACCGAATTGGAGAACAACAGGACAACCATTACCGATGGCGAACGGCAGCTCGCCGATGGACGTGCGCAGATTGCATCGGCCCGTCAACAGATCGCGCAAGGTCGCCAGCAGATAGCCGAAGCGCGCACCCAGCTCGAATCGGGCAAAGCGCAGCTCACCTCGGCTCGCAAACAGCTCGATGCGGCGCAAACGGAACTGACTGCCAATCGCACGAAAATCGAACAGGGCATTACCCAAATCGACCAAGGCGTGGCACAAATTGATCAGATGCTGTCCATGATTCAACAGGCCGACAATCTACTGGCGCAACTTGACCCGAATATCGACTTCAACTCACCCACATGGCAGGCCATCAAGCAACTGCTCGCGCGCCTTGGCATTACCCTGCCTGAAGTGCCGTCAATCAGTGAGCTGCGGCAACAGCTGGCCGCCAAGCAAACGGAACTGCAAACGCAGCGAGACAGTCTGACCCAGCAGAAAGCCGATTTGCAGCGCACATTAAACGAAACCATTGCCCCCGCACAATCCACCTTGGACCAGCAGAACGCGCAACTGACCGCCAAGGAACAGGAAGCGGCTGCAGGAGAGGCACAGCTCAATACCAAATCCGCGGAACTCGAAGCGAATGCCGCAACCCTCGAAACCCAGTCGGCGCAACTTGAAGCGCAGGCCGCCCAACTGGCCAGCGGCAAGCAGCAGCTCGAAGAAGGCGAGCGGCAGCTGGAAGAAGGCGAACAACAGCTCGCGGACGGCAAGGCGAAACTGGATGATGCGCAGTCTGAACTCGATGCGAAGCGAAGCGAAGCGGAAAGCGAATTCGCCAAGCAGCAACGGCGCATCGACGATGTGGCCAACGCACGTTGGTATGTGCAGACACGCGCTTCGATCGACGGATTCAGCTCGCTCAAAATCAGACGTCAGTTCCATCGAAATCCATCGGCCGCGCATTCCCGATTGTGTTCCTGCTGGTCGCCGTGCTCATGAGCCTGACCACCATGACCCGCATGGTCGAGGAAGACCGCGGACTTATCGGCACCTACCTTGGACTCGGCTATGGCGGACTCGCCGTGTCCAGCCGGTATCTGCTGTTCGCGTTGCTCGCCTGCTTGGTCGGCGGCGGCATCGGTCTGCTGGTCGGATTCCTTGGCATCCCGGCATTCCTGCTGGTGGTGATTGAGGGACTGTATATATTGCCCGGTGTGCGACTCGAATACGACTGGTTGTACGGTTCGGCCGGCATCGTGCTGTTCGTGGTCGGCGTGGGCGTGGCCACCGCGCTCGCCTGTCGCGAGGAGATACGGCACACGCCCGCCGCGTTGATGCGGCCGAAGGCACCGAAAGCGGGCGCTCGCATATTGCTGGAGCGGATTCGCCCGGTATGGAGCCGGCTGAACTTCCTCGGCAAAGTCACCGCGCGCAATATCTTCCGATTCAAGTCGCGCTTGATTATGACCGTGGGTGGCGTGGCCGGTTGCACAGCGTTGATTATCTGCGGATTTGCGATTAATGACACCGTCGACACGATTGGCGTCAAACAATACGAGCAGATCTACCAGTACGACCTGATGGTCGTGGCCAATGACGATGACGCCACCGCGATGCGCAAGCAGGTGGCACAAGATGGCCAAACCACCGAAACGCTGAATCTGCGCGTGGATAGTGGCGAGATGAGCAATGCGGCGCAGGAAAGCGAAACCGTGCAGCTGATGACCGTGCCCAACGATTCGCTGAATATCTTGAACGATATGGTCACGCTGGAACAAGCTGGCGATGATGGATGGTTTGGGCTGCCCAATATCTTCGGCAAAGCGGGTGGCGGCACTGTAGCGCTGGACGATAGTGGCGTGATTGTATCGCAGTCCGCCGCCAACTCGCTGAATATTCATGCCGGCGACACCGTCACGCTGGGCAATGGCGGTAGCAGCCGGGCCAAGGTGCAGGTCACGGCCGTGACGCGCAATCTTATTGGCTCTGATGTGTACATCAGTGAGCGACTGTACGACCAGAAGTTTGCGGCCGGCGGTGTGACGTCTTCGGCTTCGGGAGATGGCACTGCCTCGACCTTGACGTGGAACGCGATGCTCGCCAAGCTGAAAGGTTCCGAGACCGAACAGGCCGAATATGCGGATCGGTTGGGCGAGGAATCGTCGGTGCTCAAGACCGTGAGCTGTGCGCATCTGGCCGCCACGTTTAAGTTCGATTTGATGGGTGCCGTGGTGGCGCTGATTGTGGGGCTCGCCGGCGGCCTGGCGCTGGTGGTGCTGTTTACGTTGGCCAATACGAACGTGTCCGAACGCATCCGCGAGATGGCCACACTGAAGGTGCTGGGCTTCTATGACCGCGAGGTGCACAACTACGTGAACCGCGAGATGATGATATTGACCGGTATGGGTGTGGTGGTTGGTCTGCCGCTTGGCAGGTGGATAGGCGGATTACTGACTGCTGCGTTGAATATGCCGTCGCTGTATTTCGAAGTGGAAGTGCACTGGTACAGCTATGCGATTGCCGTGGTGGCGACGCTGGCGTTCGCGCTGCTGGTGCAGCTGTTCACCAACCCAGTGCTCGATCGCGTAGACCCGGTCAGCTCGCTCAAGTCCGTGGAATAGAGGTAGAAGTTCAATTTGGTGTTGATGAATTGAACTTTTTGGCGGAATATTTACAGTATCATCGCATGTATTCTTGAGCTGAGCGGTTTTCGTGACATATTTCGGTGATACAGTTTGAACTTGTTTTGAACGAGTATCGCGTCTGGTGCGTAACAATCGGGCGGCAGAGAAGAGAAATGAAATCAGTATGGCCGATACGAATGTGAATGGTGGTACACAGCAGGCTACGGGCAAACTCAAGTCTGTCGAAAGCCTGGACCAGACCAACGAGATGGAGCGTGGCCTGAGCAATCGCCACGTACAGTTCATCGCCATTGGCGGCACCATCGGCACCGGCCTGTTCCTGGGCTCGGGCAAGTCAATCTCGCTAACCGGCCCCTCGATCATCTTCGTGTACATTCTGGTCGGCGTCATCATGTTCTTCCTGATGCGCGCCATCGGCGAGATGATGTACCGCGACCCCAGCCAGCACACCTTCATCAATTTCATCACCCGTTACCTTGGCAACGGGTGGGGGCATTTCGCCGGCTGGACGTATTGGGCCGCGCTCGTGCTGCTGGGCATGACCGAGATCACGGCCGTCTCCACGTACTTCATCACCTTCTTCGACACGTTCGGCATCGACCTGACCCATTGGAAATGGCTGATCGAGCTGTGTTTCCTGGTGTCGCTGGTCTCCATCAACCTGATTGCCGTCAAGGTGTTCGGCGAGGTGGAATTCTGGTTCTCGATGATCAAGATCACGCTGATTTGCGCGATGATCGCCACCGCCGTGGTCATGATCGTGATCGGCTACCATTACCCAGCCGTGCAGATTCACGGCGTGGACCACGTGAGCCCGGCCGGCCACGCCGGATTCGACAACCTGTTCGCCAACTTCTCGTTCGCGCCGAACGGTTGGATGGCCTTCCTCATGAGCTTCCAGATGGTGTTCTTCGCCTACGAGATGATTGAATTCGTGGGCGTCACCGTCTCCGAGACCAAGAATCCGCGCAAGGTGCTGCCCAAGGCCATCAACGAGATTATCGTGCGCGTGCTCATCTTCTATGTGGGCGCACTGGTGGCCATCATGTGCATTGTGCCGTGGACCTCGTTCAAGCCGAACAAGGACGGCTCCTTCGCATCCCCGTTCATTATGATGTTCCAGTATGCCGGTTTGAACTGGGCGTCCGCCCTGGTGTTCTTCGTGGTGATCACCGCCGCGTCCTCGTCGCTCAATTCGCTGTTGTATTCCGCCGGCCGCCACCTGTACCAGCTGTCCGAGGTGTCGCCGAACCCGATGCTGAACAAGCTCGGCAAGGTGTCCGACCGCAAGGTGCCGGCCCGCGCCATCCTGGTGTCCGCGGCGCTGATACTGCTGTCGCCGATCGTCAACGCCATCCCCGGCGTGTCCGGAGCGTTCGTGCTGTTCTCGTCCGCCAGCTCCGCGGTGTTCCTGTTCATCTACATCCTGACGCTGATGGCACACCGCAAGTACCGTCGCTCCGCTGATTTCATTCCGGACGGGTTCGTCATGCCCGCTTGGAAGGTGCTCAATACGGTGGCAATCGTGTTCTTCGTGTTCATCTACCTGACGTTGTTCCTTGCGGACGATACGCGCAATTCCGCGATTGCCGGCCTGGTGTGGCTTGTGGGCTTCGGTGGATTCTCTATGCTGCGCGAACGCTACCGTAGCCGCGATTTGAAGGCCGCACTGGAACACAAGGAGTGATTGGACGGGCTGATTGGCTGGCGGTTATTAGTTGGGTGGCTGTTGGCGGCTGGCGGCTGACTGGCTAGCGGCCGATAGCCAATGACTGGGCTGATCGTCAGCCAATCGGCTGCCTATAGGTCTCATTGATACATTCGGTCATCCGATTAGTGCATTTGCGCGGACAATTAGTGCATTCGATCATCGGATTAGTACATCAGTGTGCAATTATTAGTACAATTAGCCGCCTAATTAGTACATTAGGACATAAAACAATGTCCTACTGTACTAATTAGATGCTAAAATACGATAAGTGCCATGTCCTAATGTATGAATTATCGCTATGAAGGGCGGAATGCGATGACGCAGGATGAACTTATGCAAGTGCTGCAGGCCGGTGAATCATCTATGGTCGAGTTCAAGCGCTGCAGCGAATTGCCTCATACGGATACTTTTGAGACTGTATGCTCATTCGCCAATCGTTCTGGTGGCAGCATTTATCTTGGCGTTGACGATGACGGTCAAGTGCTCGGCGTCGATTCTAAGCGCGTTAGTGAGATAGAGCGCAACGTTGTCAACGTAGTGTCTAATCGTAAGATGTTCGAACCGGCTCCAATGGTGGAAACGGAACATATCGAGTACGACGAACGGATTATTGTTCGTATTTGGGTAGCTCCGAGTTCTTCGGTTGTGCGGTTCAAGGGCGCAGTGTTTGATCGCATTGCTGATGTGGATACACACATCGAAAGCGATATCCAGATTAGTCAAATGTATATTCGCAAGCAGAACTACTATTCCGAACGGCGAATTTTCCGTTACGTGACTCCGTTTGATTTGCGTCCTGAGCTGATTGCGCGAATGCGGCAGCTGGCGGTCGCTCAGCGAGCTGGGCACCCTTGGGGAACTATGTCTGACGAAGAACTGTTCCGCAGCGCCAAGCTATACGATCGTGATTACACGACCGGCGAAGAGGGCTTTAATCTTGCTGCAGTGCTGCTCTTGGGCAAGGATGAAGTCATTTCCTCGGTTTGCCCAGCGTATATTACTGATGCCGTGGTTCGGCGAGACAATATTGACCGATACGATGACCGACTTATGGTGCGGACCAACTTGTTCGATTCGTACGAGCAACTCCGTGAATTTACTGAGCGGAATCTGCCTGACCGCTTTGTGTTAAAGGGCGATAAGCGAGTGAGCCCGCGTACGATGATCGCCCGTGAATTGGTGGCAAACAGCCTCATGCATCGGGAGTATTCCAGTCCGGTGGTGGCGCGTGTCACCATTGATAATGAATCCATCCGGACGGTTAATGCTTCGCGCTCATTCTTTGAAGGTCGAATGAAGCTGGGCGAGTTCACGCCAATGCCAAAGAATCCGATTATCGCTAATGTGTTTGTGCAGACCGGCATAGCCGAGCAGCTGGGTAGCGGACTGCGGAATCTGATAAGAGCGTCCCGGCAATATACTGAGCGAGAGCCTGAGTTCCGCGATGGTGACATATTCGAGGCGACGATTCCTATTGTTCCTGCGCTGAAGACCGTGGATGGTTCTGGTTTTGCTAGCGTGAGATCTGTAGTTGAGAAAGATGCCGAAGAGGGTGCGAGGCTCATTGGCGGGGAACGTGTGGATGGTAAGAAAGCAGATGCAACCGCATCGGGTGAAATTGATTCGCGGGCAGCGATGCTGTCGGCGATGAATCGACGCTTGACAGAGGTTGACTATGTGACTGTACCTGAACTCGCCAAGATAACAGAGCTCGATAACAGAACAGTCCGCAAATTCCTAAACGGTTTAGTTGCGCAAGGAAAGCTGATTGCTGAAGGCAACACGCGTGGTCGGCGTTATCGGAAGGGATAGCGGGCGCGATATCTCGATGCAGTGGGATTCACTTAAGGGCTACGGCAAATATGATTCGTAGCGATTGGGCCAGCGCAATTCGAATGGCTCATGACTTTGTGCGTCGTTTGTGGTCTCTGAAGTTGTTTGCTGGGTGACGGTTTTGTGATAAAATCGCTCATATCAAAATGTTTGCGTAAACATTTTGGCTGCGCCGAAAGAAGGAGTCGACGTAGGTCATGTATCAGGCAAAGAGGCCGGCTCAGTGAAGCAAAGGCCGATTTTCCGGTATAAGGCGGACAGCAGGAACACTAAGGAGACCAATGAAGGTACTGAGCAAATCGCTTGCTGCAATGGTTGCGGCGGCAACACTAGTGGGAGGAGGGGCGTTTGCGGTTGCCGGCACTGCGTATGCGGCTGATAACGATGCCATTACCGTGACCCCGAACCCGTGGTATGCCAACAGTTTCGATGGCTGGGGCACCTCACTGGCTTGGTTCGCCAACGCCACCGGCAGCCTCGGCGAGGAATCGGCCATCACCACCAATCTCGGCGATGACGCTTCCAAGGCTAAGGCTGTGGAATACGGCAAACAGCTGCGCGAACAGTTCTACCAGTCCATCTTCGGTGATGAAGGACTGGACCTGAACATGGCCCGCTACAACGTGGGCGGCGGCAATGCCTCCGATGTTGCCTACGGCTACCCATTCATGCGCCAAGGCGCTGCCGTGCCTGGCACGTGGAAAGATGACGCCACCGGCTCCGGCACGTATGGCAATGGCGTAACCACCAAGCAGGCCGACAAAGACAAGCTGGCTGCGGCATTCGACCCGACTGACGACAACCAGTATGACTTCTCCAAGTCCGCCGCCCAAGACTGGTGGATTGAGCGCGGTGCCACCGGCGATAACCCTGACATCACCGACGTAGAGGCCTTCGCCAACTCCGCTCCGTGGTTCCTGACCAACAGCGGTTACGCCACTGGTGGACGCAACTCCGGTAGCAATAATCTTGCAAACCCTGCGAAATTCGCTCAGTACATGGCCAAGAACGTCGAGCACCTCGAAAGCCTTGGCGCAAACGTTGACACGGTCGAGCCGTTCAACGAGTCCGAGACCAGTTACTGGGGCACTCCGGGCGACATGGCTTCGAAGTACACCGATGAGAGCGATGACAACACCAAGCTCATTAACAACTACTGGGATAAGTACTACTCCGACAAAGATAGGTCCGTCACCCCATACTCCAACGCGCTGAAGAAGCCGCAGGAGGGTATGCATGTCAGCAACGCCCAGCAGCAGCAGACGATTACCGCACTCGCTGAGGCGCTCAAGGACAATGATGACACCATCATCGCAGCCACCGATGCCACGAACTCCGCCGACTTCGTCAAGTCGTACAACCAGTACCCGCAGGCGATCAAGGACCTTATCGGCCAGTACAACGTTCACGCCTACTCCGACAGCAACCAGATGCAGTCGCGCGATATCGCTCAGGCAGACGGCAAGAAGCTGTCGATGAGCGAGGTGGACGGCTCCTGGCAGTCTGGCTCCTACAACCCGTACGGTTTCGACAACGCGCTGGGCATGATGAGCAAGATCAGCTCCAACGTCACCCGCCTGCAGTCCAAGGACTTCACCTTCTGGCAGGTGGTCGAGGACCTCTACAACATGCAGATGGGCTCGAATGTGAATCCGGCCGGTGAGAACACCAACTGGGGCACCGTGCTCATCGACTTCGACTGCACCGTGGCTGGCATGGACGGCAAGCTCTACTCCGAGCGCCGCGTGAACAACAACGGCGGTACCACCGATGGACTTGAACCGTGCACGGTTATTGCAAACGCCAAGTACAACGGCGTCAAGGCCATCACCCACTTCATCCACGCGGGCGACAAGGTCATCGCCAACAACGATGAGGACAACAACATGACTGCCACCTCCGACGATGGCAAGACACAGACCGTCATCCACCGCAACTCCGGCACCTCTGACCAGACCTTCGTCATCGACCTGTCGAAGTACGGCGAGATTGCCGACAACGCTTACGGTGAGCTCTACCTGACCACCGAAACCTCTGCCGAAGACAAGAACGCGGGTGTCGATTCCGCCACTCCGGAAGTCTTCGCCAAGACCAGCAACGTCAAGCAAGCTGAAGGCTCTGTGATGATTGACAAGGCTGCCAAGACCGCTACGGTCACTGTGCCCGCCCGTTCTATCGCCTCCATCCAGCTCACTGGCGTGACCGGCTACGCTAAGGATGCTGCCGTCGAGACCGGCGACACTTACCAGCTCGTTGGTAAGCAGTCCGGCAAGGCCGTGGCTGATACCACTTCTGGTGATTCCGCGCTGTCCCTGGCCAACGTCGCTTCCGATGCCGAGAACGCCAAGAAGCAGACTTGGACCTTTACCCAGATCGAGCAGCCCGCCGACTCCGAGCGCCCTGATCTCAAGGCTTATGTGATTACTAACGCCGAAGGCAAGGTGCTGGTGTCCAAGGATGGCACGAACGCGCTTTCCAACGAAACGGTTGGGGCCGCTAAATCCGACCCGGCTGCCAAGTGGATTCTCAACACTTCCGATGGTTCGACCTACCAGCTGCTCAATGCCGCGACTAAGACGAACCTTGATGTGGATAACTCTGGTACCACAGTCGGCACGAAGGTTGGCTTGTGGCAGTCACCGAGCGGCACTTCGCCGTCCGCCAACCAGACATGGACTCTGCGCAATGTAACGCCGACCAGCCAGAAGACCGTGAACGTGCAGACCGCCGTTAACGAGAAGGCCGCGCTGCCGACCGAAGTCACGCTCTACTACACCTGGGGCGAAGGCAAGGCCACGGTTGCCAACTGGGATACTTCCAAGGTCGATGTGGCCAAGGAAGGCGCCTACGAAGCCACCGCTACCGCCACCGATGTGTACGGCAACGAGTTCAACGTCACCGCTACGGTCTACGTTGGCGCGCTCACCGTTTCCGATCCGGTATCGGCTACAGTGCTGGCCGGCACCAGTGCGAGCGAGGCGAAGGCCGCGCTTGAGGCTGCGCCGGTGTACCTACACGTCAAGGCATCGCCTGCATTCGAGGGCGATGCGGCTAAGGTTACGTGGAACTTCGATGGGCTTGATACCAAGCTCGCCGATGCCAAGGCTGGCGACAACATTGCCGTGACCGGTACTTACCAGCTGGACGACGCGACCACGATTGCACTGAAGGGCGCGATCTATGTCACCGCCGCCACGCCTGAGAATGTGGCCGACACTGCTTCCAACCTGACCGTGACCAACCAGCAGACGGAATACAGCAAGGGCGATCAGTGGAAGAAGCTCACCGATGGTGACACGTCAGCTGAAGCCTGGGTGACGTGGAACTCTGCTGGTGACTATTCCGCCAGCCCGACCGCCACGATTGACTTCGGCTCTGAGTGTGAGCTTAGCAGAGTGACCATTACGTATGGTGACAAGGCTCCGGCTTCCGCCAAGGCCGAGTACACCACTGATGGCGAGACGTGGATGCAATTCGGTAGCGATGTTAAGCCTGCCGCAGGCCAGACGGTGACGTTCAAGGCCGATAAGGGCACAGTGAATGCCACGAAGGTGCGCATTGTGAACACCGTGAACAACGACTACATGAACGCCACCGAAATTCAGGCATTCGTGACGCCGGTTCAGGGTGCTGCGAAGAACATCGCCGCGGCCTCTGGCACGAACTTCTCGGTGAACTTCCAGGAGGGTGCCTCCGCTTCCAAGGCCATCGATGGTGACACTACGTCAAAGGGTTGGTCCACTTGGGCTTCCACCGCCTCGACGGTGGACCCGGTCGCCACGTTCACCTTCGACGAAGCTCAGACCATCACCGAAGTGAAGACCTTCTTCTACTACGATGGTCGTGCGTCTTGGCCGAAGAGCCAGACGCTGGAATACCAGGATGAGGCTGGCGAATGGCATGAAGTCGGTACCAAGGATGGCTGGAAGACACAGGCCGGCGATGCCGGCTCTGGCTCCGACGGCATCACCGCCGCCGACACCCCGACCGTTGACTTCGTGCTCGACACCCCGGTAAAGGCCAAGGCCATCCGCCTGACCAACACGTTGCAGGACACCAAGGTGTACATCAACGTGGCCGAAATTCAGGTGTTCGCACAAGACAACAAGGTGATTACCCCGCAGCCGGCATCCGATGCCACGCTGGGCGACCTGCGTCTTGACGGCGAGACCATCAAGGGCTTCGCTGCTGATAAGACCGACTACACAGTTGATCTTCCGTTCGGTGCTGAGGCAAACCCGGTGCTGCAGGCCTTCGCCGCCGACAATGCCGCCACCGTCAAGGTGACTGGCGACGCGGTTGAGAATGGCAAGCTTGGCGGCAAGGCCACCATTACGGTGACCTCAGCCGACGAGTCTGAGACGAAGACCTACACGGTGACCTTCAAAGCCTTCACTTTGGCTTCGCTCAAGGTGACCGGACCCACGAAGACCGAGTACGCCATCGGCGACAAGCTCGATACCGCCGGTCTGAAGGTTACTGCCGTCTATCAGAGTGGCGACAAGACCAAGGAAGTGCCGGTCGCTCTTGACGACCCGCAGCTTGCGATTGGCTCGTTCGACTCCACCACCGCAGGCAAGAAGGCGATTACCGTCTCCTACCGTGGTGTGACCGCGACCTTCAACGTCACGGTCAAGGCCAACGCAGTCGCCCCTGGCCCTGAAGAACAGAAGCCCGGCAACACCAACAAGCCCGGTGCCACCGGCAACGGCAACAAGAACACGGTGGCCAACACCGGTTCCAATGTTGCCGCCATCGCTGGCGCTGTCGCTCTGCTGGCCGCTGCCGCGGGTGCATTGTTCATGCTGCGCAAGCGTGCATAGCACCCTCGCACAGTAATGGGGAAGGAACAAGCCGGCAATATTGACTATTGCCGGCCGGTTCCTCCGCTCTTTGAGCATAATTGGTCCGACAAGTTGAATACTGAGTTTTCAGTATCGGTATATTGATTTGTCGGCCCTTTTCTGACTTCGCGGATAGCGACATAACTGTTTGTTCAAAAAACCGTTATCATCAATCAAGGAACCAAATCAATGAAGATAAACAATAAGGGCAAGGGCGCTCTTATCGCGGCAATTACCGCCGCGGCAACGCTATTGTCATGCGGGCTGGCCGCTGCAAGTGCCAGTGCGGCAGGTGTGGATTACCTGCCTACCATCGGCCAAGTGCCGACATACACCAAGTTCCAGCCCACAGCCGATCCGGGCAAGAACGCTAGCGATTACTTCCAGCCATATTGGTATGCCAAGAACGCCAATGATAATGGCGGCACACACATCCAAGCGCACGGTGGCCAAGTGGTCAAGGTTGGCGACGCCTACTACTGGTATGGCGAAGACCGTTCTAACGGTTACGACAACAGCCCCGGTGTTCATGCTTATATGTCGACAGATCTATACAACTGGACCGATCTTGGTGTGGCGCTGCGTGCGGTGACCAGCAAATCTCAGTTGACGGATAAGAGCAATGCCGATTACGCCTACTTCGACAAGGCCTACAACCTGACCAAGTCCGACGGCAGTGTGGACGCTGCCAAGGCCGACGCAATCTTCCCGTACCTCAACACCAACCCCGATCAGGATGGTGATGGCGCGGTTGATTCCGTACAGGGCATTTTCGAGCGTCCGAAGATCATCTACAACAAGAAGAACAAGCAATACGTGCTGTGGTGGCATTCCGATGGAAGCACCACGCCGGGCGGTTCCAACTATGCACGTGCACTTGCGGGCGTGGCTGTTTCCGACAATCCGGCGGGCCCGTTCACTATGGTGGGTGCCTATCGTTTGCCTAACCAGAACAATTGGAAAGAAGCCGCAGGTAACCCCAGCTGGGGTGAGAACGGTGACAGCCGCGATATGACTGTGTTCGTGGATCCGAAGGACGACAGTGCCTATGTACTGTATTCTTCCGAAGCCAATGCCACGCTGTATATCGCCAAGCTTAACGATGATTACACCAATGTAGTCAAGACCACGAATGTGGACCAGTCCGAGGGACAAAAGCAGTACTCTGCTGACGGGCAGTACCCATACATTCTTGCAGACGGTACTACGGATGCCCCGGTGCGTGGCGAAGATTTCCAAATCGTCAAACAAAATGGTTCGCTGGAAGCTCCTGCCGTATTCCAATATGACGGGCGTTACAACATCATCGCATCTGGTGCAACCGGCTGGGACCCGAACAAGCAGACCTACTACACCGCCGACTCCATGCTGGGAAGCTGGACCCGTGGCGTGGAAAAGGACGATGCCAACGAGAACACGTGGTACAACAACATGCCGGAAGGCGCGGATGGTCTGTTGTCTGTGGGCGATACCCGCGGCACCACATTCGGTCGCAGTCGGCTAGTGTGCTCGCAGTAGACCAGGAGAAAGGTCACTTCATCTACCTTGGTGACCGTTGGGATTCCGGTAAAGCCGATTCCACCTATGTTTGGCTGCCGCTGACCATCGGTGAGAACGGCACCATCGAAATGCATAATCCTGCTCAAGAAGGCGAGCCCGACGGCTGGGATCTGAACTATTGGGACAACCATGGTAGCGCCAAGGGCAAGCTGGTCAACTGGACTGTGGAAACCGGCGATGATCTCCCGAAGACCGTGAACACGGGCGGAACCGTTACTCTGCCGGACACCGTCAACGTCAAGGAAGGCGACGATACCATTGCTACCAAGGTGACATGGAATGTGGAAGGTGGTACGGCAGTCAGCAAGTCGACCAAGGCTGCCGGCAGCACCTACGCATTCAATGTGCCGGGAACCTACACCATTACAGGCACTCTTGCCGAGAGCAGCAACTTCAACCCGGGCCGCACATTCCGCAGAACCATCGACGTTTCCTGCTCCAACCCGATTTCCGGAAGTTGGAAGGAAGCCCATTGGAAGGGCGGCAGCGCGTGCCAGGTCGCCGCATCCGGCGGTACCTATGACTTCACCGTTACGGACAACGCCAATCGTGGTGTCTGGACGGATCGCAACGAGGGCAGCGCGGTGTACCAGCCTGATGCTCTGGACGTGAACGAAACGTTGGAAACCACGGTCAAGCCGCTCGACTTGGGCGGTAATGGCGATCCGCGTGCCGGCCTGGTGGTTCGTAACGGTCTTGCTGACGCTAACGGCGGCAAGGGATATGCCACGTTACTTGCCAGCCCAAGCGGCATTTACATGCAGTACGATTCCAATGCCGATGGCTACATCGATAAGGAAACATCGCATGTTGGTGCCGGCTTCGGCGACCAAGTGCAACTCAAGCTGGAGCGCGCCGCAACCGATACCCTGAAAGGCTACTGGCGTGCTTCCGCGAACGATGAATGGCAGGATGTCGCTACGGTAACGCTGACCGGTGCGGACGCAACCGGGCTCGATGCCGGTGTCTTCGCCACGTCGAACAGCAATGCCGGCGCATTCACCGTGGCCTTCAACGGCACTGCGTTCGGTTCGCAGACTGCTGCTGTGGAGTCCATCGCGGCTAAGGACCCTGAAGCCACTATCGCCAAGGGGCAGATGCTCGCGCTTCGGGACGTGACGGTTACCGCCACGCTCACCAATGGCAAGACGCGTGTACTGGAGCCAGATGAATACACGTTGGAAGGCTTCGACACCACCAAATTGGGCGAGCAAACCGTGACGGTACGCCTTGTCACTGATTCTTCAGTAACTGCCACGCTCACCGTGACTGTGGAAAGCAACCTTGCCCGGTTGTTCTGCTCGTCCGCCGCAGCCTCGAAGTATGAGCCGGCCAGCAGCTGGGCCTCCGCTTCTACGGCCGACCTGACTTGCGACAACAATCTGAGCACCAACTGGTCGAACTGGGGCACCGGCGACACCTCGCCGTGGCTCAGCTACACCTTCGATAAGGCATATCAGCTGGGCAAGCTCAGCGTTGCGGTGGATAAGGCCAAGGGCGAGGCCGCTCCGAAGAGCTTCACTGTATCGTACCTAGCTGAAGACAACGCCACGTGGACTGATGCCACGCTGCCGGCAGTCACTGTGAATGGTGCTGCTGGAGCCGTGACGGAAGCCGATGTGAGCGCTCTGCCCGCCACCAAGGGCATTCGCCTCAACTTCACCTACGCCGATGGCAATGACTATGCCAAGATCGCTGAAGTACGCATCGCCGAAGGTGAAGCAACGCCAGAGCCGCAGCCGTCTAGTAACGCCAATCTTGCTGATCTGACTGTGGATGGCAAGACGGTTGACGGATTCTCCGCGGATACCACTAAATATGCCGGTGCGCTGGCCGGAGACGCTGCTTCCTACCCGACGGTGGAGGCGACTGCTGTCTGACGCAAAGGCTACGGTGCAAGTGGAGCAGGCTTCGGCCGAGAACAACGGCGTGGCCACGGTGACTGTAACTGCTGAGGATGGCACGGCGAAAACCTACACAGTGACATTCGGCGAACTGCCTCAGTTGGCTGAGCTTGCTGTGGAAGTTGACCAAGGATTCCTATCAGGTAGGCGATAAGTTCAACGCTGCCGATGTGAAGGTATCCGCCATTTACAAAGTCGGCGATACCGAAACGCTGCGCAAGCTGATTGATCCAACTGATGGTGATCTGAAGTTCACTGGCTTTGATTCTGCCACCGCAGGCACGAAGACCATCACCGTCTCTTATCGTGGCGTGAACGCGACGTTCGAAGTCACGGTCACGGCCACGGAGGTCACTCCCGGCCCTGGAGAGCAGAAGCCCGGCGATACCAACAATCCTGGCAACACTGCTAAGCCCGGTAGCACTGCCACGAATAAGCCGGCTGCTAATGGCGCTGCGCCCCTTTCGAATACGGGTGCTGCCGTGGCTGCCATTGCGGTCGTGGTTGTGGTGCTGGCAGCTGCCGGCTGGTGCCTTGCTCGTCATCCGCAAACGCCGCGCATAACCATGGCAACTGCTGAGTAGCGTGGATTGCGTTGCTATTGAGCAATCTGCGATTCACGCCACTCAGCGAGTGCACCCGAGTGCGCCCGAGCTTGCGCAATGCAGGCGCAATACAGTGCAAACAGTACAAAGCAACAATAATGGCCGGTCTGAGCCAGCTGCTCCATGCGAGGGCAGCTGGCTCAGACCGGCCATTGTGTCTGCAAGTACATGCAATTAGAGCATGAACATGTGGAAGCCGTTGAGCGTTACTGGTTGTTTTGCTTTGTTGTTGCGCTCAGCAGTGCGACGGACGTCCGCCGCAGTGTAGTGCAGCGCTCCGTGAACCAGCGCTGATGTGAAATGCATGTTGCACATGCCCGCTTCTTCTGCTTCGTGCGTGCAGCCGGCGATGCTGCATAGGTTCATACCCCGAATCATGGTCATACCCCCTCTTTGGGATGGCATCCGTGCCGCCATCTGCCTTCAGAGCATAGCGGACAATTGTTGCATTGCCTAGGCGGTACAACGCTTTCTGTGGCCTGTATCACATCCTTGCCGGCGTTCTGCGGCGTGGTTGGGCGTGTACATGTGCTCTTGTGCGGTTTTGTTGTGTGTGATTTGGGTATACGGATAGAGTTTCTTCTCTGCAGTGGCAAGGGCCTCTCGGCCGGCGAGCCGGCTGATTTCTCCCATGCGTTGCTCAATGATTTCCGTTTTGCGAGTCTGAACGGCAAAATAGCTCTGGAGAAGTGCCACTTCTTCTTTCTTTGGATCACCGTTTTGAGCAATGAGATAGCAGGCGTATCGGGAGTGCTGAGTTCGCTGGTTTTGCGTGTGATTTCGTCGCGGTTCATGGGTGTGTCCTTATGTTTTTCATGACCATTTTCGTGACTCCACGAAAATGGTCAAAGCCAATAATTGCAATGGTTTTGAGGTATGGGCGCGCTCCGCCCAACTGGTCTGTCTTCGTCCGCCTTTTCGACCAGATACCTCATGGAGCACAATGCCAACGTCGCTACCGTTGGCCCAGCAAATATTCTTAGACGACGCCCCGAAGTGAATATCTATGCGGCTTTCAGAATATCAAAGAGCGTGGAGTGTGTGCATTATGCGTTCCAAAAATAGTTTCTAGTAATGAATTGTTTACGGTGTGAGATATTCTTGGGGTGTTTGCGGCGCTCTGCCGTGTGGTGAATGGGAATGGATGGTGCTCTTATGGGATTTGAGCAGGAAGCAGTTAGTGAACTGTATGCCAGCGTGTGGGGCAATCGTTCGACAATGCAGAGGGAATTCACTCGTGGAGCCCATGGTGAGCAGTTCGTGCTCCGGGAGCTGTCCATGAAGGGGACGCAAACGCCATCGCAATTGGCATCGGCGCTGCAGGCCAGTTCCGGCCGCATCTCCACTGTGCTGTCGTCTCTGGAGAAGAAAGGCTGGGTCACGCGTGACATTGATTCCAAGGATCGGCGCATTATTCGCGTGAATCTCACTGATTCCGGGCGCGAGCAGTCTCATCGGATGATAGAGGAAATGCGTTCCGCGATTTGCTGGATTTTCTCGCAAATGGGGGAGCGGCGCACGCGCGAATTCGTTGACCTGGTGTCTGAGTTCACCACATATATGTCGATTTGCCATCCGGGGCGGCCTCGGCCGACGGCTGAACAGGTGCGTGAGGCATTCGTGGAGCGGGGCAAGCGCGTGGCTGAACACATGGCAGCTAAGCGCGCGGAGAACTAATCGGCAAGGCTAATTGAGGACGCTCACAGCGAACATGCAGAAGTGCGCGTAATATCTCACAGTGTAAGTAATCAAACAATAGAAACTATTAAGACATCGTGAACCGATAATCGCCGATAACCCAGCCAACTTAAGAACCAATCGTCAATAACCAATAACCAACCCAACCAACACAAGGGGAAACCAATGCTTCGCATCATGAAATACCTCTCCAAAGCGGAGATCGGTCAGATGCTCATCGCTCTGGTGACCATCGTCGGGCAGGTCTACTTCGACCTGAAACTGCCCGACTATATGTCAGACATCACCACGCTGGTCGAAACGCCGGGCAGCCACATGAAGGACATTTGGATTGCCGGCGGCAAGATGCTGCTCATCTCGCTCGGATCCGCGGCGTGTGCCATCATCACCGGCTACATCGCTGCGCGCGTGGCGGCCTCGTTCACCCAGCGTCTGCGCTCGCTCGAATTCCGCAAGGTCGAGTCCTTCGGCCCGGCCGAAATGAGCAAGTTCTCCACCGCCAGCCTCATCACCCGCTCCACCAACGACGTCACGCAGGTGCAGATGTTCATCACCATGGGTCTGCAGCTCATCGTCAAATCGCCGATTATGGCAGTATGGGCCGTGTGCAAGATCGCCGGCGAAGGCTTCGAATGGACGCTTCGCCACCGGAATCGCCGTAGTGATTCTGCTGGCGGCCATCGTCATCATGATGGCCATGGTCATGCCGAAATTCAAGGCCATGCAGGCCCTGACCGACAACATCAACCTCGTGGCCCGCGAGAACCTCACCGGCCTGCGCGTGGTGCGCGCCTACAACGCCGAGGACTACCAGGAAGCCAAGTTCACCAAGGCCAACAAGGACCTCACCGACACCCAGCTGTTCACCAACCGCGTCATGGCGTTCATGATGCCGCTGATGAACACCGTCCTGAACGGCCTGATGCTCGCCGTCTACTGGATCGGTGCCTATCTGATCGACGCCGCCGGCCTGACGGACAAGCTCAACGTGTTCTCCAACATGGTCGTCTTCTCCAACTACTCCGTGCAGGTCATCATGAGCTTCCTGCTGATGAGCATGGTATTCGTGCTCTGGCCGCGCGCCGCGTGTCCGCGCAAACGCGTGCTCGAAAGTGTTCG
>ENA-OQKI01000073-OQKI01000073.1-human-gut-metagenome-genome-assembly--contig:-NODE-73-length-24061-cov-3.356898_pt1 | contig 24061 bp, 19 predicted proteins | sample MGYA00242778_ERZ504798 | MGnify/ENA primary metagenome ERZ504798 (study PRJEB26092, sample SAMD00036414) | human gut metagenome | host: Homo sapiens | study: EMG produced TPA metagenomics assembly of... | reverse complement strand
ACAGATAATGTAGATCGCCGCGATGGCAACGCCACCGGCGATAACCGCCTTCGGGGATATCGCGCGATGGGTTCTTCATCGTGCTGGCAAAGGTCGCGACCACCTCAAAGCCCATAAAGTTGAATAGGATGATTGAAAGATACGTCAGTGAGTTAGTGTCTCCCAGATCGGGGACAAAGGTCTTAAACGACATATCGTTGGCAAAGCCGTTATTGCAGGCAAACCAGATGCCGACGATTCCCACCACGGCGGTAATGAGCACCTTGATGACGGCGCCGCCATCCATGACCCAATCGGCCTCGGCCACCGGCTGCATTGCCATGACCGTGACGCCCCACACAAAGGCAAGCTCGATGGCAATTCGGACCCCAAGCGAAAATTCGATGCCCCATACCGCATTGATGACACTGGGGAACATGCAGGCGATACTTGCCACCCACAGTGGAAAGTTGACCCAATAGCACCAGGAGCAGCGCGCGCCCCAACGGTCGCCCAAGCCCAGGCGAACCCAATCGTACAGGCCGCCCTCGGAATCGAACGCCGTACCGAGCTCGGCCACCACCAGGCCATAGGGAAGCAAAAACGTAATGATGAGGAAGATCCACCAGAAGAACTGAACGTTACCCATGGCAGATGCCGGAGCAGCCGCCTCGATGGTAAAGACAACGCAGATAACCGAGAGGATGACCTCGAACAGGGAGAACTTTTTACCTGCCACGACACGCTCCCCCTACAGCAAAAAGGATGGCATCTGTACCGAAGGCGCAGCCCAAGGTAGGGTTGCAGGCCGCGTCACCGGTGCAGGTGCCATCCCAAAGAGAAGAGAGGATGCAATTGTTGGACCAACGCTCGCGGAACAGGCGCGTGTAGATAACGATACGCTGGTACATAGATACTCCGATCAAAACGGCCGCGATTGCGACCGGAATCTTTTGGCAATTGAAGACGCGTCTGACCTGGGATATTCAAGCGAACAATTGGCCTAACCCGCAATAAATCCCAGATCAGACGCGTACTCAATCAAAGAGGCGGGCACTCCGAAGTGGAGGCAACGGAGTGCCCAAAGAAAAACCCAGCCGACCAAGACATCGAATAAACCGACCATCAATGCCCCGAGATGGTCACGGTGCGATTCATCGACTGTCCGATTGATCGGCTGGGTTTCCGAGGTGCGGCAGATTGCCCTGAAAGAGGAGGGCATAGACCTTAAGGGTCATGCCCGACGATTGAAGGGCAAGGTGCCGTGCCTCGGGAAGCCAGACAATTACGCGGACGGCTCCTGCTGCGTAATGCAGTGGATGTTGCCGCCGCCGAAGACGACCTGCTCGGACTGGACGCCGACGCACTTGTAGACGCCCTCGCCCCAGACCTCGTCATAGATCTTCTGGAGCGTGTCGACGGCCAGCTGGTCGTTCTCGTCGCCGTACTGCGGGACGATGACGCCGTGGTTGGTGACCAGGTAGTTCATGTAGGACGCGATCAGCGGCTCGTCGGGGACGCGCGGCTCGGCGTTCTCGTCGGCGTCGATGGTGTCGCAGGAGGCCTGGTCCATGAACAGCGGGTTCACGGGCATGCAGAGCTTGTAGACCTTCATCTTGCGGCCCTTGGCGTCAACGGCGTTGGAGAGGGTCTCGTAGGCAGCGTGGCACTGCTCGTAGAACGGATACTCGGGATCGTCGGTCCAGATGCAGGCCATGACGCCCGGAGCGATGAACGTGGCAACGTCGTCGATATGACCGTTGGTCTCCTCGGGGTCGATGCCCTCCTTGACCCAGATGACCTTCTCGACACCCAGGTAATCCTTGAGGTGCTCGTCCATGTAGGCGCGAAGCTCCTCGCTCCAAGGCTCAAACTTCTTGTGGAACTTGGGCCAGATGGACTCGGGATCCTCTTCCTCCTCCAGAACCGCAGAGCAGGTGCGGCCCGGGGAAAGCAGGCACTGGTCGGTCACGACAAGGGTGCCCTCGCCGTCGACGGTGATGGAGCCGCCCTCGAGGATCATGTCGTCGGGACGATAGCGACGGCAGCCGGAGAGCTCAGCCATCTTGAGGGCGATCTGCTCGTCCTTGTCCCACGGAAAGTACAGGCCGTCGACGAGGCCGCCGTAGGCGTTGAAGTGCCAGTGGTTGGCGCGCTTCTCGCCCTTGCCGTTGATGACGTAGGTGGCGGCGGTGTCGCGGAACCAGGCGTCGTCGGTGGTCATCTCGATAACGGTGACGTTCTCGTCGTTCTCGAAGACGGCCTTGCAGTTGGCATAGTCGACCTGGTTGGCGCACATATAGACCGGGGTGAACTCGGAGATGGCGCGGGCGATGGCGGCATACTGCTTCTGAGCCGGCTTGGCGCCGTGGGCCCAGGTGTCGGTGCGGTGGGGCCAGCCCATCCACACGCGATCCTGCGGGGCGAACTCGGCGGGCATAAAGAAGCCGTCGGCCTTGGGGGTGGACTCGGACTCGGTGATCGTACGCATAAGATTTCCTCCAAATCGAACGATCGTTTGCCGCGGGCGGATTACCCGCAGCCTAAAACCAAGAGATAGTGGGCGCCCGTCCCCCGGCAAAGGTCGGGGCGCCCGGTGCCGGTTTTCACGGAGCCGCACCGACGAGCGGCAACGTAACCAAGTGCGTGGAGACAAACGCACGAAGGATACGAGAGAGAGGTTGGGGCGGGCGGTGGTTACCGGAGCTATCGCTCGCACCCGCCCCAGGAAATAGTGAGCAAATTTGTCGCTTTGGGCACGCCCTCGAAGAGGCTAGAGTGCCTGGAGTCGGGAGCGACAAGCCCGACGAAGCGCACGTTGGTACGCGAGGAGGGTTGGAGCCCCAGAACCGGGTGCTCTAGTTCTCCTCGGCCTCGGCGGCCTCCTCAGCGAGACGCTGAGCTGCCAGCTCGGGAGTGAGGCCCTTGTACTCGGTCTCGCGGCCCTTAGCGCTGACGACGCGGACAACCTCGCCGATGAGCAGAAGCACGATGAAGATAACGATCATCGGGAGCTTGTCGCCAATTTCAGCGGCAGAGAACGGCACCAGCGTTGCAACGATGGCCAGGATCAGCTCGATGCAAGGGATGGCCAGCATGACCTTCATCATGGCACCCTTAAACGGGAACGTGAAGATGCGCTCGCGGTCGGGGTCGTTCTTGCGAAGGTTGAGGAACGCCGGGAACATCGGGATGTAGGTCAGCAGCAGGAAGACGACGGAGGTGCCGAAGAGCATCCAGAAGACGCCGTTGGAGATGGCATCGATGGGAACGAGCTGCAGGCACAGCACCAGGGAGGCAACGACGGCGTTGACCAGGTTGGCACCGTTGGGCATGTCGTCATCAGAGATCATCGAGGCGAAGACCTTGGGCATGTTGCCGTGCTCGGCAGCGTAGCGAGCAACGGAGTTAACGCCGAAGGACCAAGCAGCCATGTTGGCGAACAGGGTGATCAGGAAGGCAATGCAGATGACCTTAAAGATCATGGAGTCGCCCACCATGGTCTGGACTGCATAAATCATGCCGTAGTCGGGGTCGATGGAATCGGCCGGCACAGCAGCGCCGATGCCAAAGCCAGCGAACAGGTAGATCACGGCGATGGACAGGCCACCGACGATGATAGCCTTGGGAATATCGCGAGCGGGATCGGCCATGTCATCGGTCATGGTGCAGATGACCTCGAAGCCCATGAAGTTAAAGATGATGATCGACAGGTAACCGAGAGCGTTGGTGTTGGTGAGCTCGGGCAGGAAGGTGGCAGCGGACATGTCGTTCGCAAAACCGTTCTCCATGGCATACCAAATGCCCAAAGCGCCAACGATAACGGCGACGGCGACCTTGATGATGGCGCCACCGTTAAGGACCCACTCGGAGTCGGCCGCCTTGGAGCGGCCCATGAGGTAGACGATCCACACAAAGGCAAGATCGATACCCATCTTGGCGATCAAGTTGAACTCAACGCCAAAGACCATGCCCAAAATGTCGGGGAACATGGTAGCCAGCGAGGCAATCCACAGCGGGTAGTTGACCCAGTAGTAATACGAGATGCGGGCGCCCCATTTGTCGCCCAGGCCATCGCGTACCCAGTCGTAAATGCCGCCCTCGCCGTCATAGGTGGTGCCGAGCTCGGCAACAACCATGCCATAAGGAAGCAGGAAGGTCAGGATCAGGAAGATCCACCAGAAGAACTGCTGGTTGCCAATGGCAGCAGCAGGAGCGGCGGCCTCGCAAACGAAGACGACGCAGATGATGGTCGAAATGACCGTCAAAAAGGAAAGCTTTTTCTTTCCGTCGCTCATGATGAGCTCCTTCGCTCAGTCTTGGACAGATCCGAGGCCCAAGGTACTAAGGCAATTGCCTGAGCCTCGGTGAGCGGGCGACAGGAGACGAGCATCCGCCGCCCGCAAACGTGCGTTTAGCAGGCTTAAGGCTTAGAGCTGCTCGAGAGCCTCGAGAGCGGCGTGAAGCTCGGCCTTGGCGGAGTACTCGACACCCTCGTCGTTGAGCGGGGTGCGCTTGCCCAGGGCAGCGAGGAGAGCACGGATGGAGTGCTTGCGGTTCTCGGCCTCGACCCAGCACAGGGAGCGCTCGGGATCGTCCATAACCTCGTCGACGACTTCCTCGTTGCGAGTGGCCGGCAGGCAGTGCATGAACTTGGAGTTGGGGCCGGCGAAGTTCATCATGTCCATGGTGACCTGATACTTGGGATAGAACACGTCCATGTAGTTCTCGCCCGAGACCTCCTCGTCGTACAGGCCATACCACACGTCGGTGTAGATGAAGTCGGCGCCCTTGATGCACTCGATGTCGTCGGAGATGACGACAGAGCCGCCGGAGACCTTGCAGTTCTCCTCGGCGATGGCCATCATCTGCTTGCCGAACTCGGCGCGCTCCTCAACGGTGCCAACGTGCAGGCCGCCGTCGGGGATCTGGTGGCCCTTGGGTCCAAACTGGACAAACTTCATGCCGACCTTGGAGGCGATGAACATGAGGGAGACGCAGACCTGGGTGGCGTCGCCGATGAAGGCCAGGGTGCAGTCCTCGATCTTCTTGCCCTCGGGGAGGTTCTCGAGCATGGTCATGAGGTCGCCCATCTCCTGCGTGGGATGGTTGAACTCGGACATGCCATTGATGACGGGCACAGCGGAGCCCTCGGCGAGGCCGACGACGTCCTTGTGACGGTCAACGCGAGCCATCATGATGTCGAGCAGCGAGCCCATAACGCGAGCGGTGTCGCCCAGGGACTCGTGACCGCCGAGCTGGATGGTGCCAGGGCCATAGAACTGAGCATGGCCGCCGAGGTCGGTCATAGCGGTCTCGAAGGAAAGACGGGTGCGGGTGGAAACCTGCTGGAAGATCATGCCAAGGCTCTGGTTGCGGAGCAGGTGCGGATAATAACCGTCAACCTTGATGGCCTTCTTCATTGCCAGGCCAAGATCCTCGATAGCCAGGATCTGCTCTTTGGTGAAGTCGTTGGTGTCGATGAAATCCTTAGGCAGCGCCATGTCGATTCCTTTCCGCCGGTCGTGCCGACTATTGCTATGAGGCGCTCGAACATCACGCCTCGTGTTGACAAGACCATCATTCACCCGTATGCAATTTTTACCTAGTTTATTCGGGATTAAAGACCGTTCACGGAGTTACACCCCCTCTAAACCAATATAAACCCGCAGGTAGCCAGCTTGCAGGGGGTTTACTATCTAGAACCGCGAACGGTATACGGCTATGCTGTATCTCGGCGCCTAATCCGCAATGGAACGAAGGGTTGAGACGTCTATATCCCACAAGGTATACAGGGCTCGGCCATAGATGAAATGAGATGGGACGGTGGCAGATGAACACCCTGATGTTCTTCTATACCCTAGCGATACTCGTGATCTGTATTGTGACGGCAGTGCTTTCGCTTGCCGCCTATGCCTCGTCTCGTCGACGCTTCTTTATCTATGGCAGCGGCGTTTTTATTTGCTATGCCATCGAGATGACCGAGATCTTCTTTTTTGAATACACGTTGCAAAACCAGAGTTTTCCAGCCAGCGACTATTACTCAATTACCATGCCTGTGTTGCGGACCCTTGTGGCGACCGCTTCACAAGCTTTTATCTGGCTCATTGCCATGGACTTGCTCGACAAACATTCAAAAAAGCAGTTTGTTATTCCCGTCGCAACGTTCTTCCTGAGCGAGCTGCTGGTCATTGTCGCTGTCCCCTACGGCCCCATGCATCAATGGCTCTACTACACGATGCGTCAGGTATTCCTTGTATTTGTGGGACTGTATATCTTTTGGACGGCGCATAAAAGCACGCAGGTCGAGCTTAAGGCGCGCGTCAACAATCAACGAAAGCACCTCATTATCGGCGCCATTCTGGTCGGGTGCATCGTTGCCGAGGATTTCTACAACATCCTTGTTGTTCCCATGAGCCTGGCACCCTCTTGGCTGCAGCTGTACCTGTCCGAGCGCAACTTTAGCGAGAACATCTTTGCGTGCTACTTTGCGATTCTGCTGATCATCTATGCCTATCACGTGCTTTCGATTCGCATGCAGGAGGCGCCCGAGGAAAAGAACGTCAGCGATCTTGATCGACACATCGAAGAGCAGATGCCCTTCTATCGCAACGCCTACAAGCTCTCCAACCGCGAAACCGAAGTCATGCGTCTGGTTGTGTTGGGCAAATCGAACCAAGAGATCGCTGACGAGCTCTTCCTTGCCGTGGGCACCGTCAAGACCCATATCCACAACATCCTGGTCAAAACTGAGCAGCAAAACCGCACGACGCTCATCCTCCACTTTTGGAAACGATAACCTACCAAAAAGGGACAGGTTTATTTTGGCAGGTTTTATCTGGGCAAATGCCAAAACCGCCGCGAGGGAGCTACTTTCCCTCGCGGCGGTTTTCTAGCAGTAAAACCAAGTGAGTAGGCTTTTGGCGGGATGCCGAGCACGCCCCAAAACACCACCGCCCTGACCTGCGGTTTTATTGAGCGTTTGGCGCGGTGTGCTCGACAAGTCCAAAAAAGTCTACTCACTTGCATCTGAGAGGCATCCGATAGACAAAAAACCGCCGCGAAAAGGGTCCGGACCCGTTCGCGGCGGCTGTTCGCGTTGGTTTTGCGACGGTTTTGCCCGCTTGTTACTCGCTGTAGCGGGTGGCGATGGCAGCTTGTACCATGCCGGCGCTCATGAGTACGTCACCAGGAAGTAGCCACCATAGGCTGCCAGGAAGATCGCACAGGTGAGGCCCACGGTGCCGCCGATGCTCATATTTCCGAATATGCTCACCAGCTCGATGATCACCTTAAGTGCCACAAAGGAGTGCGCTAGGCCCACTGCCAGCGGGAACAGGAAGAATACCGCTTGCTGCGCCATCACCGAATGGCGAATCTGGCGGTCGTCGCAGCCGATCTGTGCCAGCACACGATAGCTGCGGCTGCCATCGGCCACGTTGGAGAGTTGCTGGATCGACAGAATCGCCGCGCATGCAACGACCAATACAAAGCCGATGTAGATGGCTAGGTAGCTAATAAGACCGTTCATTTGCGCTGCTTGCGTGTACATCTCGGAGCGTGTGATGAAGGTTCCCCACGACCCCGGCTTCTTGCCGTCAACGAGCAGATCGTCGAGCAGAGTGTATTTAATGCTCTCGTCTGCCTCGGTCGTATCCATCCCCTGTTTGTAGTTAACGAGCAGGCTACTGGAATACGGCTGCAGATTAAGTTGGGACAACAGCTCGTCGGCAACGACGACGGTACCCGGATTACTGCCCATCGCCGAGTTGGCGATGGCCGCCGTATCTTCGTCCGACTTATCGGTTGCGGGCTTGAGCGTATGCCCGCCCAAGGTAAGGGCATGGCCGCCAGCCATATACTTGGTGTACAGCTCGACCAGCTCGCCGCCCATATCACACGTGAGCAGATACTGGTCGCGGCCAATGCTCACCGGCTCCTCGCCCATCATCTGACGCAGTTTGTTGTACTGGCTCGCCGGCGTCACAAACAGACCCATCGTATCGGCATTGCTACCCCCGAACGCCTTGGGAAGCTTTTCGCCCATGGTCTTGCACATCTCACTTGGGGTCACCGAAGGATTCGAGCTGCCAAACGGGTAACTCAGATACGAATCGATCTGCACATGCTCACCGGCAACATCGGCGATATCGACCTTCTTGCCGGTCTCGTCGTTGTTGTCCGCCGAACTGTCCCTGCCGTGCCATGCGGGGTACAAATCGACCGTTGTATCGGCCGGCACCATGCGATCGGCTTCATCAGACGGATTGACGTACTCTTTGTAGTAGTCGAGCGTATCGGGCGTGTAATAGACATACGTCTGTGACACGTCAACAGGGTTATAGCGCTCCAGGTTTTCGTTCATCACATTGGCAATCGACATACCGCACGTCACCGAGGTGATGGCCAAAAACAGGAGCATCGCGATGACGCCCATCGAAAAGCACACCGTGTTGACCTTGGCCGCAAGCTGGCGCACGGTAAACATGTTGAGGCCGCGCCAATACACGCCGCGCAGGCTCTGCAGCAGCTTGATGAGCATGCCCGAGAGTCCCCAGAACAGGGCAAAGGTGCCCACGGTAACCATAGCGGTCGTAATGCCAAACTGGTTCATGGCCTCTTGCAGCTTGCTGTCCGTCGCGGTTAGCGGGAACCCATCACGTAGCAGACGGTAATAGGCCACGCCCACCAGCACCGCGCCCACGACAAAGATGGCAATCGCTATCCAGGGGTTGCGTGTCTTGATGCTCTCGTTGCGACGCTCGGCACCCATAAGCTCGATGAGTTTGGTGCGACGCACGGCGCGAAGGTTCAGCAGTAGCGTGAGCACAAACATTACGAGCATGCAGGCAAGGGTCAGATTGAACGCATGCACCGAGAAAAAGAAGTGGAAATTGGCGATCTGTGTCTTAAAAAGCGAGGCCGTAAAGAACGTCATGAGCTGGGAGAGTCCCACACCCAGCACAATGCCGGCGACAAAGGCCACGACCGAGACAATCACCGTCTCGAGCGCCATGATCGTGGCGACGCGTCCGCGCCCCATGCCGAGCACCTGATACAGGCCAAACTCCTTCTTGCGGCGTTTCATGATGAAGTTATTGGCATACACCATCAAAAAGGCCATGACACCGGCCAAAAAGTACGTCAGGTCGCCGAGCATGCTGCCCATAACCTGCGCCAAGCCCTCTTCATCGATTCCGGCAATGTCGACCTGCATCGAGACGGTATTGAAGGCATAGAAGACCGTGACGCCCAGGGTGAGCGTCAAAAGGTAGACGAGGTAGTCGCGGCCGGCGCGGCGGACGTTACCCCAAGCGAGTTTACAGAGCATCGGAGCCCTCACCGCCCATCATGGCAACGACCTCCATAATGCGGTCGAAGAACTCTCGGCGATCGGTGTCGCCGCGGCGCAGCTCGGTGAAGATCTTGCCGTCGCGAATAAACAGCACACGGCTCGTGTAGCTGGCGGCAAAGCTGTCGTGCGTGACCATGAGCACGGTGGCGCGTAGACGGCGGTTAAGAGCCTCCAGGCTCTCGAGCAGCAAACGGGCGCTCTTGGAATCGAGGGCGCCGGTGGGCTCGTCGGCCATAATCATAGTGGGGTCGGTGACGAGCGCGCGAGCCGCGGCAACGCGCTGCTGCTGACCGCCGGACATCTGGTAGGGATACTTGTCGAGCACCTGACTGATGGACAGACGCGCGGCCACGTCCTGCACGCGGGTCGAGATTTCGGCCGAATTCACACGGGCGATGGTGAGCGGCAGGGCTATGTTCTCGCGTGCCGTGAGCGTATCGAGCAGGTTGGAATCCTGGAAGATAAAGCCGAGCTCCTCGCGGCGGAACTGCGAGAGCTTGGCCTGCTTCATGCGCGTCACGTCCTGCCCGTTGATGCGGATGGTGCCGCTCGTGGCGCTATCGATGGTCGAGACGCAGTTGAGCAACGTCGACTTGCCCGAGCCCGAGGCGCCCATGATGCCAACGAATTCGCCGCGGTTGACGGTAAAGCTGACGTCGTTGAGCGCGCGGGTCACGTTGCCCAGCGCTCCATATACCTTTTCGAGATGCGCGACCTCCAGTACCGGGGTCGCCATGTGCGTGGTTTGCATACCGAGTCCTTTCTTGCGATTAGTCTACGGCATCTATAGTCGCAAGAAGCCGAGTCGGCTACCATCGATATGGCTTACGCTTGCCTTACCGTTGTGTAAGGTACGGGTAGCTAGCCTGTCACTTGTTGATGTTGAGAGAGGACTCCTGTTGAAAACTGTTCATGTTGCCGCTGGGATCATTCGCAAGGAAGGATCCGACGAGCTGCTTGCCGTGCAGCGCGGCTACGGCGACATGCAGGGACTTTGGGAATTCCCAGGCGGCAAGCTCATGCGCGGCGAGACGCCCGAAGACGCCGTGCGCCGCGAGCTCATGGAAGAGCTGCAGGTGAAGGTCACCAACCTGCGTGACTTCTACACCGTTGAGTACGACTACCCCGATTTCCATCTCTCCATGGAGTGCTACTACTGCTCGCTCGCCGATGAATCCGATGAGCCCCAGAAGCACGACCGCCAGCTCGATATCCGCTGGATTCCGCGCACCTCGCTTGCCACGGTGGAATGGATGCCCGCCGACAAAGGGCTTATCGATGCTCTGATTGAGTTGAAGGAAGACCGGCTTGAGGCCAATGGCGCTGCCAACGACGCCGAGGCCGCCACGACCGAACACCCCGCCGCCAAACCAAAGCGCGCACCTAAGCGCCGCAGCAAAAAGCGTCCCAAGCCCGGTCTGCTCGACGGCATCGATACCTCGGACCTCTCCGCTGACGAGCGCGAACTGGTCCGCCGTCGCGCTGCCATCAAAAAGTCCATGAAGGGCAACAAGCGCGCCAACACCAAGCCCGAGCTGCTCGTTCGCCAGCGCCTGCGCGCCGCGGGCCTTACGGGCTATCGCTTGGAATGGAAGGTTCCCGGCAAGCCCGACATCGCCTTCCCCGGCCGCAAGATCGCCATCTTTGTCAATGGTTGCTTTTGGCATCGCTGCCCTAAGTGCAATCCGAGCCAGCCAAAGCGCAATGTTGAGTTTTGGGAGGCAAAGTTCCGTCGCAACGTCGAGCGCGACCGCGCTGCCGTGGCTGCACTCACTCAAATGGGCTGGACGCCCATAACCATCTGGGAATGCGAGCTCAAAAAAGACCGCATCGACGCCACGATGGAAAGGGTCATCGAGCAGGTGCGCGCCGCAGAGTCGCAGCGCTAACAGCGAGCATTCACACGCTCCGCACGTCCGCGCCACATCCACGTCACAAACCTTAGAAAGCCCTTAAGCTCAAAACCTTTCAAGAGTGTTACTCGATACCTCTGACCTGCAGTTTCATCGTAACACCAAACCAGGTTAAGCCTTTCTTTAGCGCTTCTTTGCGGCAGCCGCGTCATAATACAGCCAACGCACGGGACCTAGCAGCACACCCCGTGCGCAACCTTTTGGTGGACATCGAGGAGGCCGCATAAGCATGCATTCTTCCAATGACGCAGCACAGCAGCCATCCCTAACACATGCAAACCTTTTCTCCTTCCCCCCGACACAGAGAAACGGCCTCCTCGACTCCCCAACCTCACAGCAAAAGCGCTCAGCCGATCAGAGCCTCAACCTGCGAGCATCCTTCGAAAAGCTCCAAGCATCCCTAGACAAGGCGTTCCCCGAACAGGCAAGAGCAATCTAAGCCCATCGCGCTTTATACTGATGTCGTGCGAAACATGGATCACATAGAATTGCACCGCGGAGGACGCGAGGAAGCGTTTCCCGAGACCGCCGAAGACTGGCCCTATATTGCCGAACGCGCAGAATTCGCTCGCTATCCGGGCAATTCCGTCCCCTGGCACTGGCATTCCGAAGTTGAGCTTTTCTACATGGAGCAGGGAGCGATTGACTATCGAACGCACGCGGCTCATGAGCACGTACGCTTTGAGGAAGGGTCCGCCGGCTTTATCAACGGCGGCGTTTTGCACAGCACGCTGCAATCACCCAATTCGGCGCCAGCCATTCAAATGCTGCATATCTTTCAGCCGTCGATGCTCGGCGATCCCGCGGGACGTCTCCAAAAGCGCTACATCAACCCATTGCTTCAATGTCGAGGCGTCGATGTGCTCAAATGGTCGCCCACCAATCCCGACGATATGCCCTTTATCGATTTGCTGAAGAGCTCCTTTAGCCACGACCTTCAACAGCCGCAGAACGAGATGGCGCTTCGAAATAGTTTGTCAGAGCTCTGGATTCAGATTAACGCCAAGGCCGAACCGCTCTTTTCTTCCGACGGCGCCTCTTGGATGACCAGCCGCGACGTACAGTTCAAGGCAATCCTGGACTTTATCCGCGCAAACTATGCAGCCGCTATAGATGTGCCCCAGATGGCATCTGCAGCCGGCGTAAGCGAAAGAGAGTGTTACCGCATTATCGAAACTTGTGCAGGAACGACCCCGGCGGCATATCTACGCGCATACCGCATAAACCGTGCTTGCGAACTTTTGGCACACACCACGCGAACGGTACAGACAGTCGCGCGCCAATGCGGCTTTGCGACAGCAAGCCATCTTGGCCAGGTATTTAAAGAACAAATGGGATGCACTCCTTCGAGCTATCGAGCAGCGAGGCAGAATCTCGATAGCACCAGGCAGAAATCCCGCTAGCCCTTCTTCTGTCACTGCATCAAACTTGCAGGCAAACAACAGAGAGGAGCAATCATATGAAGCACTTTGACCATATCGTATTTGACGTTGATGGGACATTGGCAGATACAGAAGAAAGCGTGCTGTCATCGCTTGGCCAGATTATCCAAGAAGAAACCGGCAAAACGCTCCCCCGACACGAGCTTGACTTTGCCCTCGGCATACCCGGCAAGGATGCCCTTGAGAAACTTGGGATCTACTCGCAGGCAACGTTGGATCGCTGGTGCCAAGTTGCCGCCAACTTTAAAAGCACCATCAGCGTGTTTCCAGGTTTGCTTGAAGCCATCGCAAAACTCGCCGATAGCGGCTGCAAACTTGGCATCGTCTCCTCACGTGCGCGCGACGAATACGCAGAAGAAATTGCGCCCCTTGGCTTCGATAAGTATTTTGAGCACATCATCCTTGTCGAAGACACAACCGAACATAAACCCGCACCCGCTCCCATGCTCGAATATCTCCGGCGTACGGGCGCGAATCCTGGCAACGTCGTCTACGCTGGCGACACCGTCTACGACGAACAATGCGCAACTTCAGCAGGGGTCAGTTTTGCCCGAGCAGCATGGGGATCACACCAAGATATCCCAAACGCCACCTACAACCTCAAAACCCCCAACGACCTACTAACCCTAACAACCAAATAACCCACGCGTCCCACCCTTTCAGCCCCAACACCACAAGGGCGATTGAGCAGAACGGCTTGGGCGGGTCCCCGTACTTAGTTTCCAAAATCATTCCGCAGCGCGAAGGCTTCTTATTATTTTCAGACCTAACGCCACAAGGGCGACGACCTCGAGTAGGTCAACCTGGGAGGGACGAGGGCTTAGTTCTCCAATCTTTCCGCAGGGGGCAAAAAGCCTCGCCGCACGAAGTGCGCAGCGAGGCTTTTTGCATGCCCGAGGACGATTGGGGAACTAAGCCCTCATCCCTCCCCGGGATCTATTTTGAGTCGGAGTACCCTTGCTGTTACTCTGCTTTGCCCACAGAGTTGAGGTTGGTCATACGGATCTTAACCAGTTCGGTGATCTCACGCATGCCCTCCTTGGCCGGCTTCTTGGGATCGAAGCAGGCAGGGTTCTCGGCCATGTAGGCCATGAAGCCCTTGGTATAGGCCTGACGCAGCTCGGTGGCGTAGTTGACCTTGCAGATACCGTTCTTCACAGCCTCGGCAACCTGCTCATCGGGCACACCAGAGGTGCCGTGCAGAACCAGCGGTACGTCGACGGCGTCGCGGATGGCCTTGACCACGGACTGCTCGATGTGAGGATCGCTCGTATACACGCCGTGGCTGGTGCCAACGCCAATTGCGAGGGAGGTGCAGCCGGTACGCTCGACGAACTCCTTGGCCTCGGCCGGATCGGTGTAGGGGCTCTCGCCCTCAACCGCGGGACCGTCGTCCTCCTTGCCGCCAACCTTACCGAGCTCAGCCTCGACGGGCACGCCCATGGCGCGGCCAGCATCGGCGACGGACTTGGTCAGAGCGATGTTGTCCTCGAAAGACTCGTGCGAACCGTCGATCATAACGGAGGTGTAGCCCGTGCGGAAAGCCTGCATGCAGCGGTCATAGCCATCGCCGTGATCGAGGTGCAGAGCGACGGGCACGGAAGCGCGCTCGGCAGCGGCCTTGACCATGCCGTAGAAGTAATCCAGGCCAGCGGTCTTGATGGTGCCCGGGGTGGTCTGCATGATGACGGGGGTACTTGGTCTCCTCGGCAGCAGCCAGAACGGCCATAACGAACTCGAGGTTCTCGACGTTGAACGCGCCAACGGCGTAGTGGCCGGCCTGGGCGTCCTTGAGCATCTTTTCGGTGGTAACAAGTGCCATGAGCGTTTGCTCCTCTCCATCGCCCGCATCTGGACATCGGGCGTACGTGTCCGCAAGGCGTTTTACCTTGCGTTTTGCTGCGTTCATTGTATGAAATTCAGCGGGTATGCATGTGCGAGATATTGTCATCGCGCGAGGTCCAACCTTCATTTTTGAAAAGCAAACGGAAGGGGTCGAACCCGAGCGTGCGTGTTCGAAATTGAGTTTTGAGCCTTGATCATCTTTCTTTTATAGAAAAAGTAAGTAATCGAAAGGTGTTTTCTTACTCAAAAAGAAAATGAACGAAAATAGACTCAACACAATTCCTACAAATTTAGCCGAGAATGGAGCAGATATGGCCCACGCAACAACCCGAGCTTTCGCCGACGAGCGTCGTTCCGCCATCATGGAGATGCTCGAACATAACGCCTCTGTGCAGGTGGCAGAAATCGCCCAGACCTTTGGCGTATCCTCCGTCACCGCCCGCGCCGACCTGGACGCGCTAGCCGAGTCCGGCAAGTTGCGCCGCACGCACGGCGGCGCCGTGTCGCTCCAGAAGCGACTGACCGTATCCACCCAGGATCGCCGTATCAACGTCAATGTCGCCGCCAAGCAGGCCATCGCGCAAAGCGCCATCGAACTCGTCAGCGACGGTGACACCCTGCTCGTCGACTCGGGCACCACCGCGCTCGAATTTGTCCGCCTGCTCGACCAGCGCGACGGCATCACCGTCATCACGGCCGACATCACCATCGCCGATTATATCGACGAGAGCATGCCCTCGGTCGATGTCGTCATGCTGGGCGGAGCACTGCGCAAAGGTCATCGTTATTTGTACGGTCCGCTCACCATGCAGGCGCTCCAAATAATCCATGCCGATCTGGCCGTCATGTGCCCCGGCGCTTTTGTCCCCCGTTGCGGCTTTACGACCGACTTTCCCCAGATGGCCGAGACCAAAACGGCTATGATCGCCGCGGCCCATCAAAGCGTCGCCCTCATGGACGCCAGCAAGGTTAGCGGACGCGGCATGTACCGCTTTGCAGAGCTGACCGATGTCGACACCATCGTGATGGACCGTGACCCCGATGGCGCCGTCGCCACCTCAATCGCCGAAGTCACCGACAGCGCACGTCCAGCCCTCGTCATCGCCGGCGCTTAAACAAAACCACCACAAAGGTGCCTGTCCCCTTTGTGGTGGTTGTGATGGTTGAGCATCAGAAGTGAATGTGTCGCTACTTGGACAGCTCGTCGGCGAGAGCCTCGATCTGAGCGCGCGAGGCGTCGTTGAGCGAGCCCAGCACGGTCACCTTGTTCTGCGTCAGGGTGATGTCCTTCATGCCCTCGAGCTCCTTGGTCATAACCTTGGCAGCTGCAGGCGCCCAAGAGCCGGCCTCGACGAGCGCCACCGTACGGTTCTGATAGGCGTGCTCGGCAAGCGTGTGGATAAAGGTGCTCATGAACGGGAAGATCTCGCCCTGATAGGTGATGGAGGCGAGCACCAGACGGTCATAGCGGAACGCATCCTCAACGGCCTCGGCCATGTCGTCGCGAGCCAGGTCAAAGACGGAAACCTTCTGGCCGCGAGCCTCGAGCGCAGTTGCAAGCTCCTCAACGGCAGCCTTCAGATGGCCATACACGCTCGCATAGGCGATCGTGATGCCCTCGTCCTCGGGCTGATAGCTCGACCAGGTGTTGTAGGTGTCGAGGTAGTAGCCCAGGTTCTCGGTCAGCACGGGGCCGTGGAGCGGGCAGATGATCTGGATGTCCAGGTCGGCGGCCTTCTTGAGGACGGCCTGCACGAACTTGCCGAACTTACCGACGATGCCAAAGTAGTAGCGGCGAGCCTCGCAAGCCCAGCCCTCGGGATCCTCGATGTCGTTGGCGCCAAACTTGCCAAAGCCGTCGGCACTAAAGAGCACCTTGTCGGTGGACTCGTAGGAGAAAATCACCTCGGGCCAGTGAACGTTGGGGGCGCCGACAAACGTCAGGCTGTGGCCGCCCAGGTCGAGCACGTCGCCCTCTTTGACGACCATCTTGCGCTCGGGATAATCGGTGCCAAAGTAGTTGACCATCATGCGGAAGGCGCCCATGCTGGCCACAATCTGTGCCTGGGGATAGCGCTCCATAAAGGCGGCGATGCCGGCGGAGTGATCGGGCTCCATGTGATGGATGACCAGGTAGTCGGGCGTGCGGCCGTCGAGCACGGCCTCGAGGTTGCCGAGCCACTCGTCGACAAAACCGCCATCGACCGAATCGGCGACAGCGATCTTCTCGCCCAAGATAACGTAGCTGTTGTATGCCATACCGTTCTCGGACACATCGTACTGGCCCTCGAACAGGTCAATGTCGTGATCGTCAACGCCAATGTAGCGGATATCCTTGGTGATCTCCATCAGGCAAAGCCTCCTAGATAGACAAATGAACCCGTCTATCATAGCACTCGCCCGCATCCCAACAGCTATCTGCCGGCATCCTTACCGATTGTTATTGAAATGCGATAAATCGCCGTTTACCAGCACAAACTATGAGCGCGGTATCGCCGTGCTATGTCGAATGATGAGCTGGCCGGGAATACGAATGGCAACGGTTTTGCCCACCGTACCCGCCTCGGGAACCGCATGCTCAAACACCTCGCGTCCGCGCTGATGCAGATCGAATCGCACGGTCGTGAGCTCGTTGTGCGCGACAAAGTCGTCGAGCGAATCGTCGACGCCCACCACGCTCACGTCCTCGGGCACGCGCAAACCGCTATCACGCAGCGCGGCAATCGCGCCATTTGCCATCTGATCGTTTGCCGCATAGATCGCCGTCATGGTGCGGTCGTGCTCGGCCAGGTACCTGCCGGCTTCGTAACCGCTGTTGGCAGACCAGTCGCCTTCGAGCGGCTCTGCCGGCTCGATGTGTTTACGCTCGAGTGCATCTTGCCAACCGGCGCGACGAAATTGCTCGTCGACTGAGAACGACGGGCCGCCAATATAGCGAATCTGCTCGTGCCCCAGCTCAAACAGGTGATCCATAAGCAATAGCGAGCAGCCGTAATGATCAGAGTCAACTGTGGTCACGCGCGGATGCGCGTACATGGTAACGATGACCGTGCCAATGCCCGGCAGTGGATCAAACGTCTCAAAATCGGGCGCCATGCGACTCATGCCGATAATGATGCCGTCCACGGGCAGCGCGGCCATACGACGCGTGGCCTCGGCAAGCGAAAACTCCTCGGTCTTGGACATCTCGACCAGCGTAATGGCGCAATTATGCTCGCGAGCAGCGCTGGCGATGCCGTCGATCATCGTCAGGTTGCCGAACTTGGTGACATCGTTGACGCACAGGCCGACCGAATGGTAACGGCCGTCGCGCAGCGAGCGACCGGCATAGCTCGGACGAAAGCCAAGCTCTTGCATCGCGGCCTGCACGCGCTGGCGCGTCTGCTCGTTGACGTTAGGCAAGCCGTTGGCAACGCGCGAAACCGTCTGCTGCGAAACGCCAGCAGCGCGAGCGACGTCGGCCATGGAGACCGGACGCGTACCTGTATCGTTGGACGGGCGCCTTGCCACAGGATCACCTTCACCCTTGCGAGATCTGAATAGCGTGAATGCCTGCCCGGGCAGAAATACGCCCCGCGCCGAGGCCCGCTATCGTCGGACGCATGTTAACGTACTCTACTTTTTCTATCTGCATCTTTTCTGCTTTATAAGTCCATACGGCAGTACCGTTCACGGCTGTATTTCTACCGATTACCAGATTCTCAAAAAGTGACAAGCGATGTGTTATGAGTACGTTAACATAGCCCGTAACGTGCGGTATCGTGAACACCTGGTTCATGCCGCTTCAAGTTGTTAACGTACTCATAACGACGCAAAACTCACCCGTGCGCGCCAAGGAAAGGACTCCCATGACCACCCCCGACGAAAAGACATTCGCCACGCTCACCAAGCTGTTTGAGGAGGAGTTTGGCCCCATCGGCGATCGCCAGGTGCTCTATGTGCACGCGCCCGGCCGTTCCGAGATCAGCGGCAACCACACCGACCACGAGGGTGGCCACGTTATCGCCGGCTCGCTCGATGTCGCCGTCGATGGCATCGCCGTGGCAACCGATTCCAACAAGGTCCGCGTTGCCGACGAGGGCTATCCCACGTTTGAGATTGCGCTCGACACGCTAGACGTTCAGGAGTCCGAGAAGGGCACGTCCGCAAGCCTCGTCCGCGGCATGGCCCACGAAATCGCTGCTCTGGGTGTTGAGCCCCAGGGCTTCGACTTCGCCTTCACCTGCTCCGTTCCCTCGGGCGCGGCCTTTCCAGCTCCGCTGCCGTCGAGGCCGCATACGGTCGTGCCATGGAAACCCTCTGGGGCGCGCCCACCATTGAGCCCGTCGCGCTTGCGCAGATGAGCCAGCGCACCGAGAACAACTACTACGGCAAGCCCTGCGGTCTGATGGACCAGGCCGCTGTGTGCCTGGGCGGCCTCGCCTACATGGACTTTGAGGATCAGGCTCAGCCTAAGACCCAGAAGCTCGAGCTCAACTTTGAGGATCACGGCTACGCGCTCGTGCTCGTTAAGGTCGGCGCCGACCACGTGGCCGCCACCGATGACTACGCCGCCGTTCCACGCGAAATGCAAGACGTCGCCGCCGAGTTTGGCAAGGAACGCCTGTGCGAGGTCGATGTTGCCGACTTTGACGCCAAGCTCCCCGAGCTGCGCGCCAAGCTGGGCGACCGCGCCTGTCTGCGCGCCGTTCACTACTGGTACGAAAACGGCCTGGTCGACAAGCGCTGGGCTGCCCTGAACGCCGGCGACATCGATCAGTTCCTGGTCCTGACGCGCGAGTCCGGCGCCAGCTCTGCCATGTACCTGCAGAATGTCGTTGCTAAGCTGGGCTCCGAGCAGCCCTCGATGTATGCCCTGGCACTGGCCGAGCACGTGCTCGACGGCCGAGGCGCCGTCCGTATCCACGGTGGCGGCTTTGGTGGCACCATCCAGGCCTTCGTGCCGCTCGACCTGGTCGACACCTTCATCGCCAAGATGAACGGCTGGCTGGGCGAGGGCTCTGCCCGCCACTACGCAATTTCTGACAAGGGGGCCTACGCGGCATGGCTGTAATGACTGACGTGCGCGAGGCCGCGCAGAACCTGATCGAGTACGCCATCCACCGATCGATGATCGGCCAGGACGATCGCATCTGGGCGTATAACACCATTCTCGAGTGCATCGGTGCTACGGGCCCGGCGCTCGACATGGCCTGGGCGCTCCAGGTCGAGAAACTCTCGCTCTTGCACCCCGATACCCTGCCCAACTTTGACCTTGAAGGCACACTTGCCGCGCTTGCCGAGGCGGCTGTTGCCAACGGCGCCGCCGAGGACACGGCATCGGGCCGCGACCGCATCGCCATGCGCATCATGGGCGCGCTCATGCCGAGGCCTTCGGTTGTAAACGAGGAGTTCAACGGCCGCATGGGCGTCAACGAGCCCCGCGCCGCGACCGACTGGTTCTACGGCCTGTGCTGCGACGCCGGCTACGTGCGCCGTGCCGCCATCGCGCGCAACATCAAATGGAGCACCCCCACCAACTGGGGCGATCTTGAAATCACCATCAACCTGTCCAAACCCGAGAAGGACCCGCGCGATATCGCCGCGGCAGGTGCAGCCAAGAACATGGGCGAGAAGTATCCCGCCTGCCAGCTCTGCATCGAGAACGAGGGTTACCCCGGACGCTCCGCCGCGGCTGACGGCGGCGCTCATCCCGCCCGCCAGAATCTGCGCGTTATCCCCATCCAGCTCGACGGCGAGCGTTGGGGCTTCCAGTACAGCCCGTACGCGTACTTTAACGAGCACTGCATTGCCATGAGCTCCGAGCATCGTCCGATGCACGTCGACCGCAAGGGGCTGACCTGCCTGCTCGATTTTGTGGACCTGTTCCCGCACTACTTTATCGGCTCCAACGCCGACCTGCCCATCGTGGGCGGCTCGATTCTGTCGCACGACCACTTCCAGGGCGGCGCGCACGAGTTCCCCATGATGCATGCCACCGAAGTCTCGCAGTTTAGCGTGCCCGACTTTGACCAGGTCAGCGGTACCGTGTTGCAGTGGCCGCTTTCGGTGCTGCGACTGCGCTCGCACGACCGCGCCCAGTTGCTCGACGCTGCCGAGAAGATTATCCTCGCCTGGCGCGAGTGGACCGATGAGTCTGTGGGCGTTATCGCGCACACGGCCGACGGCGTAGCGCACAACACCGTGACGCCCGTCATCCGCCGCGTCGACTTCCGCGGCAATGCCGGTGGCGAGATTTACGAGGCCTACCTGGCACTTCGCTGCAACATCACGACCGACGAGCATCCGCTGGGCGTTTTCCACCCGCATGCCGAGTATCACCATATTAAAAAGGAGAACATCGGCCTGATCGAGGTCATGGGCTTGGCCATTTTGCCGCCGCGCCTGGTTCCCGAGCTCGGCGCTGTCCGTGAGCACCTGTTGGCGGCCAAGACCGATGCCAGCTACGACCTTGCCGGTGCGCTCGAGGGCGACGACCTTTGCCGCAGCCACGCCGCATGGGCCGAGGACGTCTTTGCCCGCCGCGCCGACGAGCTTACGGCGGACAACGCCATCGACATCCTGCACGAGGAGGTCGGCGTGGTGTTTGGCCACGTGCTCGACAACGCCGGCGTCTTTAAGTGGGACGAAGCCGGCCGCGCCGCCCAACAGCGCTTTATCGACTCACTGTAATGATCCCTTGGGGACGGAGGAAAACGGATCACTTCGTCTTCAAGACAACGGCGCCCGCCGGCAACATCGCCGGCGGGCGCCGTTTTTTGAGTGTAGTCATTGGGGTCATTCTTAAGGGGCGTTCTTAAACGACTAGTCATTAAAGAGCGTCCCCAATGACTACTTGCGACCAAGGCAACGCCGGTGTCTTGGCAACGACAGCGAAAACGCCCCTAAGCGAGCAAGGTGACGTGAAAGAGGAGGGCATTGACCTTTTGGTCATGCCCGACGATTGAACGTCAGATTGCCGCTTAGGGGCGTTTGCAGCGTCGAGCCGTTACGCGGTTTGGTAAAACCGCGTAACCCTACAGTTCAGTCACGACAACGCTGTTGTAGATCTCGTCCCAGCGGTCCATGACCAGGTGGCCAGTCTTGGGATCCATGGCGTTGAGCTTGCCGCAGGTATTGGCGGTCTTGAGCACCGTGATGTCGTCGGCACCAGCAGCAATGGCATGCGCAAAGCCGGCGATGGTCGAGTCGCCGGAACCCGTCGCGTTCACAGCCGCAATCGCGGGCGTCTTGGCGCGGAACGCGCGACCCTCATGGAAGCCCACCGAGCCGGCAGCGCCCATCGAAACGACAACCCAGGGGATACCGGCAAAGCGGCCGTCGGCGGCAAGAGCCTCGCGCAGGGCATCGACATCGTCGGTCGTAAAGGACGTACCCAGCAGGCCGTTAATCTCGGTCAGGTTGGGCTTTACGAGCTCGGGCTTAGCGTTAGACTCCAGCGCGGCCTCCAGCGATGCACCCGAGGTGTCGAGCAGCACCTTAGCGCCCGCCTCCTCGGCGATCTTGACGAGCTCGGCATAGTAGCCGGCATCGACGCCACGCGGCAGCGAGCCCGAAAGCGTCACAACGTCCGCCTTCGCTGCAAGCTCGGCGAACTTGGCCGTAAAGGCCTCGAGCTCGGCCGGGGCGATCTGCGGGCCGCTCTCCAGCAGCTCGGTCTGATTACCCTCGTGCAGAATATTCAGGCAAATGCGCGTCTCACCGGCGATGGGCACAAAGTCATTCTTGACGCCATCGGCATCCATGAGCTCGGCCATATAGGCACCCATGTGGCCGCCAAGCAGGCCGGTCGCGAGCACGTCGTCACCCAGCTGCAACAGCACACGGCTCACGTTGAGGCCCTTGCCACCAGCGGTCTTTTCGGGCATCACGCGGTTAACATCGTCGATGATCAGCTTGTCGAGCTGATAGCGCGTATCAATCGACGGGTTCATGGTAACGGTCAGAATCATGTTGGACTCCTGTTTAGAAAACCGGCCCGCGCCCCTCACAGAAACGCGAGCCGTCAATTAAAAAGCTGCAGAATGCCGGGTACCGCCAAAACGACGCACACGAGCTCAGCAAGCAAAAGTTTTATCAGAGTAGCTCGCCCGCCAGATGGCTTCGCAGCGTCGACTGGTCTGGCGTTCGGTAGAACGCCGGAACCTCCTTAGTCGTGGTATTCGCCGCGGTCCCACTTCTCCAGGAACTCGTCAAAGAAGTGCGGGTCGGCCTGAGCCTCGGCGTCGGCCTTATTGCAGGCATCGATCTTGGCGATCAAGGCATCGTGCTCGGGAGTCTTGTCGTAGGGCTCCTCCAGGAAGGCAAGCATGATGTCGGCCATCAGGAACTCGCCGGTGATCTTGCCGCCAAAGCCCACGATGTTGGCGTTGAGCTCGCGACGGGCATACAGGGCAGAGGTCATGTCGCGAACCAGGGCGCAGCGGGCGCCGGGAACCTTGTTGACGGCGTTGGTGATGCCGATGCCGGTGCCGCACAGGGCCACGCCAAAGTCAGCCTTGCCGCTGGCAACAGCCTCGCCCACGGCCTTGCCGTAGATGGGGTAGTGCGTACGGGTGTGGCTGTAGGTGCCGCAGTCGAGCACCTTGTAGCCAGCCTGCTCCAGGCGGTCGGCCAGATAGATCTTCTCGTCCGTAACGATATGGTCGCAACCGATTGCGATGGTCTTCTTCATCAGAACGTCCTTTCGTCTGAATTCACAAGTTGAGGTAGAAGTTCGAGTTCTCGGTGGCTCTCGTTAGGCCATCTTGTTGAGCATGTCGACACGGATCTGGTGACGGCCGCCAGCATACTGGGCGCGCAGGAACTCGCGGGCGATCTTCTTTGCGACCTCGGTGCCCACAACGCCCGGGCCCATGGTGACCATGCGCGAGCCGTTGTGCTCGCGGGTCATGTAAGCGGAACGCTCGTCGGAAATGTTGGCGACGACCATGCCCTTGATCTTGACGGCGGCCATATAGGAGCCGACACCGTACTTATCGAATGCGAAGCCCTGGGAATCCTTGTGCTCCAGCAGGTCCTTGGCAACGGCGGTCGCGGAATCGACAAAGTCCGCGGCAGGGGTCTCGGAATAGTCGACGACCTCGTGACCGTCGGCGATGAGCATCTCCTTGATGGACTCCTTCATCGACATACCGTCGGCATCGGAAGCGATTACAACTCTCATGACATCCTCCTTGAGAGATACGCAGGTGCGTAGTTTCTGTTTGGAAGTGTTGAATCGCGTTCAGGTCCGGGCATCTGAATGTGCGGTTCTTCACTGTTCATGTTTATTTGAACACATTCGAACAGTAACTGCAACAACTATTTGTTTATCTTTGTTCTTTTTTGAACAAATATCGTTCACGGATGATTGCTGACCGTTTGAGCCGGGCGCGGACGTAGCGACCATGTGTTCAACAAATCAGAACCACCCTTAAAAAGGGTGGTTTGCTCTTAGGGTATAACCCACGGGCCCCGGGCTCGCGTCTAAAGGCGCGGGCCCGGACTTCGTCCAGGCCTAGTGCATCTTGACCCGTGGCGCGCCG
>ENA-OQKI01000072-OQKI01000072.1-human-gut-metagenome-genome-assembly--contig:-NODE-72-length-24131-cov-2.612148_pt1 | contig 24131 bp, 17 predicted proteins | sample MGYA00242778_ERZ504798 | MGnify/ENA primary metagenome ERZ504798 (study PRJEB26092, sample SAMD00036414) | human gut metagenome | host: Homo sapiens | study: EMG produced TPA metagenomics assembly of... | reverse complement strand
TCATCAACACGCGGGCCTCTTGTAGCGCGAGGCGCCCCGGGTTCCCTATCAACAAAAGCATCGGGCTCAATCGTCATGCGCCGATCGGAATCAACCGTTCCCTCACCCGCGCGCCCGTTGCCGCACAAACTGTGCGCAGCGATGACCTCGGTCGCCCCCGCGCGAAACAGCCCTTCGATATCCGACGGGTCGAGCGTCTCGATCAACACGACGACGCGACTCACACGGCCCTCGCCCGTCAGGCGCGCAACGGTCTTCCGCACGTCTTCGGTATCGAACAGAGATGCCGCGATGATTGCGGCACCGCGGCGCGACGGAAACGCCCGCGCCATGGATACCAACCCGTCCAGGTCGCCCACGCGAAGCACCTGCGCGCCCACATCGCGACCCTCGACTTCCTGCTGTAGCAGCCCGTAATCACCGCACGCGCAGCACGCAAGCCAGATCGCCTTCATCACTCGTCGCCTCCGCTCTTTTTGCCGCGCGCCGTGGCGGGAATCGTCAAGCTGACCGTTCCCTTTCCCGAGGCTCCCAGCAATTCCTTGACATCTTCGGGGTCTGCCGCCAGCGTCACCCACTCGATCTTGCCCTCGCGCGTGGCACCGGAATCCTCACTGGTATCGATCACGTGCGCGCCGCACAGTCGATCGGTTACGCCGTCTTTTTGCACATACACATCCACGTAGCTGCCCACGCCCGTAGCACCGCCGACCGAGTGCTCGGCATCGACCGCCACCGAAACGGCCACCTTGCCTTTAGGCACCTCGAGCTTGTGGCTCTCGGCCTTGGTGTAGACATTGCAAATCACGGCGTTTTTGGGAATGCGCGAGGTCGTCACGTCGCCGCGCACCTGACGCAGCTCGGTCGCCGCATCACGCGGCAGCAGACTCGCCAGCCATTCCTGAGTTATGACATTAGTCTCGTCGAGGGTCTCGCCCGCATCGATATCGCGCGCCGCGACGCACACCTCAACGCGGTCGCCGCCGTATTTTGCCAAAGTCTCGGCCTGGGCCTGCTCGGCTTGTGAGCGGATCGACGAGCCGTAGACCATGCAGAGCGCCGCGGCAAGCACGCCCGCGACCAGACTGATGGCGATGCGCTTGCTCTTGTTCACGGCCGCTCCTCTCAAGGTAGCACCGGGCAAATGCCCGTACCACCATTGTCTGGGCGACCAGGGCGCAAAGCGGCGCAATCGCGATCTTGGTTTTACGTGTCAAACCAATTGCTGACCAAAAGCTGACCAGCCCGTCAAGCTCGTGGCAAGGTTTTGGTCAGCACATCGGCAAAACGTATATTTAGAGGCGATTTGGCAGCAAAAAAGCCGCCTCCCGAACAGTTGGGAGACGGCTGTCATAGGAAAAATCAATTACAGATGAACATCGGGATCGAGCATTTGGGCACTCACCCGCATGGATGACGCCAAGTTTTGGAACGTCTCTAGACGCAGACCGTCAATCTGTCCCGCGTCCTCGGCCTCGCGAACGGCGCAACCCGGCTCGTGAGTGTGCGTGCAATCGCCAAACCGGCACGCACGCGACGCCTCGACGATCTCGGGGAAGGCACGCGCCAGACCACGCTCGTGACCCACGAGCGGCAGGCTGCGCAGGCCCGGGGCATCGGCGATCACGCCGGCGTTGCCCGGCAGTGCCACCATCACGCGCGCAACCGTGGTGTGGCGACCTTGGTCATCACGCTCGCGCACGCCGCCGGTGGCCAGCGCATCGTGGCCCAGCAGCGCATTGAGCAGCGTCGACTTGCCGGCACCCGACTCGCCCAAGATCATGGCACAGCTCCCGGCAGGCACGCAGACACGGACCTCGTCCAGGCCTCGGCCCTCGGCAGAGGACGTCACGATCACGCGCACGTCCGGACCCACCAGGCGGCGCACGCGGTCCAGATCGCGCTCGAGCTCCTCGGCATCGCAGCGGTCAGCTTTGGTGAGCACCACCACCGGTTCGGCATCGCAGTCGAGCGCCAACACCAGTGAGCGCGCCACGCGGTCGAGCAGCACCTCACCGGGACCGAGCGCCTGCACGATTAGCACGCTATCCACGTTGGAGCAGAGCACCTGGCGCTCTCCGCGGGCACGGCCGCGCCAACGCTCAAAGCTCGTACGGCGCGGCAGCACGCACTCAATCACGCCCATATCGTGCCCGGGAGCGCGGCGCACCGCCACACGGTCGCCCACGGCAGGCAGCAGGACCTCGTCCTCGCCGCGCGACTTGGCAAACCCCACGGCATGCTCGGCGCGGAAGGTATCGTCGGCAGTCGCCACCAGCGGAAACCCGCGATCCAAGCGCACCACGGCGCCAAGCTGCATCTGCTCGGGCTCCTCGGCATGTGCACAAAAATCATCAAAGGCAGTCTGCTGGGCTTCATCGACCGGCAGGTCATCAAACGCCGGAACGTCCTGCAGCGCGTCGAGTCCCGGCACGCTCGCCAGCAGCTCCTCGGCAGACGCGGGAGCCTCGGTCGCGAGCTTCCGACGACGATCACGCTTAGCCCGCGCCCCCGTCGTCTTTTTCTTCGCTTTAGCCTTAGCCTTGCCCACAGATGCCTCCCAGCACAAAACCACACAACTGAGCAGGTATTTTACCCACAAAAATGAGTCGGTCGAGCAAATGCTCGACCGACCCACACACTTTCCCTCAGCCTTTATCATCCACACGGGAGAAAAGTCAGCAACGTCACCGCAGGGCCCGCCCGCCGAGAGGGGTTTCCAAAGGGCACATCCTTTATTCAAAACGAGCGGCCGAGCAATTGCTCGGCCGCTCACCTTCTTTCCCTCAGCCCTTTTTCATCCGCGCGGGAGAAAAGCCAGTAAGGATACCGTAGGGCCCACCCCGGGAGTGTTTTCTTCTGAGCGATCCCGCAGCGCGAAGCGCGAGGACCAGCGAAGAAGAAAACACGCAGGGGCGGGCCCGGACAGGTTAACTTACTCCTTCTCGACCGCGCGCATGATCGCCTTGTAGATCTCCATCAGCGGAATGATCAGGAAGGCAAGACCCAGGGCGGCGACAACGCCCTTGAGCTCAAGCGTCACGGGGCCAAAGAACATCTCGGCAAGCGTCGGCTGCACGGTTACGATCACCGTCAGCACCAGCGCCAGCGCAGCAGAGGCCCACAGCCACTTGTTCTGCTTCTTCATCTTAAACAGCGACGTGCGACGGCTGCGCATGTTAAAGCAGTGGAAGATCTCGACCATGTTGAGCGTGATGAACGCCATCATCACGCCTTCCTCGTCGGCATTGCCGGCGATCATATCGGCGATGTGGATGTAGCCCATGTCAAAGTACACGCCCACAAAGAAGCTCGCCAGCACCAGCACGGTGATGATCAAGCCCTGGACCACACAGTCCAGGCCCATATTACCGGCAAAGACGCCGTCCTTGGCGTTGCGCGGCTTGCGCTTCATGATGTCGCCCTCGGCATCCTCCATGCCCAGCGCGAGCGCGGGGAAGCAGTCGGTAACCAGGTTCACCCACAGCAGCTGCACCGGCTGGAAGATGGTAAAGCCGATGAGCGTGGCGATAAACACCGAGAACACCTCGGCAAGGTTAGCCGAAAGCAGGAACTGGATGACCTTGCGGATGTTGTCGTAGATGCGGCGACCCTCTTCGCAGGCGCCGATGATGGTGGCAAAGTTGTCGTCGGCGAGTACCATGTCGGCAACGTTCTTGGTGACGTCGGTACCGGTGATACCCATGCCAACGCCAATGTCGGCGCGTTTGATGGACGGGGCGTCGTTGACGCCGTCGCCCGTCATGGCGACGATCTGGTCGCGCGACTTCCAAGCCTCGACGATGCGGGTCTTGTGCTCGGGCTGAACGCGGGCGTACACGCCGTAGTCCTCGATGTGTGCGTCGAGCTCCTCATCGCTCATGCGATCGAGGTCGGCACCGGTGATGGCCTGGCTGCGATCGGCGACGATGCCCAGCTGCTTGGCGATGGCCACGGCGGTGTCAATGTGGTCGCCCGTAATCATGACAGTGCGAATACCGGCGTCGTGCGCCTCGCGGATAGCGTCGGCCACCTCGGGACGGACCGGGTCGATCATGCCGGAAAGGCCGCAGAAGACCAGGTCGTGCTCGAGCGCAGCAGGGCTGCAGTCGGCCGGGACCTCGGTGTAGGTGCGGCTTGCCAGCGCCAGTACGCGCAGGGCCTCGTCGGCCATGGCCTTGTTGGCGGCCACGAGCTCGGCACGACGCTCCTCGGTCAGCGGGACGACCTTATCGCCCTCGTAGATATGGGTGCACAGGCCGATCACCACGTCGGGCGCGCCCTTGGTGTACTGCTCATACTCGCCGTCCAGGGTCTCGACGACCACGGACATCATCTTACGACCCGAGTCGAACGGGGCCTCGCCCACACGCGGATGCTCGGCAGTCAGGCCAGTAAGACCAGCCTTGCCAGCATCGTTGACGAGCGCGCACTCGGTCGGCTCGCCCACGGCCTCGCCCAGCTCCTCGTCCCACTGAGCATCGGAGCACAGCGCCATACCTGCCAGGAACTTCTCCTTGGGCGCAGCGAGCTCGTGCTTGACGACGGTCATCTTATTCTGGGTAAGGGTGCCGGTCTTGTCGGAGCAGATGGTCTGTGTGCAGCCAAGGGTCTCGACAGCAGAGAGCTTGCGGATAATCGCCTGGCGCTTGGCCATCTTGGTCACGCCAAGCGAAAGGACGATGGTCACGACGGCAACAAGGCCCTCGGGGATGGCGGCGACGGCGAGCGAGACGGCAACCATAAAGGTGTCGAGCAGGGCAGTCGGATCGGTAAGGACGTTGCCCACGCCGTGGCGGAGAATGTCAACGCCAAAGATCACGACGCAGATGACGATCACCATGATGGTGAGGATGCGGCTAAGCTCGGCGAGCTTCACCTGCAGCGGCGTGAGCTCCTCCTTGGCCTCGGCCAGGGCGCCGGCAATCTTGCCCATCTCGGTGTTCATGCCGGTGCCGACCACGACGGCGCGACCGCGGCCGTACACGACGGTGGAGCCCATGTAGCACATGTTCTTACGGTCGCCGAGCGGCACGTCGTCGATGCCTGCGGCGAGCTCAATCACGTTGGCGTGCTTCTCTACGGGCACGGACTCGCCGGTGAGCGCGGCCTCTTCGATCTTCATCGTGGCGCTCTCGAGCACGCGGCAGTCGGCCGGGACGGAGTCGCCCGCCTCGAGCATGATCACGTCGCCGGGCACGAGCTCGGCGCTCGGCAGTTGCACGAGCTTGCCGTCGCGCAGAACCTTGGACTGCGCCGCACTCATCTCCTGCAGGGCCTCGAGGGCCTCCTCGCTCTTGGCTTCCTGGACCACGCCCAGCACCGAGTTGACGATAACGACGAACATGATGATGGCGACATCGGCAAAGTCGGGCTCGCCCTTGACCATGCCCGTGAGCGCGCTGATGACGGCGGCTACGATCAGCATGATGACCATGGGATCGGCCATCTGCTCAAAGAAGCGCTTCCACAGCGGTGTCTTCTCGGCTTCCTCGAGCTTGTTAGGGCCTGTCTTGGCGAGGCGCGACGACGCCTCGTCGTTGCTCAGGCCGAGGTTCTCATCGACACCTTGGTCGCTGAGCACCTCCGCCGCGGCGGACAGGTATTCCTTTTGCATATAGAGTCCCCTCCTGGGATTCGGGCCACTCAGCAGATTGATGCCCGATCATAATTCCCAGGAGAAGGGCAAGGGCTCATCAAGGCTGCCGTGCTGAGCGGCAGTTGATAGTGGAGCTATGGTACCCCAAAGCGACGCGTCTAGCCAAAACAATCCATTTGGAAATGCGGTCCGCACGCAACGGTGCAGACCGTGTGATGCTCAACATTGATAAAACGTTTTTTCTTCGGCACATCGTCAAACTGACATATCGCCCAGATAGCAGCGGTTGGAGCGGTTGGTAAAGTTTTTTCATATACCGTTTATTCCGCAAAAAATGAACTTCTAATTCGGCATACGGTCGATTTTATGGGGTATTCGGTCGGCATTTCGTTATAATCAACACGGTTTTATTTCTTATGGTTTATCTATCAGCGCAAGACGATGTCAGATGGAGGTCTGAATGTACAAGCGCACTAAGATTGTATGCACCATGGGTCCCGCCTGCGATAGCGACGAGACCATCCGCGAGATGATCAAGGCGGGCATGAACGTCGCCCGTTTTAACTTCTCGCACGGCTCTTACGACGAGCACCACGGTCGCATCGAGCGCGTCCGTCGTATTTCCAAGGAGCTCGGTATGCCCGTCGGCATCCTGCTCGACACCAAGGGCCCCGAGGTCCGCACCGGCCTTCTGGTCGACGGCAAGAAGGTTGCCGTCAAGACCGGCGACAAGATCGTCGTCACCGCTCAGCCCACGACCGAGGATTTCCACGGCACCGCTGAGCACATCTCCCTCGACTACCTGGCTCTGCCCTCCGAGGTCGAGAAGGGCTCCCTCATCCTGATCGACGACGGCCTGGTTGCCCTCGAGGTCGAGTCCGTCGACGGCCAGGACATGACCTGCGTCGTCAAGAACGACGGCCTGATCGGCGAGCGCAAGGGCGTCAACATGCCCAACGTCAACATCTCGCTGCCCGCCATCACCGAGCGCGATCGTCAGGACATCCTCTTTGGCCTGACCGAGAACATCGACTACATCGCCGCTTCCTTCATCCGTGACGGCGAGTCCGTCCGCGGCATCCGCGAGCTTTGCCGCGAGAACGGTGGCGAGCACGTGACGATCTTCCCGAAGATCGAGTGCGCCCTGGGCGTCGAGAACTTCGACGAGATCCTCGAGGCTTCCGACGGCATCATGGTTGCCCGTGGCGACCTGGGCATCGAGATCAAGCCCGAGCTCGTTCCCCACATCCAGAAGGAGATCATCGCCAAGTGCAACGCGGCCTACAAGCCCGTTATCACCGCTACGCAGATGCTCGACTCCATGCAGCAGAACCCGCGCCCGACGCGCGCCGAGGTTGCCGACGTTGCTAACGCCATCTACGACGGCACCGACGCCGTTATGCTCTCTGGCGAGTCCGCTGCCGGTAAGTACCCGGTCGAGGCCGTTAAGATGCAGGCCAGCATTGCTCTCGAGACCGAAAAGTACCTCCCGGCTCACGCTCCGCTCGAGGTTCCGGCCGATGCCCACGGCACCCGTGTTGTCAACAACGTTGTGGGTATGTCCGCTGTGAACATGGCCACCACCGTTGGCGCCAAGTGCATCACCGTGCCGACGACCACCGGTCGTACCGCTCGTCTGATCTCGCACTTCCGTCCCAACATGCCGATCTGCGCGTTCTCCCGCCACGAGTGGGCCGTCCAGCAGATGATCATGTACTGGGGCGTTATCCCGCACCAGGCCGAGATTACCCAGGGCACCGTCAACGGCACGATCGTCAAGGCGATCGAGACCGCTAAGGAGCTCGGCTACGTCGAGGCCGGCGACCTGACCGTCGCCACCGCTGGCGATCCCCGCATGAGCGTCCAGCTCGAGGACAAGGTCTCCTCGACCAACGTCGCTTACGTCGCTCAGGTGCGTTAAATCACACTTGCAAACACACTTGCATTGCAAAGGGCCCGGAAGGCTTCGCCTTCCGGGCCCTTTTTCTGTGCCAATGCCGGCGCACAGCAAAACACGCACTCATTTCTTTACCAAAAGTGCGAAATCCACCCTTCGAGGCCCATAAAATAAAGTCCCAAGCGCTAAAAGTGTTCGCCCGGTGGCAAACCCACACCTTAACCGACACTGCTAAATCGTTTTAGCAAGAGCCAGATCGACCTGCTTTTCGGAAGTGCGGGGAAAAATTGCTTACCCCCGAGCACAAGCCCTTTTATTTCAACAAAACCCCTGATAAAGTTAGCTCAAATACCGCTTGTGCTTTGCCTGTTTGTCTTTTTCCCCGCACTTCCGAAACCGATAGCTTTTCTAGCCCAAACTACGCTCAAACGATCGGATCGCTATGTCATTTCTTGCCTGCGGACCCACGGCTTTTCAGTACTATCGCATCCCGCCCCAGATACTAGGACTCTATCCGGCAATCCTGCCGCCCGACCATGACCATCGCTTGGTGCATTACTCAAAACAACCAGTAATTAAAGAATTGCTCGGCAAACCAGTTTGGAGATTCGTGAGCGAAAGAAAACAGCGCGCGAACGGAAAGCTATTTCATAGCCGTCTGCTAACCCAAGAGCCGCCTCCTGGGTCGTTTAGGCAGACTGAGCATGGATTTGATGTCACGTCCCCGGAGTTCACACTGCTCAACCTTGCTACGCAGGTCTCGCGCAACCAGTTACTCATGGCTTGCTACGAGATGTGCGGCTCCTTTGCAGTGTTCACGCCTTGTAAACGGGCGCAGCAGCAGCTCGATGAAGCAATTTCGCTTAAGCTCATTCCGCCCGACTGTGGTTGGAAACGTGTTGTCGACACCAAGGGTAATGACACCAACTTGTGGAAGCGCACGCCGCTTCTTTCCGCAGCGGATATCGCCGCGTTCGCCAAGCAGGCCGCAGGCCTGCGCGGCGTTAAACAACTGCGCTGGGCGGCCGAGCACATGACGGGACAGACCGCCTCGCCCTTCGAAGTACAGACCTCCATGCTTGTCTCGCTCCCCCGCAACGAGGGCGGCATGGGCATCAATATCGCAAACAACGTGCGCATCCCACTCAGCGACACCGCGCGCTCACTGTATGACAAAACCTGCTGCTACGCCGATATCCTCATAGAGAGCAGCACCGACAGCATGGGCGTCATCCTTGAATGCCAAGGCCGCTCCGCCCATGACAGCGAAGCCGCAAGCCTCTCCGATGCCGAGCGCACCACCGCCCTCACAAGCATGGGCTATGACGTTATCCAGATAACCTATGAGCAAATCAAAGACACGAAGAGCTTTAGCAACATCGCCGAACTCATCCATAAAAAGGAGGGGCTCCCCTACATCCCAAAGACCGATCAGGAACGCACCACCGAAGATGCCCTGCGACGGGAGCTGTTGGTCAATTGGGATGAACTGTTCACCGTTAAGCCGGCCGGCTAGCAGCTGTGGATCAGGGGGACTGCGGGAACGTCAGAAGCGGCAACGCGAGCCGCAAATCCCGCCTCGGTTAGCTCGATGACCTCGGTAAACGTTGCATCGAAAAACTCCTCGGTTAGCAGGCGATACGGCGGATGATCGGGCTCGCCGGGGTTTTCGCGTACAATCTCGTGCATAACGCCGATGGTCTTGAGCACATATTCTTTATGGATGGGATACTGCCCAAAACGCGTCGCCGCAGTATACAGGCGATCGGTCGCGCGCGGAATCGAAACGATGCCGAGCGTCTTGCCAAACCAGTCAAAGTCGCCTTGCTTTTTAATGCGGAATTCCTCGCACGGCTTGCCGCCGTGCGCCTCCAGGTATTGATTCACGCGCGTATTCCACACGGTATCGGCCACGAGGTGAGACCAAACGCCCAGCGTCAGATCGAGCAGCGACTGCGCCACGTCATCGGGCGCGAGTGAAAGCTCGCTAGCACCGGGACCGGCAACCGGCTCGGCGTCCTTGTAGCGTTGGGGATAATGCACCCGATTGAGTCGCTCGCGCTCCTCGGCGATCGAGGTCGCGGCAGCCGGGGTACCAACAGACGCCCCTTTGAGCAGCGGCGCCACATAGGTATCCCAGAACTCGTGCTCGCGCGGCTTAGGGATAGGCTCGGGGTTTGCAAAGTGCGTAATGCGATACGGAATGGGATCAGCGATGCCAGGGACCATATAGCCCACGAAGATATCCGGAACCACGCAGCCAAACAAAAAGGCATTGCGGTCGCGCACGCTATTGGCAAGCGCACCGGTGCGCTCCAGCAAACGCTCCGTCTGAGCGATATGAATGTTCCAGCTTGGCATAGCCACCCCCATAAAAACCTGGATAACTATACCATCACGGCAAAGCCGCGCGGGCGGCTACGCACGCTCTACGCAGCAACTATTCCGCAGCGCCGCTCTCGGTTCCATACGACGACACCGGCGCCTCGACCACATGGTGATATCGATCGATATAGATGGCGCGGGCACCCAGGCGCCGCACCAAATCCTGATGGTGTGTGCTCATCAAGACCGTCTTGCCGGCAGCAACATAGGCCAGTAGAAAGTTGACCACGATGTCGCACGAGTCCTCGTCAAGTCCGTTGGTGGGCTCGTCGAGCACCAGGATATCCGGGTTCATCGACACCACCGCAGCCAGCGCAACGCGCTTCTTTTGCCCGCCCGAGAGCTGATAGGGAGAGGCGTCGGCAAGGTCGGCAACCTGGAACAGCCCCATGGCATCGCGCACGCGGCGCTCGAGCTCGTCTGCCGGCAGCCCCATTTGAGCCGGGCCAAACGCGACTTCCTCGCCGACCGTGGCACAAAAGAGCTGCGCATCGGCGTTTTGGAACACAAAGCCCACGCGCTGATGGAACCGCTGGGCCGTCGCGGAATCCTTGAGATATGCCGCATCGACCGCATGCCCGTCGAACAGGTACGCACCCGCGTCCGCAAGCTCAAGGCCGTTGATAAGGCGCATGATCGTCGTCTTGCCGCAGCCGTTGGGACCGAGCAGAGCAACGAGCTCCCCACGGTTCACCTGCAATGAAACGCCGTCGACCACCGTATGACCCGCATAGGAAAACACCACGTCGCGAAACTCGATGAGCGGCGTGACCTCGGCGCCGGCAGCACCGCTCGCACCCATCGCGTTATTCGTATCGTTTGCCAAAACGTCGCCCTTCCCCACTCACATCAACGGTTCGACCGTCCGCGCTACAGCACCGCGCACAACACGACGAGCAACGCCACAACGGCCGCGTAAACCGCATCGCGCCAGCCAAAGCCGCTCCGTGCAGGCGCCGGATACACGCCGGCGAAGCCGCGACACAGCATGGCCTCGTCCATCGCGCGGCTGCATTCCATCGCCTTGATAAACGTCATGCCCATGATACCCGCGACCGAGTCGGTGCGCGAAAACCCCTCAGGCGCGCGACCCACACTGCGCAGCATGACCGATTCGGTCAGATCGTGCGCCGTTCGGCCCAGCACCTCGATGTGCTTGAGCGCCATATCAAACGTAAAGATGACCTCGTCGGGCAGATGTAGCGTCTTGAGCGCCGCCGACATGCGGCTCCATGTGAGGGTCCACGAAACGCCCAGCACGAGCGTCACGTTAATGAACGTCTTGAGCGCAATCTTGAGCATGGCGCCCGTAGCGGAAGCACCCAGCAGCAGGGCAGGCAGCGCCAAAACCACTGCGAGCCCCGCGGCGCCAAGCGCCGGCACAAAGGTCGCGCGCAGCCCGCGTACGGGACGCACGGCAACGAGCACCAGCGCAATGGCCGCCATCAACATGAGGTACAGCGGGCTTTGTGTCAGGCACACGCACAGGACGCAAACGAACATCCCCACCAGGCGCACCGGAGCCGAAACGCAAGAAAGGGCGCGGTCGACCATCGACCCGCCCTCGTGCGCGCCTCCACCCAGGCGAACCCGCTCAAGCAGGCTCGCCAGGTGCAGGACGTTCTTTTGCATCACGCGATGACGAGCGCCCGTGGGCTCGTAACGCTGCTCGACCGCAAGCCAGCTAGGCAGCTCGACCATCGCCATGAGCACCGCTTTCCTTGACCGTCAGCGAGATCAGACGGAATGCGATGGTGAGCACCGCCACGCCAATCACGCCCGAAAGAATATACATCGCGGCCTGGCCGGCAAAGCCAAGGCCCTGCTCCTCGGAATAGGCCTGCAGATAATCGCCCGTGGGCAGGGCATCGGCAAAGGTCGGAGTGTCGAGACCGACCGAAGCCTGCAGACTGTCGTCACCAGCCTCCTGAACGGCGATCGCGGCGCCCTCGGCGTCCCACTCACCCCAGGCGTCACCGGTGGCAAGCAAGCCGAGCGGCGTAGCCACGACAAGCACGGCGACCAGGATGAGCGTGGGGACCAGCGAGGTCTTCTTGGCGGTTGTGCCCTCGGCAGCAAGCTGGCCATCGACGGCCTCGGGCCCGACGATAACGCTCGGCGCCGTCTTCTTGATAAAGCCGTAGATCGCGGCAGTCGCCACGCCCTCGACCACGCCGGCAACCAACATATGCGGAATCATCATGGCCGGAATGGCAATGGACAGCGGGAAGGGGCAGTACAGCGGCGCGCCCGAAGCGTTAGTAAAGAGCATGGGCTGAATACCAAACTCGACCGCCGCGCACAGGGCCGCCAGGCACAGGCCGACCCAGCCGCTTACGATGGCCGAAACCGAGGTGCCCCAGCTCTTGTCGTGCAAACGGCTGTTGAGCGCACGGAACACGATAGCAGCGGCAAACGGCAGCACGAAGGCCATGTTAAAGCAGTTGGCGCCAAACGACAGAACGCCGCCGTCGCCAAACAGCAGCGCCTGCAGCGCCAGCGCGACCGAGACGGCAATGGCAGCGGCCTCGGGGCCAAGCAGCAGCGCGATGAGCGCGCCGCCAACGGCGTGACCCGTGGTACCGCCGGGCAGCGGCACGTTGAACATCATGAGCAAGAAGGAGAATGCGGCGCAGATGCCCAGGAACGCCATATGCTCGCGATCGAGCGTGGCGCGCACCTTTTTGATGCAGTGAACCCAAACAGGCACCATCGCCACTGCCATGACGGCATCGGTCTGCGGAGACAGATAATTATCTGGAATGTGCATATACGCCTCCCGGTTATCGGCGCGCGGAATTGCAACGCCGCTAAAATCACCTTGTCAGTGTTACGTAATGTCAGATTCGTAACACGCCGCGGGCTATCATAGCAAAACGGCGCACTGCCGACAAAGCAGCACGCCGTTATGTAATGCGCGTGTCATATATGCAGGCTCAGCAGCGCCTTATACCGAGCATAGCGGTCACGTAGGACTCGGCGGCAGCCACCGCTGGCCTATACCCAGCGCAAATCCTAGCCGCGGACCTCGCCGTTTACGCCCTTGCACACCTTGGTGACGATCTTCTGGTGTGCCTTCTCGACTTCTTCGCTGGTGAGCGTGTGGTCGTCGGAGCGATACGTAAGCGCAAAGGCCATGGACTTCTTGCCCGCTCCGATGCGGATGGGATCGCGGTAGACGTCGAACAGGCGCACGCCCTCGAGCAGCTTGCCACCGGCGCTGGTAATGCGGCGCTCAAGATCCTCGCAGGTCACGGAGTTATCGACCACGATAGCCAGGTCGTGCTCAACAGCCGGATACTGCGAGAACTCGCGGTAGTTCTCCTGGTTGCGAGCGCCCTTGATCAGCTTGTCCAGATCGAGCTCAAAGGCAACAACGACCTCATCGATGCCCATCGCCTCGCGCGCCTCGGGGTGGATCTCGCCGACCCAACCCAGCACGGTGCCGCCGGACAGAACCTCGGCCGCACGACCCGGCTGCAAAAAGGCATAGCCCTCGCCCTCGACGGGACGGAAGCGAACCTTCTCGATGCGCAGCTGGGCGAGCAGCTCCTCGACGATACCCTTGCCAAAGAAGAAACGCAGTTTACGGTACTTCATGTTCCAAGACTGCTCGCTCCACTGGCCCGAGAGCACACCCGCGACGGACTTGGTCTCCTTGGGCAGGCTGGCGTTCTCGCGACCGTGGAACAGGCTGCCGACCTCGTACAGGTGCACGTTGGGCGTACCGTGCGCCTCGTTGTAGGCCACGGACTGCAGCAGGCCCGGCAGCAGCGAACGACGCATCTCGGTCTGCTCGGCCACCAGCGGGTTCATGAGCACCACGGGGCAGCCGCGACCCTCGGTGGGCATGCCGATCTTCTCCAGGTCGCCCGGGGCGGCAAAGCCAAAGGTCGTGGTCTCGTTGAGGCCGCAGGCGCGCAGGATCTCGCCGACCTTGCGGGTGAGCTTCTGCTCGCGGGTCAGGCCGCCGATGTGGTTCTTGGCAGCCGGGATGGTCGCCGTCACACGGCCCATGCCCCATAGGCGCAGGACCTCCTCGATCAGGTCAATCTCGCGCGGCAGGTCGGGACGGAAGCTCGGCGGGGTAACCATAAAGTCCTCGCCGTCGCGCTCGACGGTGCAGCCCAGACGGGTAAGCGAACGCTCGATAAAATCGGGCTCGATGTCGGCACCGCAGATGGCATGCACGCGGGCCAGGCGCAGCTTGATGCTGTCGATGGTCTTGGGCGCGGGGAACACGTCGACATAGCCGGGAGCGACCTCGCCGCCGGCGATCTGTTCGATGAGAGCGCAGGTAACGTTGGCGACGTCCACGCAGCCGGTCTCGTCAACCTGGCGCTCAAAGCGAATGGAGGCGTCGGAGATCAGCGACAGGTCGCGGCTGGTGTGCGAGGTGCGACCGGCGTTGAAGCAAGCGCTCTCGACCATCACGTCGACGGTGTCGTCCTCGATCTCGGAATCCATGCCGCCCATAACGCCGGCCAACGCCACGGGGCGCTCGCCGTCGGTGATAAGGCCCATGCCGGCGTCGAGCACGCGCTCTTCGCCATCGAGCGTCGTGAATTTCTCATCCTGCTGGGCGGCGCGAACCACCACGCGACGGTGGCCATCGCGCTCGGCAAAGGTGTCCAGGTCAAAGGCGTGCAGCGGCTGACCGGTGAGCATCATCACGTAGTTGGTGATGTCGACGATGTTGTTGTGCGGACGCACGCCCAGGGCGTTAAGGCGCTTGACCATCCAGTCGGGCGACGGGCCGACCTTCACGTTGCGCACGATGCGGGCGACATAGCGGTCGCACAGGCCCTCGTCGGCAATCTCGACCGAAAGCTCGTCGTCGGTCGCGCGGCCGGTCTCGATCTTGATGGCGGGCAGCTCAACGTGGAAATCACGGTCGAAGATGGCGCCGGTCTCGCGGGCCATGCCGATCATGGACAGGCAATCGGGACGGTTGGGCGTGATCTCGCAGTCGAGCACAGTATCACTCGAGCCCACGTACTCGGCAAACGGCATGCCGCAGGGCGTGTCCTCGGGCAGGATCATGATGCCGGAGTGGTCGCCGCCCAGGCCGAGCTCGCGCGCAGAGCAGTTCATGCCCATGGACACGACGCCGCGAAGCTTGCTCTTCTTGATCTTGACGTCGCCGGGCAGGACAGCGCCGATCATGGCCGTGACGATGTGGTCGCCGGCCTCGAAGTTCTGCGCGCCGCAGACGATCTGCAGCGGAGCGGGATTGCCGTCGGCATCGAGGTTCTTGTCGCCCACATCGACCGAGCACACATACATGTGGTCGCTATCGGGGTGCGGGGTCTTGGTGAGCACCTTGGCGGTCACCACGTGGTCGAAGGACTCGCCCACGGTGTCGATCGCCTCGACCTCGGTGCCGGTACGGATATATTCGTCCGAAAGGGTCTTGGGATCCTCCGGAATATCGATCATGGTCTTGAGCCAGTCGTAAGAAACACGCATCTAGCTCTCCTTTCATACTGAAAGCCTGCGAAGAGATGCAGGTGGAAACTTCAACTTTGTGAACATTCCTTACAAAGCGAGGGTTGTCCAAGTGCGGCAGATCGGCCCGAAAGAGGAGTGCCGCGTACTTTGGTACGCAAGCGACGAATGAGCGCCGAGGTGCCGTGCTTGGGCAAGCCGCAGCCTAGAACTGATTCAAGAAACGCATATCGCCTGTCATGAGCGTTCTGAGGTCCGGCAGGTCGTAGCGCAGGGCCGCGACGCGCTCGGCGCCAATGCCAAAGGCGAAGCCGGTGTACTTCTCGGGATCGATGCCGCAGTTGATCAGGACGTTGGGGTCGACCATGCCGCAGCCCAAGATCTCGATCCAGCCGCTGTGCTTGCAGAAGTTGCAGCCCTTGCCGCCGCACACGTGGCAGCTCACGTCCACCTCGCAGCTGGGCTCGGTGAAGGGGAAGAAGTGCGGGCGGTAACGCGTCTTGCGATCCTCGCCAAACATGCACTTAACAAAGTAGTCGAGCGTGCCCTTCAGGTCGCCAAAGGTGATGCCCTCGTCGACGACCAGGCCCTCGATCTGGTTGAACTGCGGCAGGTGGCAGGCATCGGCCGTGTCGGGACGGTAGACGGTGCCCGGGCAGATCATGTAGATGGGCGGCTTCTGCGACTCCATAGTGTGGATCTGCACGCCCGAAGTCTGGGTGCGCAGCAGCACGTCGGACTCGCCGTGGGCGTGAGCCTCGGGGTGCGCGACGCTGCCGGGGTTGTTGTCGACCACGTAGAAGGTATCGCGGGCCGAGCGGCTCGGGTGATCCATGGGAGCGTTGAGCGCGGTGAAGTTGTAGTAAGAGGTGTCGACCATGGGGCCGGACTCGACGGTGTAGCCGATGCCGCAGAAGATGTCCTCGGCCTCCTCGATGATTTGCTTGATCAGGTGCTGGTGGCCGATCTGCGGACGGATGCCCGGCAGCGTGATGTCGACGGCGTCGTGCTCGAGTGCGCGCTTGAGGGCGGCGGCCTTCATCTCGGTGTTTTCGCTCGTCGAGCATGCCCTCGATCAGCTGGCGCATCTCGTTGGCGCGCTTGCCCATCACGGGACGATCCTCGGGGGCGAGCTTGCCCATCATGCGCATCAAGCCGGTGATACGACCCTTGCGACCGAGCAGCTCAACACGCGCAGCCTCGAGCTTGGCGGCGTCATCGGCGCCTGCGACGAGCTCCTTGGCCTCTTCCTCGAGTTTGACCAGATCATCAATCAGACTCATGTCTTCCCTTTCGTCTCTCGCGCATCCACTTGCCGCGGCGGCTGGAGCCACCCGGAGCTGCGGATGTGCGGCCCGGTTCGGTAACAAAAAAACCGCCCTCGGGCATGTGCATTGCCCAAGGACGGTTGAATTCCGCGGTACCACCTTGTTTGACCCGGCGGATGTCTGGCCCGCCGCGCCCACTCTGTGCCCCTTGTCGCGAGGCTCACGGCTTCCCTACTGGGGCTTCGCCGCCGCTGGCCGCGTGCCCGTTGAGGTCGCTGCTCGGGAGTGAACGCTTGGCCCTTGTCACCGCAGGAAGGCTCGCAGCCCATGACCTTCCCTCTCTTGCCGGCGACGCGGCGGGCAAAACCCTCTCCGTCAACGCATTGGGCTACAGGATACCACATTGTGTGGGCGTATCGCCGCGTTCCGTTTGTTCGTGCTGGGTACAAGGCAGGTAGCTGTGCAAACTGGCCGCGCCGCCGCGTGCGACGGGCGACCTGCGAGATCAAGGATATGGTATGGGAAAGAACAAGGATAAGATGGCCAAGCCCGCAGCGGATAAGACGCCCAAAGGCATGAAGGTCGATAAGGCCGTCAAAAAATTCCGCAAGCTCGAGGGCAAGCTGTGGACCCGCGAGTACCTGCTCAAGATTGCCGAGTTTGACGGCGCGACCATTGCCCCCGCCAACGGCGCAGCAGCGCGTGCCGACGCCATGGGCACGCTTGCCGGCGAGCATCACAAGCTGCTGACCAGTGAGAAGTCCGTTGAGCTCGTACGCTCGTTAGCGCGCGAGACCGTCGCCGGCGGCAAAATCGACGACCCTCAGCTGCTCGACGAGATCCGTGTGCTCGGCCGCGATCAACGTGAGGCCAGTGCCATCCCCACCGAAGAAGCCGAGGCCTGGACCAGGCTCACCTGCGAGGCGGACGCCGTGTGGCGCAAGGCCAAGGCAGCCAACGACTGGGCGAGCTTTGAGACCTATGTGGATAGAATCGTCGCCCAACTTAAGCATCAGGCCGAGCTCATGGACCCCAAGCGCGATCCATACGACGTTTGGCTCGACCAGTACGAGCGCGGCCTTTCCGCCAAGAGCTTCGACGCGTTTTGCGACGAGGTCAAGGCCACGGTCGTGCCGCTCGTGCACGCCATCGGCGAGCGCGGCCAGCAGCCGGCTGCCGACTTTTTGCACGCCCACGTGCCCGAGGCTGCCCAGCGCGCCATGAGCTTCGACCTTATGAAGCTTGTCGGCCTGGACCTGGACGACACCACGCTTGCCTTTACCGAGCATCCGTTTAGCGAGGGCTTTGCCGTGGGTGATGCGCGCATCGCGACGCACATCTACGAGGACGACTGCATCTCCAACGTCTACAGCATCATCCACGAGGCGGGGCACACCATGTACGAGCTGGGCGTCAATCCCGCCTACGCGCGCACCTGTCTTGAGGGTGGCGACCTCCATGGGCATCCACGAGAGCCAGAGCCGCTTTTTCGAGAACACCGTGGGTCGCAGCCGCGCCTTTATGGGCCCGCTGCTCGAGGTGCTGCGTCGTCACGCGCCCGAGGTCTACGGCGACGTCGACGAAGACACGCTCTACCGCGCCGTGAACATCGCGCAGCCGTCGTTGATCCGCACCGAGGCCGACGAGCTCACCTATCCGCTGCATATTATGGTGCGCTACCAGATTGAGCGTATGCTGTTTGCCGGCGAGGCTGCGGCCAAGGACATCCCCGCGCTTTGGAACCGCTTTATGGACGAGTACCTGGGCATTCCCGTTCCCGACGACACGCACGGCTGCCTGCAGGATACGCATTGGAGCGGCGGTTCGTTTGGCTACTTCCCCACGTATGCGCTGGGTAGCGCCTACGATGCCATGTTTGTGCCGGCCATGTGCCGCGACGGCGTCGACCTTACCGGTGCCTGCGCGAGCGGCGATCTGGCGCCCGTCCGCGCCTGGCTGGGCGAGCACATTTGGCAGTGGGGCCGCGCCAAAGACGCGCCGGAACTCATCAAGGGCGCCTGCGGCATGGCCTTTGACGCCCGCTACTACTGCAGCTACCTGCAGGACAAGTTCACCACACTGTACGAGCTGTAAGGATTGACCAGCACGCCATCGCCAACGCCAACTATGTTGACGCCAATGTCTTGGCAACGTCAGCGAAAACGACCCTAAGCGAGCAAGGTGACGTGAAATGAAAGGGCGCTGACCTTCTGGTCGCGCCCTTGAAATTGAACGTCAGATTGCCGCTTAGGGGCGTTTGCAGCGTCGAGCAGTTACGCGGTTTGGTAAAACCGCGTAACTACAGAGCCTCGAGTGCGTTGGCGATGCGCTTCATGGCGGCATCGGCGGATGCTTGGTCGGGCGCCTCGGCCAGTACGCGGATAACCGACTCGGTTCCGCTCTTGCGTACGAGCACGCGGCCCTCGCCTGCCAGCGCAGCCTCGGCCTCGGCGATGGCGTTCTGCACGCCCATGTTCTCGAGCGCGGCGTCCTTGTCCGCCACGCGCACGGCCACCTGCGCCTGCGGTAGCAGCTTGCACGGAGCCGTGAGCTGCGAGAGCGTCTCGCGCTCGGCGCGGATCACTTCCATCACGCGCAGCGAGGTCATAATGCCGTCGCCCGTGCGCTCGATATCGCCAAAGATCGTGTGGCCCGTCTGCTCGCCGCCCAGGCTGTAGCCGCCCTCGCGCATCTTGGCATACACATGACGGTCGCCCACGCCGCTGGTCACGGCACTCAGACCGGCAAGCTCCAGCGACTTGACCAGGCCAAAGTTGCTGGCGATCGTCGGCACCACGGTACCGCCCGAGAGGCGCCCGTGCTTGTTCAGGTACACGCCGCACACATACAGGATCTGGTCGCCGTCGACCACGCGACCACGCTCGTCCACGGCCAGGCAGCGGTCGGCATCGCCGTCATAGGCAAAGCCCACGTCCAAGCCCTGCTCCACCACGTGGCGCTGCAGACGCTCCATATGCGTGGAGCCGCAGTCGACGTTGATGTTAAAACCATCAGGCGCGGCATTGATCACGCGCACGTCGGCGCCCAGCGCGTCGAACACCGGCTTGGCCACCGAGGACGCCGAGCCGTTGGCGCAGTCGATGCCGATCTTGACGCCCTGCAGCGAAAAGTTCGCGCTGGCGATGAGCGAGGCAATGTAGCGGTTGCGGCCCTGCATGTAGTCCACCGTGGCGCCGATGTGGTTGCCCGTGGCCAGCGGCACCTCGCTCTTGCCATCGACGTAGTCCTCGATGAGCTCCAGTACGTCCTCGTCCATCTTAAAACCGTCGCTATTGACGAGCTTAATGCCGTTATCGCAAAACGGGTTGTGGCTCGCGCTGATCATGATGCCGCAATCGAAGCAGCCTTCCACGGTCTGATGCGCTACACCCGGTGTGGGGATCACGTGCAGCATATAGGCGTCCGCACCGCTCGCGACCAGGCCACTCACCAGCGCCGCCTCGAACATATAACTCGAGCGACGCGTGTCCTTACCCACGATGACGCGCGCCTTGCGCTCGCGGTTGGCGCCGTAATACCAGCCCACAAAACGGCCAATCTTATAAGCGTGCTCTACCGTCAGCCCAACGTTAGCCTCACCGCGAAAGCCGTCGGTGCCAAAGTACTTCATGCGCTCTCCTTACAAAATAGGGGCGAACAGATTGCCTGTCCGCCCCAAAATGGTACTCGATTATCTGCGCTACCAGAAAAACCCTACGCCGACGCGCTGTCGCGAGCCGCCTGGCATGTAGGAGTCTGACGCAGCGTAAGCGGCTTGTCCCCCGCCTCGGCTGACGTGGTCAGCGTATATGTGATCGTCGTCGTCTCGCCAGCATGCAGGTCAACGGTGCCCGAATAGAAGGGGATTCCATGCCACGTAGCGGCGCCAAGACCAAACTGGGTGCCCTCGACGGTCAGATCAGTAATGTTGCCGCCCGTCGGGGCAAACAACGAGACATTCAGACGCTCGTCGTCGCGCGCGGCATCGGGCGCGCTCGCCGCGACGTAGTCGGGCAGCTTGCCGGCCTCCTCCTGCGTCATGATGTTCGTCAGGGTAACGGTGATGCGATACGAGCATGTGCCGTCACCGTTCTTGATGCCCTGGCCAATCTGCGTATCGGCATTCAGGTACCAGTCGAGCTTGGAGAAGCTCAGGTTGTTAAAGTAGACACCAGCAACGGGATCTTCACTCGGGTCATCCGGATCGGGCAGCGAGGCGTCGATGTTCATCTCCTTGATAGCGTTCTGCTCGTCATCGTTTTTCATCCACGCGATCAGGCGGCCCTCTTCGGCACCGCGCTCAACGGCGCTGACAAGCTTCGTAACATCGACATCGCCGATACCGCCAAGGATCTTGTCGAAGGCAGCGCTGGCGACGGATGCAAAGATGCCGTCCGACTCCTCGACCGGATAGTTCCAGTACACATCGTGCATGAGGACCTTTGCGGCGTTGGTGCCGTCGACAACCGTTCCGTCGGGCAGCGACACGTTACCGACCAGGCCCAGCAGATACTGCAGGAACACCGGGTCGATGCCGACGACGCCATCAACGTCCTGCCCATATTGGGACTTCCACAGCGCGGCGACACGCTGCGAGTTGCGGGGCCAATCAGGCGAATAGGTATTGCCCGAGTTGTACAGGTTACTGTGGTTGCCGAACAGCGCCTCATCCTCTTCGTCGACGCTCTCGACTGCCTCATCCTCGCTGAGTCCAATGCGGGGAACAAACTCGCCAATCGACATCTGGCCGTCGGTGACCGAAATCAGGCCCTGCGAACCGCCAAAGCCGCCGCAGGCACGAATCTCGACGTTGTTCATGGCGTACACAAGGTAGTTGCGCGTCTGGCCGTTGGCGCCGAGCATCTGCGGAAGGACGGGGGCGACCTTCTCCGCCGCGTCAACCGCGCCGTTGAGGGTGGCAAAGCCGTCCTTGGCCTTATCGACCAGCTCGGTCACCTGGGAAATATGAGTATCGCCAATGCCCTGGATCTTCTCGTTGGCGCTCTTGAACACCTTCGAGCTATCGGAAAGCGAATCGGCAACGGCCTGCAGCGCGGACACGTTAATCATGCCGTCCTGAAACAGCTTGCCGGGCGTGGCCTGCGAAAGGTTGTCGGCCATGGGAACCAGCGCATTGCTCGAGACATCGGACAGGGCGTCGATCATGGTGCGGGCCGCATTGATGTCGCTGCCATACACCGGGATAAACGAAGCCGCCGTCCACAGCGGGCTCGAGGTCTCCGCCTTCATGCTGTCGCAAAGCTCATCAATCTTCTTCGCGTCGTCAGGCAGCGTCGAAAAATCGCCCGACGTGACCTTGTCCTTAAGGCCACCGACAATCTCGACAGCCTCCTTCGCTTCGCTCTTTACGGTCTTTGCCGAGTTAAGCAGCATAAAGCCGCTTGCGCCAAGCGCAACGAGAAGCACCGCGACTACAGCGGCAATAATGGCGCCGGTGTGACGCTTTTTGCGTTCGCCCTTGCGATGGCGATGACGGACCAGACCGTCAGAGGTCGAACTCGACGAAGCGTCGCTACCGTAGTTCAAGCCAAAATCGTAATAATCTTCCTTGGAACCCGAGCCCGCAAACTCGGCACCGCTATCATCCAGGCGGGCAAACGTGCCAGTCTCGGAGGCGCCGGTGTAAATCGTGCCAAGGTTACCCGTAAGCCCCGCGCCACCGGCAGAGGGAGTATTGTTGGCGGCCTTGCCGGCATTAACGTTGCCGGCGGCATTCGCGGCGTTGGCAGCACCTGCGTTGTTCGCAGGTACCGAAGGAGCCCCACTCGGCTGCGACGCGGAGGTTGCACCGCCCGCAAAGACATTCCCTCTTGCACGGCCGGTCTTTTTTGCCTTTTGTGACTGCTCGTACAGAGCGGTAAACATCGCCGTCTCGCCCGGGGACACGCGCTTACCGGAACCGCCCTGTCCAGCGCCGCCCGGCGTGCCGGCCTTACCAGCCCCGTTCGGACGCGGCGGAACTGCAGGACGGCCGCTATCGCTGCCCTTAAAGTGATTACCAGCCATAAAGAAATCCTCGCAATTGAGTCGCAATGAAAAAGTCCATAACGTTACTAGTTTATGGCATTTTGGGCATCGACAGCTAAACTCCAGACACGGACATCAATTGGCGAAAATGCGGCACAACACCTTTTCTGTCTTGGCGGCGGCGTCAACTACACCGTAAGGAACATCATCACGATGATCATGGCAAAGCCGATAAGGTCGGTCGGCAAAAACACCGTGCCCAGCATAACGGCGCTGGTGATGGTCGCCGAGACCGGCTCCACGGTTCCGATGAGGCTCGCACGCACCGAGCCGATGTCCTTAACGCCCTGCATATACAGCATGTAGGCAAAAAACGAGCCAATGACCACAAACACCGCGAGCGCCTCGATACCGGCAGCATCGAGCACCGGCATATGAGCCCACGGCTGCACGAAGACGCACGAGACCACGCCCGCTGCGAGCATGGCAGAGCCTGTAACGATGGGGCTGCCGTATTCGGGCAGAATCTTGGCGGGAATCACCGCCATACACGCGGCGCTGACCGCACACATAAGACCTGCTGCCAGGCCAAGCGGCGAGATATTCAGGCTGGTGGGGTCGCCGCCGGTGGCGATTAAAAAGGTTCCACCCAGAGCCAGGCCAATGCCGATGACTTCGCGAGTACGCGGCATGCGGCGATCGGTCACGCAGGCGTAGCCCATGATGATAACGAGCTGCAGGCACTGGAGTACCGTCGCGGTTCCGGCATTAGTCAGGCGCACGGCCGAAAGATAGCAAAACTGGTTGAACAGCAAGCCAAAGGCGGTAAAGAGCAGCAGCTGCTTGCGATCAGCGGGTGTGGCCCAAAGCTTGACCAGGCGTGCGCGGTCGCGCGTGACAACCACAGCCATAAAGAGCAGGCCGGCGAGAATCTGACGCACGCTCATAAGCCACAGCGTATCGACATGGTAGGTATCGAACAAAAAACTCGCGCTGGTGCCCGAGAAGCCCCAAAACGAACCGCCCACCAGCGTAGCCAAGACGCCCGTGATCATCTTGCGCGTCGAAGCGCTGTTCAGGCGGTCGCGCCATGCGCGACGGGTGTTGCGGCTGAGCTCGTCGGTGCCCTCGGGCACATCAATGTTCGATATATCGGTCATCGGCACCGAGGCCCCTGCGCCTTCGACCTGCTCGGCACACTCTTTGCTCATTCCACTCCCCCGAAACAGTCTGGAAGCAATTCGGCTTACCTTACCACGGCGAAGGCACCAGCTGGAGGCTTGTCCGCTTATCGGTAGGACAATTCCGCAGGTGTCTTTCCATAGCTCGATACCGCAATGGCCTTGCATTATGCGACAGCCAAATCGCGGCAACAGGCTCTTTTGAAATGGATACGACAAAGCCCCCGAATTCCACAATGTAAGCGATTTTTAAAAATGTTCTTGCCACCGAGTTCAGGCTCCGTTATATTATCCCTTGCGCGCTTGCGCACCCTTGATCGGGCGTTTAGCTCAGGGGGAGAGCGCTTCCCTGACACGGAAGAGGT